>ENA-UOUJ01000537-UOUJ01000537.1-activated-sludge-metagenome-genome-assembly--contig:-NODE-537-length-24841-cov-9.104454_pt1 | contig 24841 bp, 21 predicted proteins | sample MGYA00249839_ERZ747224 | MGnify/ENA primary metagenome ERZ747224 (study PRJEB28782, sample SAMN03220277) | activated sludge metagenome | biome: wastewater; feature: sewage sludge; material... | reverse complement strand
CCTGCAGCTCATGCAGCAGTTTGGCCACGTTGGCCTTGTCGTCCTTCTGCGGCCCTGCGAAAAAGGCGGTATCCACGCCGGGCGCTCCGCCCAAGGCTTCAACCTCCAGGCCGGAATCATCGGCGATGCAGGGCAGGCCCGTGCGTTCGAAGGCGAAACGGGCTTTTTGCAGGGCATTCGCGGCGAAGGTGTTTCCGGTTTCGGGGAGGTCAGTGGGCAGGCCGGCCTCCTTCAGTGAGATCAGTTCCATGCTTGGAGGAAGCAGGGCGCGCAGTTCCGTGAGCTTGCCGGGGTTTCCGGTGCAGAGGAGGAGTTGGGGCATGGGGGGTAGCTATTGAACAAAACGGTACCGGATAAGTCACTGTCAATCCTGACCACGGACGATCTGACGCGGCCTTATCTTCGGCAACAACTTTGCCAAGGCTTATGCGGGAATATGCATACTTCAAGGGATCCGGCTGGAAATCAAGGAGCCTCAACTTCTTCCGGCGGGCATTCAAATGGCGACCTCTTGAAATACTGCTCCAGCAACTAGTGCATGGCAAACCACCGGGCAAAGGCTGGGCAAAGTTAGTTCCTGCGGAGTATCTCTACGGCCCTGGTTCGTGGCGTACAGTGGTCCGGGGGAAGCACGAACTACGGCTCGACCTGTCCAACACAACCGACCACTGGGCCTATTTCGCCATGAGCGAACCCGCCCATCTTTCCTTTGAGGAACACCTCAAGCCAGGCTGCACCGTTGTGGACATCGGTGCCAATATCGGCGTGCAAACGCTTGCGTATTCCGCAAAAGCAGGAATTGGGGGCCGGGTGATCTCGCTGGAACCGCATCCTGAAACATTCAAGCGTCTGGAGCATCACCTCCGGATCAACCGAATAACCAATGTTACCGCGTTGAACGTTGGCATCGGCCAAGAGGAATCCGTGATGACGATGTACGAAGTGGTTGCATCCAACTCAGGCATGAACCGGATCATCTCCACCATGGATACCCCGAATTTATTCCCGCATACCGAGGTGCGGATAACCCCTTTGGGCACCATCCTCTCAGGTCTTGGTGTTGAACACATCGACGCGATCAAGATCGATGTGGAAGGGTTTGAAATGGAAGTACTAAGGGGATGCCGATCCACCTTGATGAAGGATATGCCAACGCTGTTGGTGGAAGTGGACGATGACAATCTGAGGGAAAACCGATCTTCAGCCAAGGAACTGACCACGTTTTTGGCTTCGCTGGATTACACGATCCGAATGGCGCATGACGGGGCCCCCATCCCTGGCAACCTGGAGCACACGCATTTCGATATCCTCTGCACCAACACCGGGATCAAGCAGGAACATGCTTCCTGAGAAGCGTGCAAAGGTCAAAGGGGCTTGCAGCCACTTGGTCTTCGCCTGTCCTGTTGAAATACGTACTCTTGCATGCACACTTGGCAAGAAAGAAAAAAGGCATGGGAAAAACCATCCTGATCACCGGCGGGGCCGGCTTTGTGGGATCGAGCTTGGCACTGCACCTGAAGGCGGTGGCCCCCCATGACCGGTTGATCGCATTTGACAATTTGCGCAGGCGTGGCAGCGAATTGAACATCCCCCGGCTGAGGGCCGCGGGCATCGAGTTCATCCATGGAGATGTCCGGTGCTCCACGGATCTGGAAAGTGTGCCCCGGTTCGATGTGCTCATGGAGTGTTCGGCCGAACCCTCCGTACTGGCCGGCTATGGCGGCGATGCACGCTATGTGGTGGACACCAACCTCACAGGCACGGTGAACTGCTTAGAGGCTGCGGCAAGGCATAAGGCGGACTTGGTTTTTCTAAGCACAAGCCGCGTTTACCCCATTGCCGCGATAAATGCCCTCTGCACGGAGGGCGCGGAAGGTTTCAGCATGAACGGCGGGGACACGCTCGGCGCTTCGGAAAAAGGCATTGCCGAGAACTTCCCGCTGAACGGTGTACGCAGCTTATACGGAGCCACCAAACTGGCCAGTGAACTCCTGATCGCGGAATATGCGGATATGCACGGGCTTCGTGCCGTGGTGAACCGGTGCGGAGTGATCGCCGGCCCCTGGCAAATGGGGAAGACCGACCAAGGCTTCGTGCTGCTCTGGATAGCCCGGCACCACTGGAACTTGCCGCTGAACTACATCGGGTTCGGAGGCAAGGGTTCACAAGTAAGGGACGTGCTCCACATTGATGACCTGTGCGAGTTGATCACTTTGCAAGCGGCATCCATGGACCGGTTGCAAGGCGGAACCTTCAACGTAGGCGGTGGGCTGGCCAACAGTGCCAGCCTCCGCGGCTTCACCGCACTGGCCGCAGCCGTTACAGGCAACCGGATCCAAGTGGGCAGCCATGCAGATGACCGGCCTGGCGACCTCAAATACTATGTCACCGACAACAGCTATGTAACTCAAACCACCGGATGGGCGCCCCGGCGCGACCTGCGTACCTTGTTCGCCGATTCCCACCAATGGCTGATGGCCAACGAGGAACTGCTCCGCCCCATCCTTTCGTGAAAACTCAATGAAAACCGTCCTGATCACGGGTGCCGGTGGCCTTGTTGGCGGCACGTCCACCCGCTATTTCAGTCACCTTGCCGATCGAGTCGTGGGCATCGACAACGACATGCGAAAGGTCTTTTTCGGTGAAGAGGCCAGCACGTCCTGGCATGTAAGGCAACTCCGTGAGGAACTGCCCAACTACATGCACCACAACACCGATATCCGCGACCAGCAGGCGCTGGAGCGCATCTTCAACGAGCATGGGAATGATATTGACCTGATCGTGCATACTGCGGCGCAGCCCAGCCATGACAAAGCGGCCCAGATCCCCTTCCTTGATTTCGAGGTGAATGCGAACGGCACGTTGAACCTGTTGGAAATGGCCCGGCAGCACTGCCCGAAAGCTGTTTTCATCTTCACCAGCACCAACAAGGTGTACGGTGATGCCCCGAACAACTTGCCCTTGGTGGAATTGGAAACACGCTGGGAGGTGGCCAAGGACCACCCCTATTACGAGCATGGCATCGATGAACACATGACCATCGACCAGTCCAAGCACAGCCTTTTTGGCGCCTCCAAGGTGGCCGCAGACATCATGGTGCAGGAATATGGCCGCTATTTCGGCATGAACACCGGGGTCTTCCGGGGCGGTTGCCTCACCGGGCCCAAGCACAGTGGTACCCAACTGCACGGTTTCCTTTCCTACTTGATGAAGTGCGCCATGGACAACCGCCCATACACCATCTTTGGTTACAAAGGCAAACAGGTGCGCGACAACATCCACAGCGATGACCTGGTGACCATGTTCGATGCATTCCGGAAAAACCCCAAGCAAGGTGCCGTGTACAACGCTGGTGGCGGGCGCTTTGCCAATTGCTCGATGCTGGAGGCCATCGGCCTGTGCGAAAAGATCACAGGGAACAAGTTGAACATCACCCTGAGCGACCAGAACCGGGCGGGGGACCACATCTGGTACGTAAGCGACCTTTCACGTTTCCGTTCCGACTACCCCCAATGGCATCCGCGGTACGGCATTGCGGAAACCTTGGTGCAGATCCACGAGGAATTCAGGAAAAGACCGCATTAACACTATCCCTCCCTTTCGAAGAACGGCAATGATGAAGGTGGTCATCATCGAAACGGTGCATGCTCAATACGGGATTACCCAGTCCGAGCTTTTCCACGATGCCGAGCAGACCTTCTTTGCCACCGCTGCGATCAAGGCGCGCATGCAGGCCCTGGCGCCCGGCCTCGGCGACGAGCGGTTCATCCTCATCAACAGTGTGGATGAAGCTTGCGAACGGATCATCCGCTACTGTAACGAGCAACAGGTAAACCTGCTTTCCATTAGCCCCCTCTTCAAGGATTTCGAGAGCGTGCTAAGAATCGCGCAGGAAGTGAAGGCCACCACCGCCCTCACCGTACACAACCTGAACTACTGGTTCAACGCGCGCTACCGTACCTGGAAGTATTATCGGCAGCGGCGACTCAAGCAGCGGATCACGCATGCATGCGACCACATCCTGGTGGATGATGGCATCCTCGACCACATCCGGACGGAACGACGGGACCTGCTGCGCAGGCACAATTTCCTCATGGTACCCTTCACCCTGTTCCATCCTGGCAAGGAAATCGGCGCCGATCGGGCGCCCGCGGAAACGGGCAGGGTGAAGGTGGTGCTGCCCGGCTCCATCTATGCCATGAGCCGCGACTACGGCCAGGTCCTGGAGGTGATCGACCGCTTCGCCAAGGAGGGCGCACCGATCTCCTTCTCATTTGCCGGCCCGGCAGTTGGCGCATACGGCCTGGAGGTGGTGGGCCGACTGGAGCAAGCAAATGAAGCACAACCCGGTATCGCCCGATTCTACCCGACCGGGGCTTTGCCCACGGCTGAAATGTTCATGGATGAGATGAGCACCGCTGACCTGTTGCTATCGCCGCTTCATGCCGAATTCCGGGCGCTCGGCACTACCGAATACTATGGTCGGACCAAGGTAACAGGGGCCATGGGCGACATGATCACCTTCCGCTTACCCGGTTTGCTGCCGGCCCATATACCCGTCCCACCCGGGCTGACGGGATCGGTGTTCCATTTTTCCACGGCAGATGAGCTCCACGGCCTGTTGGCCAAATTCCTTCATTCGCCCGACACCTTGCAGTTGGCCCGGGAAAAGGCCCGCTCCAACTCGCTCCATTACACCGCGGAGGCGATCCGAGCTGGGTTGACGCCACTATTGCAACTCGGGGAGTAGGCGCAGTGCTGCGTGGCAACTCCCATGCACGGCGGCGTGAAATACAGCGGGACTTACATTTGCCAGCACAAAAAAGGCCGCACCAGCTTCCAGGCATGCTTAGGGTATTCTTCGGTCAACACAAATGCGCTTCCAAGTGGTTGGTGCTCCTGATCGAGCGCATGTGCAATGAGCTTGGTTGGACCTGTACGGTCGCCTATCGCGCACGGATCGATGCGCACGGTGGGCTGCGGCAGCTGATCGAGAACGAGAAGCCGGATTTCCTCATCATCCCGGAGGCCGATGTGGGGCAAGTGGCAGAGATCCCGGTCCCGTTCCAGGGCTTCCATGTCTCCCGTGACCCTCGGGATATCGTGGTCTCCGGCTATTTCTCGCATTTGAAGGTCCATGCCCTCGTGAACGACCCCTCGATGGGCGTGACCGCGGAGCACCGCCGGATGTTGCAGGAGCTGCCGAAAACAGATGGCCTGGACCTGGAGATCGCCTCCATTGCGCGGATTCCGCTCCGACACTTGCACGAATGGAACTATGCGGACCCGCGCATCCTCGAATCCCGGTTCGAGGTGCTCATCGCCTCCCCCTTCGAGGAACTTGCACGGATCCTGTCCTTCCTGGACATGCTGGAGTCTCGGAACAAGATGCTTTTCGGGCTTCAATGCTTCATCAACCGCCTGCTCAAACGTTGCGGGGCGGGCAGCCTGCGGAGACGGGCGGAACGCTACGCCCCGGCTCAACTGGCCAAGACACTGAACGACTTATCCTTCGCGAACCTCAAGCGCGGCAAGCCCTGGTGGCTGAACCAGCGCGGGGCCCATTGGCGATCGGGCAAGGCCGGCAATTGGAAGGAGCACTTGACCGCCGCCCAGGTGGAGGAGATCGAGCGGCTTTTCCCGGGCCTGATCGCCCGCCTCACGGTGCATCCCAAGGAAACCCGAGCGACCCACCAGTTGGTACAACAATGATAGCCGGGAATGCAGCAGCACTACGCCACGGATCAGCGGGCCGCGATCATGGAACGGACAGCCTTCGGGCCGAATGAGCCGGACGGACCGGCACTGCGGCCCATGCGTCGTTAACGCGTTATCGAGCACATGGAATTGAAGGGCCTTAACATCATGATCGTCTCCAGTGAAGGCTGGGGAGATATGTGGTATTCCAAGCACAACTATGCCTATGAGCTCGCGCGGCATAACGAGGTGTTGTTCGTAGGCCCTACGGACCGCTGGAAACCAGCCTTCCTCAAGGGCTGCAATATTTCGGTAGTGCCCGCTCTTGACCGTCTGCGCTTACTACGCTACAATAATGTCCTTCCCGCTATCACCCAATTGAGCTACCGCTGGAACAACGCGATCGTCTCCCAGGCCATCCGCAAGCAACTCGATCAGCTGCAGTGGCCAGTGGACCTCTTCATCAGCTTTGACCCTTCGCGCCTGCACCAGCCACAGGACCTGGGCGCGAAGGCCTCCCTCTTCATCGCGGTGGATAAGTACAACTATACCCAGCTGGGCGAGCGGTACCTGTTCGGAAACGTGGACGGCATTGTCACCATCAGCAGCTCCTTCAATGCCTTCTACAAGCCGTTCAACAAACCGATCCTCACCATCGGGCACGGCATCTCCACGGAGGAGTTCCAAGCGCCGGAACTGCAAGCGCCTTACCGGGATTTCGGCCTTTACGTCGGTGGCATCGACCACCGGATGGACCTGGAGCTCGTGGAGCGCATGGTGCAGGCGCATCCCGAGGTGCCCTTCATCTTCATCGGGGCCTTCAAATTCGCCGGGAACAGCAGGGCCGAGGACCTCTTCCTGCACCGCCGTTACGCCAACCTGCACTACCTAGGGGTTAAGCCGTTCAAGGAGCTCAAGACCTGGATCGCTGCTTCGCGTTTCTGCTTGGCCCCGATGGACATCAGCTTGTCCGGCAACGAGATCTCCCACCACAAGATCCTGCAGTACCTGGCCCTCGGGAAGCCGGTGTTCTCCACCATTTTCACCGAATATCTTCCGGTGGCCCATTTGTTCCACATGCGCAATGACCACGCGGACCTGATGGCCCTGTTCGGTGCCTTTCTCAGCGGGTATGAGCCGGAATCCCTGGTCCAGCAGCGCATCGCATGGGCCCGGAAGCATACGTACGGGAACATTCTGGCTGAAATCGGGGATTTCCTTGGAGAGCGTGCGGTCCAGCTGACCCCAGCCCGATGAGGATCGACCTTTTGGAGTTTCTTTGGCATCCCCTGCCCTCCTTGTTGTGCCCAGCCCAATAAGGCATCCCACGGCCCCATGCACGTATTGCACACCTTCGCCAATTGCTCCAGTGTACCCTATATGAGCTGGTTTGCTGCGCGCGCCCATGCAGAACGCGGCCCGCGCTACTCATTCATCTTGATGCATCACGAGCGCCCTCGGATGATCGACGAGATGGAAGCCTTGGGCTTCAAATGCATCTGGATCAAATACAGCGATCAACACCGCAAAATCGGCATCCTTAAGACGATGCCCCTGATGTGGTGGTACATGATGCGGCTGCGACCCGACATCGTACACAGCCATCTCTTCGACGATACACTGCCGGCCATGGTGGCCGCCTGGTGGGCCCGGATAAAGGTGAGGGCGGTCACCAAGCAATGGACCGGCTTCCATTGGCTGCAAGCCCCTCAATGGGTCTGGGTGGACAAGCTGATCAACCGATTGGCCACGGACCTGATCGCGGTATCCGGCGAGTGTCGGCAATTCATGCTGGACACCGAACAGGCCGATCCGACCAAGATCAGCTTGGTACACCATGGCATCGACCCGGAGCAGGAAACCCATCAGGAACCGGCCGTGGTGGAACACTTGCGTTCGGCCTTAGGAACGGCGGGCCGATTCCCGGTGATCGGCACCGTGGCGCGGCTGATCGAATGGAAGGGGCATGCACACATCGTGGAGGCCGCAACGACCGTGGTGAAGCGTCACCCCAAGGCCCTGTTCCTGTTCTGCGGCGTGGGTTCCCTGGAGGAGGAAGTGAGGGAACAAGTGCGAAGGGCCGGCCTGCAGGACCACGTGCGCTTCACGGGATGGATCGCCCGGGAGGAGATGCCCTCCTTCTACGCACTACTGGACATCTACCTCCACGCCGCACAGCTCGAGCCTTTCGGCTTCGTGTTCACCGAGGCGATGATGAACAGCGTGCCCATGGTGACCACGCCCACCGGTGCTGCCTTGGATGCCGTTGAGGATGGCAAAAGCGGCATGCTGGTCCAGCGGAACGGCCCCGCGATCGCACAGGGGATCGAGCGTATGTTACTAGTGGACCGTGATGCCGTGGGCCGGGCCGGGCGTGATGCCGCCCTGCGCATGTATCCCTTCAGCAATATGTGGAGCGGCACGATGGATGTTTACCGGAAGGCATTGTCCCGCGTATAATGAGTATCCCGACGGTTTCCGTGATCATCCCCGCGTACAATGCGAGTCCTTGGCTGAAGTCGGCTATGGACAGCATCCATGCACAAAGCTTCCAGGACTGGGAGTTGATCATCGTGAACGACGGCTCCACCGATGATACCCTTCAGGTGGCACACGATCAGAAGGACCATCGGGTCCATGTGATCGACCAGCGGAATGCCGGGGTGAGCGCTGCACGCAATGCAGGCCTCACCAAGGCCCTCGGAAACTTCATCGCGTTCATGGACGCCGATGATGCCATGCTGCCTGACAACCTCCAACGCAAGCTGGATTGTTTGCAGGAAACAGGGGTGGATTGGGTCTTCGGCGATATGATCCGTTGCGACGAGGACCTGAAGCCCACGGGCCAAGTGATGCGGGGCACCGACGGCGATGTGAAGCGAGCCTTATTGCTGAACGTGGGCACCGTGGTACCCATCGCATGCAGCAACGTACTTGCCCGGCGGCGTTGCTTCGACCAAGGGGTTGCCTTCGATGAGATCCTTTCCAACTCGGCGGACCAGGATTTCACCCTGCAACTGGCAGATCGATTCAGTTACCGGCACCTGCCCATGGCTTTGGGCCTATACCGCGTACTGCCGGGCAGCATGAGCAAGAATGTGGCTCGTTATCAGGAGGATCATCTCCGCTTTTTCAGGAAAGTACGACAGAGGGGGCATCTTGATGACCCGCGCTTATACCGGACCTGCATGGCGAACGTGTATTGGGCTGTGGGCGGCAGTTGGTGGTTGATGGCCGGTAAACCCATGAAGGCGATCGGCTTCCTGATCCGTGCTTTCCTGCTCTCCCCCACCGTGATCATCCGGCCTATTCGTAGGCGGATCATGAGCAGCCTCCGTGCCGCCCACTAGATCAGCCAACCGATTAGCAATCTGCAAGGATCCCTCCTACGGACAATGAGCCTCAAACGCGGCATATTCTACACGTTCCTGACCCAGGTGCCTACTTTGCTCCTGTTCTTCGTGGCCAATACATTGATGACCCGCACGCTCGGGGACGAAGGGCGGGGCGGGTTCGCCCTCTTCCAGAACCTGGTGGCCTTGATTACCATGATGTTGGGCTTCAGCCTCAATTTCGGCATCACCTATTTCACATCCAAGGACCAGGGCGACCCTACCCGCATGGTACGCGTATGCACCAGCCTGCTTTTGGTCAATCTCATCAGCGTGCCCCTGCTGTTCCTTTTCATTTTCAGCCACCCCGGCCTGCACAGCATCCTGCTCCCGGCAAGCTCCACTCACTGGGGCTATTTGGTGTACCTGACCGTCCTAGTCCTGCTATGCCAGATCAACAACTTCATTAACAGCATTATGCTTGGCCTGAAGCGGTTCAAGGTCATCAACAAAATGAGCATCTTCACGGCAGCCCTAAGCGCCACGGGCTACACGCTCCTCTACCTTTTACAGGACCGCCTCGAACCACACACCGTGCTGCCGGTAGTACTGGGTCTGCACCTGTCCTGCATTTTGGCCAACACCTTGGTCTGGACCTTCTCCTATGTACGGTTGGTCGGCATCAGGCCCGTACCCACCTGGTCCTGGGCCATCATCCAGCCGGTATTGGCATTCGTCCTGGTGGCCTATGCCAGCAACCTGATCAACCTGATCAACTACCGGTTCAACATTTGGGTGGTGGACCATTACACCAGCACGGCCCAGCTCGGCCTCTATGCCGTGGCCTTGGGCCTGGGGCAATTGTTGTTCTACATACCCGACCCGTTCAATACAGTAGTACAACCCTACCTGTACGGCGAAATGAACCGTGAACTGATGGGCAAGTTCAAGTTCATCATGCGGCTGAACTTCACCACCGTGGCACTGTTGGCACTGGCGCTGGGGATCGTGGCCCCGTGGTTGATCCCCTTGCTGTTCGGCGATGCCTTCGCCGGGTCGGTCCGCGCCCTGTGGTGGCTATTGCCGGGCATCGCCTTCGCGGCCAGCTCCAAGCTTCTGGGTCCGCTGGTGGTGCAGGGCAACCTGATCCGCTTCAACCTTTACGGGGTGGCCGTGGCCACGCTGTTCACCATCGCCCTGAGCTTCCTGCTGGTCCCCCGTCTGGGGATCGAGGGCGCGGGCATCGCTAGCAGCATTGCCTTTCTTGTCAATCTGATCGTGCAATGCGTGGTGGTGAGCAGAAGGATGCGGGTGAGCATCTGGGACATCTTCATACTGCGGCCCAGCGATCTCGTATGGTTGAAAGCGATCGTCCGCAAGCGGCTCCACACTCCCTGACCGGGCAGCTCCCGCACCCCGCACACCGTGGCCTTCAGCACGCGTGGCCTGGCAGCGGTGGGACCGATTCGTCCTCAACCGCCTCTGCCAACGCTTCGCGCAACACCTCCACCATCCTAGCGGTGTCCCGGTATTTCAAGGCAACCTCCGTGCAGCGTCTCCGCAACTCAGCACGCTCTTTGGTCACCGACGACAGCCATGCCCTCAGCAATTCCGGGTCGAAGCGCAGAAGGTCCTCCACCACATGGCCCACATGGTGATCGCGCGCGATCATCCAATCATCGGAGATGCCTTTGGGAATGATGATCGGCAGACCGGCAGCCCAATACAGCGCGCTCTTCACCGGCGTGCGGAAGGCCTGCGAGGGTGTTGGTGGCACGGCAATAACCCCCACATCCGAAGCGGACAGATAATCGGTGAGCTCTTCCGGTGGCACGGGACCGATGATGGTGAGGCGCTTCTGCAGGCCCATAGCTCCGGCCGCTGCATGCAATCGCCCGGCATGCTCCGGGAAGGTGACGATGAGGTGATGGACCCGTTCATCCAAGTTGCACAGGGCGGCCATAAACTGCACGTAGTCTGCTTCACTGTAATACAGCCCGTTGAACTTGCCGGCATAGTTCAACACGATGCATTCTTCGAGTCCCAGCTCCCGCCGCAACGCGCTTCTCCTCTCCTCCCTCCTTCCGTTGGCCCGCACATCAATGGTCACCCCTTGGTGCATGACCCGTGCATGTGAGCCGCTCTGCCTCACATGCTGCACGGCCGCCTGTGTAGGGGCCACCACCACATCAGCATTCCGCAACTGCCTCCGTTCGAAATACTCCGATGCACGGACCTTCATCGAACCTTTCCTCCAAACGCCGAGCTCGACCATGTACCGGCTATGGGGCTCGAAGCTCACCAGCACGAAATGATGGAAGCCCAATGAACGCAGCACGCTGGCATAGGCACCGGCCATGGACAAGAATGCGATCGCCACCTTCCTTTTCTTGCCACGGGCAAACCAGTGGCTCCTCCAGCAAACAACAGCAATATTGCGCATGCGTTGCAGGAATTGGCGCCCCTTAAGGTCATAGCGCAAAGGATGCCATTGAATGCCGCTGTCGGCCATCTCCTTCAGCACACTGGCCGACGGTTCCGGTTCACCCGGCTCCTCCGTGAAAAGAAGCATGGGCCTGCACGGACCTCCCTGTTGCAGCCTTATGGCATATTGAAGCATCAGGATGGAGACCAAGGGGTCATCAATCCCATGGCTGCATATAACGACAACACATTCCTGCTCCTTCATCTCCTCAGCTTTCCGTGGCCCCTCTTCCGCGCCCGCTTAGCTGCCGCCCGATGGCTCGGCATGACCGGCTCCCCTTTCAGATAATCCGAAAGCACGAAGCGAAGCCCCCGGCTCTCCGCCCATAAGCGCTCACGATTGAGGTAATTCACGATGTAGAGAAAGCTTACGAAGAAGGGTACCAACACGATCTTGAACCGGACCAAGGCCCCGAAATTGGGCGTACTAATCCCGATGACGAAACCGTAGGCTATGGCAAAAGTGATGCAGGTCATAGCTAGCGGGTTGCGCCGAATCACCCTGAACAGGAACCAGGCCCGAGTCCGCCACAGCACCAGCAAGGAGAATCCCAGGAGCCAGGCGTTCTCCAAGGCACTAATGACAACCACCACGCTGCTGGATTCCCAGAGGTAGGGCCGGAACAAGGCAGCATTGATCGCGGCAGGTGCCTTTACCAGCCCCCCCCGAAGGGTGCCGTCGAGCTCCCCGATGTCGAAGTAGTTGCTGCCGTACTCCTCCACCCGCTGCATATCCCGCTGAATGTTCATGGTGGTGGTCATGGCCTCATCGAGACTGAACTTGCCCAAGGAATCGCCCAAATTGTTCAGCACCACGTATGATCCGCCCGCCAATACCAACAGCATGATGGGCAGAACGACCAGGCGGAGCAGCAGGTTCTTAAGCCTTGCTACCCTGAAGTAGAGGAGCCAAAGCACCATCACCGGCATCAGGATCATGAAGATGTATGCCTTCACCATGATCAGGAGCATGCCAGCCAGCACCAACCCGATCGCATTGCCGATCACCCGGTTCTTCTTGAAGAAGACCTGGTCGAAACAATGCACCCACCAACAGGCCGCGCCGATGGTCAAGGTGTCCTTCATGATCCCCGACCCCCAGAAGATCACGGAGGGCATGTACAGGAAGGCGATGGCGAACTTGTCCTTGAGGCTGGGGAAATAGCCCACGAAGGTTTGATAGGACCGCCAGATGCCTAAATAGCAAAGGCTGGAGAGCAATAATGCCGTGAGCACGTAGCTGCGGAAGCTGAACAAGACCAACGGCGTGATGATCCGGATCACCATGAAGGTCCTGTCGTCATAATACACGTATTCATAGGGTCGCGCCCCGGAACCGAACAGGTTGAGGTGCTCGGCATCGTTCGCCCCGAACAGGACCCGCAGGAAATCCAAGGGCTCAGCCGTGGCCAACTGGCTCATGGAGACGGCGGAGTAGAAATACGAGATCGTATCGCCTCCTTTGTAATAATAGAAGTAGATCAGGCTGAAGACCATCGCTCCGATGATCTTCGCATAAAGTCCGTACAGAAAATGCTTGTATTCTGGTTGCCGGACCAACCGCATTTTCTTCTGACGGCTGAAATACAGGGACAAGAATATGATGTACACCACGCTCAACAGCCATTCCCAGGCTTCGATGCCAACCTCCCCGTGGTAGAAGACCCAGATCAAGAACATCGGGCCAAAGGTCGGCGATAGGGCCCGACCTCGGTGAGGCGGCCGGCAAGTCCACCAAGCCTGCCATGCCCCCGGCTGCAACCCTGCGGCCAACGGGGGCTGGGTGGCAGTTCTGTCCTTTCTTTGTCCGGATGCTCATTGGGTCAGGATTGGTGGCACGGGCCTTTGAGTCCTTTCGTGAGGATGTCCGGGTGTTGGTGTTCGCATCCGGGGTCTCCAACTCCTCCTCCGCGCTGGAAATGGATTACCTGCGGGAACAGGAACTCTTGCTGAGCGCCGGGAACACGGATGCTCACCTGGTCTATTTCAGCACCTGTAGCGTGCATGATCCCGCCTTGGCCGATTCCGGGTACATCCGGCACAAGCTGGCGATGGAAAGCCTGGTCCGCACCCTATACCCCCACCACACCATTTTCAGGCTTCCCAACCTCATCGGGCAAACATCCAACCCGTACACCTTGTGCAATTACCTGCGCAACACGATCCTCGCTGAGGCACCGTTGCACGTCCATGCCAACGCCTGCCGCTACCTGATGGACGTGGAGGAGATGGCATCGGCCTGTGGCCATATGATCCGTCGTGAGGCTCCCAGCGCCCGAACGGTCCATGTTTGTTTTGACCATCCCACTCCCGTTCCCGAGCTGGTCAGCTTCATGGAAGGCGTGCTCGGGAAAAGGGCCCAAGTGCTGGTGGAATCCAGCGGAAGCTCGTATCAAGTGGACAATGCTTCCTTTAAGGATCACTGGACGCTGGAAATGCACCTTCCCTGGCCGGATCGCCACCATTGGAAAGGGACGATCGTCAAGTATTACGCAACCAGCCCAACCACCAGCTGACCGCCGCACGGGAAGGTTCCCGGGCGAACCCTAATTTTCGACCGTGCTTGCTAATAGCGATCACCCTCCCTTCTGATCAACTCGCGAGCTACTCATGTCCTCAACCCGATCACGCCCCTGTCCGGTCTGTGCTTCCACGGACCGCTCGCACATCCCGGTGCCGGTGGATCAGCATTTGGCGCGTTGCCGGAGTTGCGGCATGGTATACACCGCCTGGGAACCGAGCCCGGAGGAATTGACGGACTACTACAGCGGTTATCCGGTGGTGGAGAACATGTCGGCGGTCACCTTGAAGCGCTATGATGAACTCTTGGACCGGTTCGCCAAGTTCAAGCATACCGGCAGGATCCTGGATGTGGGCTGCGGCGGCGGTGCTTTTCTCGAACGCGCCAAGGTGCACGGGTGGGTGGCCTGCGGGACCGAGTTCGGCGCTGGCCCCATTGCCGCGTGCCGCAGTAAAGGAATTGCGGTGATCGAAGGGGCCTTGGACCCTGATCAGCATCCCGCCGAGGGTTATGATGTGATCTGCTCCTTCGAGGTCATCGAGCACGTTACCCATCCGCAGGAGGAGGTTGGCAAAATGCTGCAACTGCTGAGGCCGGGGGGCCTGCTCTACCTTACGGTGCCGAACTTCAATTGCCTGGCCCGGCGACTGGACCAGTCCAATTGGAGCATCATCAACTATCCGGAACACCTCAACCATTTCACGCCAAGGACCTTTCATCGATTGCTGCATGGGAACGGGCTCCAGCGGTCCTGGCTCACCACCACCGGCTTCAGCGTTGAACGATGGATGAGCAAGAAGAAAAAGAGCAATGTGGGGAGAACAGCGGCCCATAGCGCCCAGGATGAACTCCGGGAAAGGATCGAATCCCGTGCTTACATGCGGTTCGCCAAAGCCCTCATCAATGCGTTCCTGAACCTGTTCAGGCTGGGTGACTCCATGAAGGCCGGGTACATCAAGTCGAGGGAACGAGGTTCTGCCGGTTCATAATGGCAATCATGCACCAGCCTGCCCCTATCCGCCCGCCAAGACCAGGGGCATTAGTGATCTCCTTGGACTTCGAACTGATGTGGGGCATGCGCGACAAGCCGTCCTTGGATCACTACATGGGCAACTTCAATGGCGTGCGCGAAGCATTGCGGCGAATGCTGGAGGCCTTCGGGACCTACGATGTGAAAGCCACGTTCGCCACCGTAGGGCTGCTCTTCTTCTCCACGAAGGAGGAGATGATGGCCGGCCTTCCCACATTACGTCCCTCCTACCTCAACCCGCACCTCTCTCCTTATACCGACCACTTTACCAAGGTGGGCCCGAATGAGGAGTCCGACCCGTACCACTTCGCCGCCTCCATGATCAAGCTGGTCCAGGCTCATCCCGCACATGAAGTGGCCTGCCACACCTTCTCCCACTATTACTGCCTGGAAAAAGGGCAGACCGTCGAGCAGTTCTCCGCCGACCTGGAGGCTGCGCAGGCTGCGGCCCGATCCTTGGGCATCTCGTTGAGCAGCCTCGTCTTCCCGAGGAACCAGTTCAACCCGGCCTACCTGGCCATTTCCCGCCAGCTCGGTATCACGGCATTCCGGGGAAATGAGCGCAATTGGCTGCATGAGGCGCGGAACGGCGAGCAGGAACGGCTACTGCGGCGGGGATTCCGGCTCCTGGATGCCTGGATCAACCTCACCGGACACAATTGCCATGCCTTCCCTGCCGCCAGGCCCGACCTGCCAATGGACATTCCCGCGAGCCGCTTTCTCAGGCCGTGGACTCCCCGGCTTCGCAGGCTGGAAGGCCTCCGGCTGAGAAGGATCACCAAGGCCATGGATCATGCCGCACGCACGGGCACCATCTTCCACCTTTGGTGGCATCCGCACAACTTCGGGGTGAACATTGCCGAGAACATGGACTTCCTGGTTAAGGTGCTCAAGCATTTCCAACAGCTGCATGGGTCCCACGCCATGCAGAGCCTGACCATGAAGGAGATCGCAGAGCGGGCGTAAAGACATGGCGGAGGACTTGATCGTGCTTATCGGGCGGGAAGGGGATAGCACCAACATCCTGTACAACGCCCTGTCGGCCTCCCATGCCGTACAGGTAATCCATGAGGAACCGCCCGCCCGACGCAAGCTCCTCCGCTGGCGCGTAAAGCAGGTCGGGCTGTTCCGTATGTGCGGGCAGCTGCTCTTCCAAGTTACTGTAGTGCTTCCCATGCGCCGCTTGTCCGCTGGTCGCAGGTTGGAGATCATCCGGGAGAGCGGTGCCTCCACCAGCGCCCCGCCCCCGGGATCCACTTCGCGCACCCCCTCTGTGAACAGCCCGGGCCTGTTGGCCCAGCTCAAGGAACTGGCACCGCGCCTGGTGGTGATCAACGGCACGCGCATCCTTACCGGGCGGACCCTGGCTGCCATTGGCGTGCCCGTGCTGAACGTCCATGCAGGCATTACCCCGAAATATCGCGGGGTGCATGGTGCATACTGGGCATTGGTGAACCACGACCGGGCGCATTGCGGAGTTACCGTACACCTGGTGGATGCCGGCGTCGATACGGGTGGCATCCTCCATCAAGGAGTGATCGAACCCACAGCCCGCGATAATTTCACCACTTACCCCCTACTACAGCTGGCGCTCGGCAGCAAGCTCCTGGTGCAGGCTGTCGACGAGGTGCTCTCCGGTCGGACCAACAGGATCGCTGGGCCGGTGGAGGACCGGCGCTGGTACCATCCCACCTTGTGGGCATACATCCAGCATTGGATCACCCGCGGTGTGCGGTGAACCCGGAGGATAGGCAGTTGTCCGCAGCAGGGCCGGATGATGCGCAATGCGGTATGATCAGATGGCGCACCTTGGAGGTGCTCGATTGGCTGTTAATCCTGGATCCGGATCCGCCTGTAGCTGTCCCGGTCCACCCTACGGAGACCATCCACCCCTAGTTTCGGGGAAAACGACCTAACGACCTTCCGAAGCATGGTCTTTAGGGGAACCGGCACATGCTTGCGGACCATGTGCCGAATGGTGCTCTCCCCTTCCCGTTTGGAATCTGATCTGATCGACTCCACGATCGACCATGCGTTCTGATAATCGCTTTGCTGAGGAATGTGGAACTCGCTGGACGAGCTGCTGGTCTTCCGAGCCAGAATGGCCAGCATCAGTGGAGTGGAACTCGTCAATGTACCGCGATGTCCAACCACTTCTGGGTCCCTGATCTCCAGCCATTCCGAAGGGGTCTGCAACAGCATGGTGCGCACCTCAAATCCGTTCGCTGGAACGAATATGCGGAAGTAGAGCTCGGGGCTGAACTGGTAGAACCCATGCCCCATCTGGTTATCGGCGGGTGTGATCCCTATATAGTGCCCACCTGGCGCAAGCATGTCCATGCAGCTGCGGATGGCATTCGGGAAATGGAATACGTGCTCGATGGTTCCTCCGTCGATAATGCAATCGTACTTACCATGCAGTTCCGCAGACACCGGCACATTGAGGTCGTGTATGATCGTGGCGTCCTCATAATCGGAGGCATCCATGCTGTCGATCGTCCCAGCGCCCAGCGCCGAAATGAAGGGTTCGCAATAGCCCGTGCCCGACCTCCAATCCTCCTTCAGCGCAAAGGGCAGCGCGAAGCTTTCGGCCATGGCCCGGGCCTCTTTCGGGGAAATGAACATCTGTTGCCGGCCCAAGGTCAAGGTGCTGCCCCAAGCAATGCCATAGCGCTTCCGGATATGGAACAGGAACTCACACCCTTGCCTCGAAAAACCCATCTTATCTCCACTTATGGTGGCGAATATAGGGTCCGGCATGAAGCCCCATGACCAACCAGGTCAAGTGCAACAACGGCCGTGGAAGCCGATCCAACCCCGCCTGGGATCGAGGTAAAGAATGCGTCATGAACCTCCCCCCTCACCCATGATGGTACCCCGTCCCCTTCAAAATACTGAGGCCCCGGTACAGCTGCTCGGCAAACAGCACGCGCACCAGCTGGTGCGGGAAGACCATCGGTGACAGGGACAGTACCAGGTCGGCGCGGGCCCGCACTTCATCCGTCATGCCATAGGCGCCGCCGATGACGAAGGCCATGTCGCGCGCGCCCTGGTCGCGCCAAGCCCCGATGCGCTGCGCGAAGGCGGGGCTGGTGAGCAGGGTGCCGCGCTCGTCGAGCACCACCACCTTTTCACCGGGCTTGAGGGCGGCCAGGATGCGCCCGCTTTCGGTGCGCTGCTGCCAGGCGGGGCCGCCACGTCCGGCCTCGGGCAGCACCACTTCCTCCAGCTTGGCCATGTGGCAGATCCGGGCCAAATAGTGGCCCAAACCGTCGGCCACCCAGCCGCGTTCGGTGCGCCCCACCACGATCAAACGGAAGTTCATGACTCGATCACGGGATGGATGCAGGGACGCCCATAAGCCTGTTGACAACCCTGTACTTGTTCGTAACTCACCATCTTGCACGGCCCCAAATGTGGCCCGTTCTTTGCAAACTTGCTTCGCATGCGAAACTCTCCCATCATCAGAACGGCCTTGCTGTTGGCTTCCATCTTGGCCTTCAGCGGGTTGATGGCCCAAGGAAGCGTCAAAGACCAGGTGGTGGCCGCCATTGGCACAGGCAACTCTGCAGCCTTGGCCAAGCATATGGTGGCCAATGTGGACATGACGCTGCCTTCGGCCAGCGATTATTACAGCAAGGCGCAGGCCGAGCAGATCCTCCGCAAGTTTTTCGAGGAGAACCCCGCCAAGGGCCTCTCCATCGTGCATGAAGGAGCCAACCGCGGCGGTGACAGCTATTACATCGGTAACTTGGCCACGGCCAAGGGGGACTTCCGGGTGACCTTTTTCCTGAAGAAGACCGGTGAGCTCTACCAAGTGAAACAGTTGCGCATGGAGGCCGGACGCGCAGACCGCTGATGCTGCCTGCAGGAACCCAAGAACTGATCGAACGGGCCTTTGCCGAGGACGTTGGCGATGGCGACCATACTTCGCTGGCCACCATCCCTGCGGAAGCCCACGGCGGCGCGCACCTGCTGGTGAAGGGCACCGGGGTGCTGGCCGGACTGGAGCTGGCAAAGGCCATCTGCGCACGCACGGACTTGAAGCTCAACCTGCGGCCGCTGCTGATGGACGGAGCACAGGTAGTGCCCGGCGACGTCGCCTTTACGCTCAGTGGACCCTCGCGGAGCATCCTGCTGGTAGAGCGCACCGTGCTGAACTTCATGCAGCGCATGAGCGGCATCGCCACACTGACCCGGGCCTTCGTGAATGCCGTGGAAGGCACCAAATGCCGCGTGTTGGACACCCGTAAAACCACGCCGGGGCTGCGCGCCATCGAAAAGTGGGCCGTGCGCATCGGCGGCGGCATGAACCACCGCATGGGGTTGTACGACATGATGATGATCAAGGACAACCACGCGGATTTCGCGGGGGGCATACCACAGGCGATCGGACGTGCCAAGGATTACCTCGGCCGGCACAACCTGTCCATGCCCATTGAAGTGGAAACACGCAATTTGGCCGAAGTGGAGCAAGTGCTCAGCACCGGCGGCGTACAGCGCATCATGCTGGACAACTTCAGCACCACGGAGCTCCGCCATGCCGTGCAAATGATCCAAGGCCGGTACGAAACGGAGGCCAGCGGCGGGATCACCTTGGAAACTGCCCGTTCCTACGCTCAATGCGGCGTGGACTTCATTTCCGTGGGCGCCCTCACGCACTCGGTACCGAGCCTCGACCTCAGCCTCAAAGCCATGGGCTGATGCCGCTGAACCTGGCGCGCAAGATCCTCTTTTCACGCCCCGTGCGCCGGGCCATCGGCCTGCTCCAGCGCATCGTATTGCCGGGCTTCGGCGGCTTCAGTGTCTACCACATCTCGCGCTTCTTCTTCCATGCCCTCTTCAAGGGCAACCTGGTGGACCGCGCCGCAGCCATCAGCTTTCGCCTCTTCACAGCGCTCTTCCCGGCCATCATCGTGCTGCTCACCCTGATCCCCTTCATCCCCGTTCCAGATTTCCAGCTCAAGCTCATGGGCTCCTTCGAGGCCATGCTCCCCCACGAGGTGTACCGCTTCATCGAGGGCTTGTTGCACGACCTGGTGCTGCGCAAGCACAGCGCGCTGCTCAGCATCAGCTTCGTTTTCGGGCTGTACTTAGCCAGCAACAGCATGCACGCCATCCTGCAAGGCTTCCGGCAAAGCGCCAATGTCACCGAATGGTACCGTCCCTGGAAGCAGCGCTTAGTGAGCCTGTTGTTGATGTTCCTCTTCACCCTGCTGTGCGTGGTGGCCACCGCGCTGCTCACGGCCAGTTCCTGGGGCCGCTCCCTGATGCACGACCACGGTGACCACTTCCATTTTCTGGAGAGCGCGGCGTTCACCATTGCGGGATGGGTGGTGTCGGTACTGCTGGTGCTGTCGGCCATCTCCATGCTGTACCACGCCGGCAGCCCCGGCAAGCGGCGTTTCCAGCTGATCACTCCGGGCGCAGTGCTGGCCATCGTGCTGATCTTCCTGCTCTCGCGCGCCTTGGCCTTCGTGTTCACCAACGTCACCGATTACAACGCGTTGTACGGGTCCATCGGCGTGATCCTCGCCGTGCAGCTCTGGCTCTACTTCAACATGATCGTGCTATTGATCGGCTATGAGCTGAACACCAGCATCGCCAAGGCCAAGCGCGAACACAGCAAAGAGCTGAAGCCCGGAGTCCCTTGATCAACGGTGGCCGCCTCCGGGGCGGTTCAGGCAAGCCCGGCCATGCCCCCGGTGAATATCCGGATGGCAACGGGTAATTTGCGCCCGGTACAGCCGATCACCCATGTGGAGACCTTCCTTCCTTTTCGCCCTGCTTCTGCCCGGCATCGTGGCCGCCCAAGCTTACGACCCGCTACATCCGCCCAATACCTTCCGGCACGCGGACAATCCGTACTACTGGCAAAACTCCACGCCACGCCCGGGCTATTGGCAACAGGACGTGCACTACAACATGGCCGCCAAGCTCGACGAGGAAAACGACCTGATCCAAGGCTCCGCCGTGCTCACCTACTGGAACAATTCCCCCGACACGCTGCGCGAGGTGTTCTTCCACCTCTATGCCAACGCCGCGCGAAAGGACAGCTACCGTAGCACGCTCCTGGGGCCGGGGCATTGGCTGCGCGGCGACCACCAGGGAACCGAGGTCACCACCATGACAGCCGACGGCCAAGAGTTGGTGCGCGAGGTGGACAACACGGTCATGCGCGTCACGCTTGCACGCCCGCTGCTCCCAGGCGGAAGCATGGAGTTCCGTTATGCCTTCAACACCCGCTACGGGGGCATGAGCCGCATGAAGACCTACAAGCAATGGGGCTTCAAGCACTTCAACGGCACCCAGTGGTACCCGCGCATCAGCGTGTACGACCGCAAGTTCGGCTGGGACACCCAGCAGCACCTGGGCCACGAATACTACGGCGACTTCGGCACCTTCGATGTAAGCTTGGACATGCCCAATGACATGGTGGTGGAAGCCACCGGATGGCTGCAGAACCCGGAGGAGGTGATGCCGCCGGAACTGCGCCGCAAGCTCGATATCGCCAACTTCAAGGACAAGCCCATGGGAGAGGCGCCTTCCGTGATAACACCCTACCAGCCCGGCGTGCGCAAGGTGTGGCGCTACCACGCCGAGAACGTGCACGACTTCGCCTTCACGGCCGACCCCACCTACCGCATCGGAGAGGCCGAATGGAACGGGATCAAGTGCATTGCCGTGGCCTGCGAGCCGCACGCCGCCAAATGGCAGAACGCGGCCGAATATGCCGCCCTCTGCATCAAGACCTTGAGCAACCTGGTTGGGCCCTACGGCTATCCGAAGATGGTGGTGGCCGACGCACGCGACGGCATGGAATACCCCATGCTCACGCTTGACAGCGGCGAGGAACCCGACTACCGCACTCTCTTCATGCACGAGATCGGCCACAACTGGTTCTTCGGCATGGTGGGCAACAACGAAACCTACCGCGCCATGCTGGACGAAGGCTTCACCCAGTTCATTGAAACCATGGGCATGGAGATCGCCGATGGCGACACCTTGGTGGAGGAAGCACCCGCCAATGCCTACGCCAGGCGATGGACCAACCCCCAGCTTGCCCGGGACCGCCTGGCCTACAACAGCTACATGCACGCCGCCGTGCGCAACGCGCTGCCCCCGGTCAACGTGCACAGCGATGAATATGCACGCCTTCCAACAGGTTACCGCATGGTGTACTACAAAACGGCCACCATGCTCTTCAACCTGCAATACACCTTGGGCGACTCACTCTTCCTGGGGGCGCTGCGCCATTACTTCAACCAGTGGAAGTTCAAGCACCCCTACATGGAGGACATGCGCCAGAGCTTCACCGACTACACCAAAACCGACCTCAACTGGTTCTTCGACCAGTGGATCGAAAGCGGCAAGGTCCTGGATTATGGCGTAAAAGGCGTGAAGAACCGCAAGGCGGACAGCGGGCAGGTGATCCACTTCCGCCGCGTGGGCGACATGCAGATGCCCATCGACTTCACCGTTACCGCCAACAACGGCAAGACCTATCCATTCCACATCCCCAACAACTGGTTCGTGAAGCAAACACAAGCCACCGTGCTGCCACGGTGGATCGGCTTTGATGACCTGGCCCGGGACTACCACGCCCGCGTAGACATCCCCACGGGCATCGCCAACGTGCAGATCGACACCACCTTCCGCTTAGGCGATGCCAACCCGCTGAACAACAGCCTGCGTTTCCCGCTTACCAGCACCTTCGACAGCCACATCCGCAATGCTCCCGACCGGCGCAGCTACGAGAGCTTTGTGCGCCCGGACCTGTGGTACAACGGCTTCGACGGCATCAAGGCAGGCGTACACTTCAACGGCAGCTTCTTCCGCTACAAGCACCAAGTGTGGTTCACCGCCTGGCTGAACACCGGCCTGGCCCAGAACCTGCCGGGGGGCCAGGTGCTCACCGATTACCAGCCCATCAACTTCAACTTCCGCTATGAGAACGGCACCGGCCGCCTGCTCAACGGCTCCAGCGTGCACGTGGCAGCACGACTGCTCGACGGGCTGGAACAGTATGAAGGCGGGTTCAAGTGGGACATCCCCTTCACCAACACTTCGCTCTACACCAACGCCAAATTCATGCTGCGGCGCGACAGCGCCGACCTCACCTACCTGCTCTACCCCGGCCTGTGGCAATTGAACGCGCTCAACAGCACCTGGAACACCGGCGTGGAGCACCGCTACAACTGGAGCAAGGGCAATGGATCGGTGGCGCTGGATGTTCGCACGGCCGGCGTTGGCGCGGCATTCCCCTTTGCACAAGCCGCCGCCACCGCGATCAACAGCACCCGTTTGGGCCGCTTGGATCTGCGCACCCGGGCCATGGCGCAGTACGGCAGCGGCAACACCCCGCGCGAAAGCCAGCTCTACCTCGCCGGCGCCTCGCCCGAAGACCTGATGGACAACAAGTATGTGCGCAGCATCGGCTTCGTGCCGTTCGATTGGATGGGCTACGGCGCCGGCCTCAACCACTTCCACCAAAGCGGCGGACTGGGCCTGCGCGGCTACGCGGGCTATTTGGCCCCCGAGGACATCGGTGGCGGCAACACCATCCTCACCTACGCCGGCAACACCGGTGCCGCCATCAATGCCGAACTGGACCTCGACGGGCTGGTGCGCTTCCGCCCCGGCAAGCTGGCCGACTACCTGCACCTGGACGTGTACCTCTTCGGCGACGTGGGCACCATGGGCTACCGCACGGTAACCGACTTGGGCACACCGCAGGTGAAGCTGGCCCTGCCCCGTGCCGATGCCGGGGCCGGTGCCGCCCTCACCATAAAAAAGTTCGGCCCCTTGGACCACATCAAGCCGCTCACCATCCGCTTCGACATGCCCTTGGTGCTTTCCGCCATACCCGCCGGTGAAAGCGAGCACGTGGCCTTCCGGTATGTGGTGGGGATCGGGAGGAGTTTTTAAGCAGGAACCGGATCCACCCAACTTGGTCAAGCCATGAACAGGCCAGGAAATTTCGAGGAACGACGCAGGCTTCCAAAGGCCATTGGGCCACAATGCAACATACTAAGCCAGGTATACCCGCTCTGCCAACACCTCAATCCTCGTGAAAGTGCTGTTAAGCTGAATGGGAAGACTAAACGCCATGCAGCAATCGCCTGCCTTTCCGAAGGAAGACCCTGAAAGGGTCACACAGCGTAGAAAAGGCGATCAACGGTTCCACGACCCTGAAGGGGTCGCACAAATGCGGATGAACCATAGGATTCCGTGAAGACCCCATTGCTCTGTGACCCCTTCAGGGTCAACCGTATTCCTTCCTTCCATGCTACGTTCTGAGACCCTTTCAGGGTCTACCTCAACCCTTAAACAGCGGCACGGGACTTATTGGACAAGTCAGTAAGCCGCTCACCATCCGCTTCGACATGCCCTTGGTGCTTTCCGCCATCCCCGCCGGGGAAACGGAACATGTGGCGTTCCGCTATGTGGTGGGGATCGGGCGGAGTTTTTGAACAGGAACCGGATCCACCTACATTGCGCCATCCTTTTGAACCATTGGAACATGAAACCCTTGATCCTGCTCGCCAGTTCCCTCCTGTATGTGAACTGCACGGCCCAGTACTGGAGCCAAGACCCGAACCTTGCAGGCACCGCCCGCTGGGGGGCGGTGGGCTTCGCCACGGCCACCCATGGCTACATCTGCACCGGCGTAAGCAATGGAGGCAGCAACCTCGGCGACCTGTGGCAATGGAACCCGACATCCAACTCGTGGGCACAAAAGGCGGATTTCCCCGGCGGCCCACGCAGGGAGGGTGC
>ENA-UOUJ01000536-UOUJ01000536.1-activated-sludge-metagenome-genome-assembly--contig:-NODE-536-length-24885-cov-4.731897_pt1 | contig 24885 bp, 19 predicted proteins | sample MGYA00249839_ERZ747224 | MGnify/ENA primary metagenome ERZ747224 (study PRJEB28782, sample SAMN03220277) | activated sludge metagenome | biome: wastewater; feature: sewage sludge; material... | reverse complement strand
AAATGGCGTGGCTGTACGCATGGCTGTGCTATATTTGTTGGGCGGAGGTAAAAAAACTTCCTGATAATATTATGAGCAGAATTGCACTTTTTCCGGGCACGTTCGATCCTGTTACGAAAGGACATACCGATATCATTGACCGTTCACTCGCACTCTTTGATAAATTATACATTGGAATCGGACGAAATGTAAACAAACAACCCATGTTTTCCGAAAAACAAAGGTTGCGCTGGCTGCAGGAAATTTATGCCGGCAACCCCAAGGTTGAAGCGGTGGTTTACGAAGGGTTAACAGTGGATTGCTGCCGTGAAGTGCAGGCTAACTTTATCGTGCGCGGTATTCGTTATGTGAACGATTTTGAATACGAAAAAGCGATTGCCGATATGAACAGGAGCTTGCAGGGTAACATTGAAACCATATTCCTTACCTGTTTGCCTCAATATACTTCCGTTGCGTCTACACTTGTACGTGATGTGTTGAAAAACAACGGATCAGTGGAACAGTTTTTACCCGATGCAGTGAATGCGTCTATTAGAAGCGGAAATTTGATATGATGATATGGTTTAAAAAAGATTTACGGTTAGAAGATGTACAAAAGGTTGGATCGGATACCATGGCTACGTTTCTGGAAATGGAATGGACCGAAGTAGGGCCTGATTACCTTCGTATGCGGATGCCGGTGATCAGTAAAACCAAACAACCGTACGGTTTACTGCATGGGGGTGCCAGTTGTGCATTGGCGGAAACCATTGGTTCTGTTGCATCCTTCCTTTGCATTGACCCCGAAAAACACCTGTGTGTAGGAATGGAAATCAATGCCAATCATTTGAAGGGCGTACGGGAAGGCTTTGTAACAGCTACCTGCAAGCCATTCCACCTGGGGCGTTCATCGCATGTGTGGGACATCCGCATCCATCAGGAAGATGGAGCACTGATTTGTGTGAGTCGTTTAACCGTAGCCGTTATATCTAAAGAACGTTAAGGCCGGTCGAAAAAAGCATTCAAAATTTCTTTGATGGTTTCGTATGATTGTTTCATGGGCTTCTTCAGGTCGCGCGTGGCAATCCATTTTACCTGCGTAATATCTTCTTCGGTTTGTGGTGTGCCGTTGGTGGTTGAAGGAGTGGTGAAGTAAAACCAGTAACTGGTTTTCAATATGTTTTTCCCTTTTTCACGATAGGCATGATATGTGGTGCCCACCGGATAAATCATTTCGAGGGGCTGTATCCCGGTTTCTTCCTCTACTTCGCGTTGGGCGCATTCGGCCGCGTCTTCACCCGGCTCCATTTTACCTTTCGGCAAATCCCATTTGCCCTTGCGAAAAATGAACAACAAATCTTTATTCAAATTTTGAACTATGCCACCGGCGGCATCAATGCATTCGAAATATTTGAAAACAGCCTCTTGTAGCGCGTCTCCATCTTCCGAAATCAACACAACAGGTTCGCTGTTGCCCTGATACAAATCATTGATGATTTGTTGTATCTGCTGCGGTGTGGCATCACGGTAAGCCATTTTTCTTGCTGTGGCAGAGAGCGCAGTGGTTATTCGATTTTCAGCATCTGTGAGCACAAGGGGCGTGGTTTCAAAATATATTTTAATCAACATCCTGGTTATTTACTTACAAATAAAACAAATCTATGTCATAACAGGATGTGAAGAAATCATTTCAGTTAAATTGAGGATTGAAGAGTAGAATGAAACCCACCATCGGGATGATATCTTCCTATCTTTACAACGAAAATTTGAATTATGACAGATGCAAAAGCGGTAGCGTCCAAATTGCTGCAGGCAGAAGCCGTACAGTTGAGTCCGGATGTACCTTTTACCTGGGCCAGTGGTTGGAAAAGCCCCATTTATTGCGATAACAGAAAGTTGCTTTCTTTTCCATTCATCAGAGATTTTGTTAAAAGCGAGCTATGCAGCATCATCTTCGAACAGTATCCGGAAGCGGATGTGATTGCCGGTGTGGCTACAGCAGGAATTGCATGGGGTGCAATGGCTGCCGATCAGTTGAAGATGCCATTTGTATATGTGCGTCCCGAGCCAAAGAAGCATGGTATGCAAAATCAAATTGAAGGGTATCTGGAACCCGGGAAAAAAGTATTGGTAGTGGAAGACCTAATCAGCACCGGTATGAGCAGCCTTAAAGCCTGCGATGCCATCCGGGCCAATGGAAATGAAGTATGTGGTATGGTGGCGCTTTTTTCTTATGGATTCCCGCAGGCGGCACAAGCTTTTGAAACAGCCGGCATTCGATATATTACTTTGTCGGATTACGAAACCCTGATTCAACTGGCAACAACACAGGGCAAACTGGATTCTTCAGATGTAGCATCCTTGTTAAAATGGCGCAGCAATCCTGCTGATTGGGGCAGAATAGATTAAATTGCACATTAAATAAAAATGAAATGAAAATCCTGCAATTGATGTTCCTCGCCGTATTGGGTTTGTCGCTGCATGCACAGGCTCAAAAACGCTCTGATAAGGCTGTTATCAGCACACCCACCATTCAATGTGAAATGTGCAAGAGTAAAATTGAAAAGATGTTACCGCGCATGACCGATGGGATTACCTCAGTGAAAGTAAATGTGAAAGCTAAAACCACTACGGTATCCTGGTTAACCGATAGAACCAGCCTCGAGCAAATCAAAACCGCTATTGCCAATATTGGATATGATGCCGGTGATGTAACCGCAGAAGAAACAGCGTATAAAAGATTGCCCACTTGTTGTAAAAAACCGGAAGACCAAGGCAAAAAACCATAAAAAATGAAACTGATTGAGTACAATGCCCTTCATGGGCATTTTTTTTTGCTTATTCTCAAAACATACCATTGGTTCTAATCCATTTGGATTACGTATTGGTATTAAGAATCAAGTTAAATTGAACCAAAAATGGTAGTGTATGGGAATCTCACAATTAAAAGTGTATAGTTTATTCATTGCGTGTTGGATATTGACAGTGTTAACTTCTTGCCAGTCAGGAGATGCCAAACAAAATCGAACATACAATGTGGGTAAAGCAAAATCACCATCCGAAGACACCGCTGAATTTTTACAGTTCGATCGGGTGCGCATTCAGGATAAGAAAGGCTTTGCACAACCGGTAGAGGCATTCAGTTTGCTCGTGCCTTCGGGTTGGCAAACCACCGGTGAAGTAATATGGGTGGCACCCGGACAAACCTGTGCGGGCAATAATATACATGTTCGTGCTGCTGATGCAGGGAATCAATATGTTTTTGAATTATATCCATCTGTTACATGGTCGCATACTTCCAATGCGCAATTGCAGCAATTTCAGGAAATGCAGCCGGTATCAGCACATTGCTATTACGGCCAACCGTTGAATGCAGAAGAATACCTGCGACAGGTATTTGCACCCAACGAACTGGGCAATCCGAAGGTATTATCTGTACAATCAATCAACGAAGCCGGCAATTTGGTGCAGGAGTCTAATCAAAAAGTAAGGGCTGAACTCATGAGTTACGGAGCCTCTGATGTGCAGTTTCAACCTTCCGGCGTTTATGCGCGGGTGTTATGGAGTAATGGAAAGGAAGGGTTAGTGATGTTGTTGGTGAATGTTGCTCAAACCACATTGCCCAATATGTATACCGGCGGCTATGATGTGAGTTATACATCACAGGCTTTGCAACGTGTGGTACTTACTTTTCCTGCAGGAGAGGAGAAAAGGGCAGAGAAAATGCTGACGGTAATGATGAGCAGTTACCGTACCAATCCCGCCTGGAAAGAACCGGTAGATCAGTTTTGGCGTGGCGTTCGTCAGAACAATCAGCAAATCCATATAGGTAAACTGCGGGCAATGGATGAACAAACACGCGACATTGGAAATCGAGCCATTGCACAGGGCAATCAACGTTTGCAGGAGATGGATAATCAAATGAGAAACTGGGAAGCCCGGCAACAACAAAACGACAGAATGCATACACAATTTGTGAAAACCATCCGTGAGGTGGAACATTACAGAGATGAAACCGGAAAGATAGAGTTGGGAGCGGGGTATCAACATGCCTGGAGCCGCAACAACGGAAATTCGTATATTTTAACCGATGACCCTAACTTTAACCCGGCCTCTGTATTGCAAGATCAGCAATGGAAAGAGATGAAAAAGGTACAGGATTGAAGTAATTCAAATTTCTATTGAAGAAGGCATCCGGCAGAGGCCGTTGAATTGTCTGAGTATGCCGTCTATATTTATGGATATTCTATGGTTGGTGTTTTTCATCGCTTGGCCTGTGATAGCAGGCTTTATGGGAATCAAACGCGGCAGTACATCCCGTGTAAACCTATACAGGGTTTATGGAAATGAATTGCTGATGGTTTTGGGGGTGCTCTCTATGGTGTATGTTTTGCGCCCTTCATTGTATCAGCCGATTAGTCAGCTGCCGTTACATCCGGGATTTGTTATTAAAGAGGATATCTTTTGGGGAATTGTATCTGTATTCCTCACACCATTTTTTCTCGCCTTCACAAGATTTACTACTCATTATCCAAAAGATATACAAAGGGCTGATGCGCTTTTTGGCTTTCCGGTAAGGTATCTGCCTGAGGATTGGAAGACCTATGGGTTGTTTGCGGTGTATATTATTGCCGGTGTGGTGTTTGAGGAATTGGTTTGTCGCTTGTTCATGTTCAGGCTGCTGCATGCCGTTTGGGGGGTAAACGGTGATATAATGGTCGTATGTACAGCATTCGTATTTGCGATTGGCCACCTGTACCAGGGTTGGAAAGGTGTAATCAGTAATTTTATAACGGGCTTACTTTTCGGCAAAGTGTTTTTGATGAAGCAGGATATCGTTTATCCGTTGGTGTTGCATCTTTCTTTAAATGCAACCATCCTCGTGCTTGCAGCAAGAAGAATAAGGGATTTGCGCAGGCATTGAAAGGGATTTTTGAAAGGAAGTTTTTATTATATTGCAATAGTATCAAATAATAAACTGACGATGATGGAGCTACCTGATTTCCCCAATGGATTTGCCTCATGGCAACGTACACATTTCGAAATTGTGGAGGTGTTGTGTTATATACGTGGGTTGGAAGAAAATAAACAGCCGGAAACAATAGCGAACCTCAGCGATAAATCTGCAACTGAAGAGTTATATAATCTGGCATTGCACCTCACCAATAAATTTGAAACGCTGCACGAATTTGATAAACCTCAACGCAATCTGTTCGACGAAATTGAAGATTTTGTGTGGAGCGAGATTAAGGAGCTGGAAAAGTGATTGGTTTCCTGATTGCCTGATAGATGGTTGGGTTTTCAGATGTTTAACATAGCGTTCCCTACCTCCAATGATTTCTCAACGTTACTCACTCTTGCATCATTTAACGAAATATAGAGAACTGCTGCATGGTTTTATAATCCACGTCGAAGGTTTTAAACACCCCTGCCTTTCCCACCTTGGCTTTCCCCAATATGCGTATTTCTACATTATCTTTTAGCAAGGTGCTGATGCTGTTGATCAGTAGGTTTTTCATATCTACCCGAACCTCTACGGGGAGGGTAAAATCATCTCTTTTGGGAATTTTAACCTGTAAATCCTGCACCGATTTTCCAAAGTAGGCATTGTCTATATAGATGTCAACATCTGTCCGTTTTAACTCCAATCCAAAGTTGTTGGGATTGTAATAAACCAGGTCCAGCTTCAAAATAGCGTCCTTGAACTGAAGCTTTTCCAGGTCCACATTCCGGATTTCTTTAAACACAAAATCCTTGGGTTCGCGACAGCCTGTCAGGGTAGGGTAGACGAACATCCAGGCCAGCATAACAATCAACAACCGTGGTTTCATCTCCAAAAGTAAAACAATCGTTCAACAAAAAACGAAAGTGCTTTGCCAAAATGTAGCTACGCACCTTTCTGAATTATACTCGTAATTTTTTAGCAAATTGGGTTGATTGGTATACAATCCCACCACACTTTCATCTACTTAAAAGATTAGCATTATTAATATTGATTAAATATCAGTTAATCAATAGTATACAAAGTTCAAATGTATTTTAATAGCAATTAAAATGAATCATTAATTAAGGGTAAAGTTAATATTTTCCGAGATGATTGACTATATAGATTTACTCACTTAATTCATTTGTATATAATTGATTATCATATTATAAAACTAGTTAACTAAATTAAAATTTCGTATAAAAATATATATTACATATAAATAATAAGCATACTGGGGCTTGCATGGAATTTTTTTGTCGTTCTCAGCCCCTATCTCATTGTTCATTGTATAAACGTTCGGAATTTCAATAATTCAGTTTTGTTACTCGAGTATTCGCATGTATAACGATGTATGACAATATTGCATTATTAAGGAAGAGGGATATCACTGCTCGCTGTCACTCAGTGTAAAAAACAACCGCAAAACAACACATTTGGTTTTCCCCGAAACACAAGCCAATACACAGAAATACAAAACAACAATTTTTCAAACGCTTTTTATCTTGTAATTCGATATAACTAAAAATATTAACCTATTTTAGCCAACTGACTTTTTGCAGACATGAACAGAATAAAAGAAGTACTTGAAGAAAAGGGCATCAAACAGATATGGCTGGCCGACAAACTTGGCAAAAGCTATAACATGGTGAACGGCTATGTGCAAAACCGACAGCAACCACGCCTCGAAGTGCTCATAGAAATTGCCAAACTGCTAGACGTGGACGTGAAAGAGTTAATTGTATCAACTAAAGAGAATAAATAGACATGAGTATAGAAAAACTTGACCTCAAAAGCCCCGACCTGGTGAATACCAATGTTGAAAAGCTGGCTGAGTTGTTTCCCAACTGCGTTACGGAAACAGCCGAAGGCAAAGCCATAGACTTTGACCTGCTGAAGCAGGAACTCAGCCATGCCGTAGTAGAAGGCAACAAAGAACGCTACCGCTTAGAGTGGCCGGGTAAAAAGGAAGCCATTGTAACGGCCAACATCCCCACCACCAAAACCCTGCGCCCGGTGCGGGAAGATAGTGTTGAATTTGACAACACCGAAAACCTGTACATAGAAGGCGACAACCTGGAAGTGCTCAAGCTGCTGCAAGAAAGCTACCTGGGTCAAATAAAAATCATGGCAATAGATCCTCCCTATAATACAGGCAGTGACTTTGTTTACAGAGATAACTTTAAACAAGAAGTTGATGAATACCAAAAGGAAACAGGTCAGCGAGATTCATATAATCAAAGGTTATTACAAAATCCGGAAACATCAGGTCGTTTTCATTCAGATTGGCTTTCAATGATGTATCCAAGGCTTAAACTTGCTCGAAACCTACTTGCTGATAATGGAGTGATCTTCGTATCAATTGGAGTCGAAGAAGTTGCCAATTTGAAAAAGATAATGGATGAGATATTCGGTGAAGACAACTTTATAGAAATATTCTCATGGGTTAAGACTTCCACTCCGCCAGCTTTATCTACGAAATCACGTAAAACTAATGAATACATTCTTTGCTATGAAAAAAGCTGGAATCCTTTTAAGTATAACGGGGAAGCCTTAGATGGTGGTGACCAACCTTTGTTAAATAGTGGCAACTCAGAAAGAGTATTACTTTTCCCAAAAGACAAGGTTTATTTTAATAAAAATAAATTTCCAAATGGAAAACTCTTGCCTTCAAAGCCTGATAGGGTTGAGCTAATTGATGAAATTGTAATTCAAAATGGATTTTCAACTTCTGATTTTAAGCTTAAAGGTGAGTTTAAGTGGACTCAGGATTTTCTTAATGAAGAAATAAAAAAAGGAACGAAGTTTATAATTAAGTCTGATAAACTTTCTATTAGGTTTATTCGTGATGAAGAAGGATTTAAGCGTCCCACAAATTTTATCAAAGAAAAATATACAACACCATTACTTAATAAAACAGAGAATGGCGTTGGTACAAATGAAAATGCTTCAAGTGAGTTAGGTGCCTTAATGGAGTCTGATTTATTTAGTTATCCTAAGCCAGTTTCTTTGATAAAATATCTAATAAACTTCATTGCAGAAGAAAATGATATTGTTTTAGATTTTTTCTCAGGTTCTGGCACAACTGCGGAAAGTACAATGTCTTGGTCGGCAGAGCTTGAAAAACCATTAAAATATATAATGGTTCAGTTACCTGAAAATCTTGAAGAAAACCTTAAATCAGCTGACGCAAACAGTAAAAAATTAATCGAAAATGGAATACAATTTCTGAAAGAATTAGAAAAACCTCTTTTAATCACAGAGCTTGCAAAAGAACGTATTCGCAGAGCAGCTAAAAAAATCAAAGAAGGAACAGGTGCAGCCATTGATTATGGTTTCCGTGTTTATCGCTTAGACAGCAGCAATATGCTTGATGTATATTACCGTCCGCAAGATTATAAGCAAGACAACTTAGACCTCTTTGCCGATAACGTAAAGCCAGACCGTACTGCAGATGACTTGCTGGCGCAGGTGATGCTGGATTGGGGCTTACCGCTCAGCCTTAAAATTGAGCAAGTACAAATTTTAGAAAAACAGGTATTCAAAGTGGCAGAAGATTCGCTTTACGCCTGTTTCGATAAAGGCATAGATGAAGACTTTGCCAAGGCAATTGCCCAGGATAAGCCCCTGCGCATGGTGTTCCGTGATAACGGATTCAAAAACGATACCGCCAAAACCAATGTAAAGCAATTACTCAAACAACTCAGTCCGGAGACAGAAATGAAGGTGATATAATAAATTGTCAATTGTCAATTATTAATGGTTAATGAAAAAGGGAAATCCGATAAAAGATAAGAGTTTCGCATTTGCAGTGAGGGTGGTGAATACTTATAATTTGTTGACTGCCGAACACAAGGAGTATGTGATGAGCAAGCAACTGTTGCGTTCGGGAACAGCGGTTGGGGCATTGTATCGTGAAGCGGAGCAGGCAGAGAGTAAAAGCAGACTTTGTGCATAAACTGGGCATAACGCAAAAGGAATGTAACGAAACCATGTATTGGTTAGAGTTGCTTCATGCCACTGAATATTTGGAGAGAGAAGTGTTTGATAGCCTGTTTTCAGATGCACAGGAATTGATCAGATTGCTGACAGCCATTATCAAGTACAGCAAGGGGCTAAACATTAACCATTGACCATTGAAAATTGACAATTAACCATTGAAAATTTGTAAAAATGAGAATCATTCGTACCTTTACAGGCAATAGTACCTGCCAAGCCTCTTCACAATGCTCAAATCGGCAGGTCTTCGCTTTTTATAGGGTTGCGTATCTCATTAAAAACCAAGAATTATGAGATACACCAAACCCGCAATTTCTTTTCCCGATCAAATTCAAAAGCTCAAGAACAGAGGGCTCAACATACCCGGAGAGGCCGATGCGTTACGTTATTTGTCCAACATCAGCTATTACCGATTGCGGGCTTATACCTATCCCTATCAAGACAATTCAAATCCGGAGCATCCATTCATGGGCGGGGTGTCCATGGAAGACATCATGGCACTTTATACTTTTGACCGAAAACTAAGGTTGCTGGTCTTCGACGCTGTAGAAAAAATAGAGGTGGCACTCAGAACCCAGATCATCTATCAATGGTCTATGACCTACGGAAGTCATTGGCATTTGGATCAAAAACTGTACAAAGATCATGGTAAGTTCATCAAACATTTGGCTTCGCTTCAAAAAGAGATAGACCGCAGCAATGAAACCTTCATCGATCATTACAAAAACAAATACACCCAGCCGGAAGAACCACCTTGCTGGATGAGTCTGGAAGTAACCAGTATCGGTCTGCTATCATTACTATTTCAAAACCTGAAGAGCTGCGCTGAAAAAAAGGCAATAACCCATCATTTTGGACTTTTGGGAACGGAAATACTTGAAAACTGGATGCATAACTTTTGCCATATCCGGAATATTTGCGCTCATCATGGCAGGTTATGGAACCGGAGAATACCAATCCCAATCACTTTACCACGAAAAACAAAAGCGGAATTCCTCATCAATAAAGGAGTATATCCCTACAAATTATATGCAAGTTTGTGTGCCATGATGTATGTCTTAAGCATCATCAATCCGGAAAGTACTTTTAAAAAGCAGTTGCTAGAATTGTTATCTACCTGTCCCCATGAACAGCTAAAGGAAATGGGCTTTCCGGCCAACTGGCATCAAGAAAAATTTTGGCAGATATGAAGTTACAATTCAAAGAACAGGACTTTCAGGTTCAGGCCGTAAAAGCGGTGGTTGATTGTTTTGCGGGGCAACCGATTAAAACAAACCGTTTTACTTTGGAACGAAGCCAAGACTTGATTCGCAAAGCGAAATTAGCTGCTGCAGGAGCTATACAAAGTAGCGCATTTGATACGGAAGTTATGGAGGATATAGGCTACAGAAATAGTCCTATTCAAATAACAGAGTCGCAAATACTCAAAAACATCCAGGACGTACAGAAATGGAACGACCTGAATGAGAGTCAACAGATAGAACGTCCCAAAGGTGTAAAACTCGGCTACAACCTTACTGTAGAAATGGAAACAGGTACAGGTAAAACCTATACCTACATCCGTACTATGTACGAACTGAATAAGCACTATGGTTGGAGCAAGTTTATAGTCATTGTGCCAAGTATTGCCATACGTGAAGGGGTGTACAAATCATTTCAGGTTACACAAGACCATTTTCAGGAATTATACGGCCATAAAATCAATCCTTTCATTTACAACTCCGGCCGTCCGCAAGACATTGAAAACTTCGCATCCGATAGCCGCATCAGTGTGATGATCATAAACACCCAGGCGTTTGCAGCTAGTGGTGCAGATGCAAGACGTATTTATCAGGAACTTGACCAATTCGGTACCCGTAAGCCAATTGACATTATTGCGCAAACCAATCCCATTCTCATCATTGATGAACCGCAATCGGTAGACGGAGAAAAGACCCTGAGAAGGATGCAGGAATTCAATCCCTTGTTCACGTTGCGTTACTCAGCTACACACAAAGTTGAGTACAACAAGGTGTACAGATTAGATGCTTTGGATGCATACAACAAACGCCTTGTAAAGAAAATACAGGTAAAGGGCATCAACCTGAAAGGCTCAACCGGCACTACCGGCTATTTGTATTTGGAACAAATCAGTTTGAGTACTACCAAACCACCCTACGCAGTAGTGGAGTTTGAAAAACGAGTTGGTGAAGGCGTAAAGAAAGTGCGGCAGAAATTGAGTGAAGGCGCAAACTTGTACGAGCTGTCTGGCAATATACCTACCTATAAAAATCAAACTATTACGGAGGTAAACGGCTACCTGAATAAAATTGTAGTAGGCGGCCAGGATATATATCCGGGTGATATTCTCAACGACAAAGATGAACATGCCTTCCGTAGGGTGCAGATTCGGGAATGTATTATGTCGCACCTGCAAAAGGAAAAGCAACTCTTTGAAAAAGGTATTAAGGTACTTTCGTTATTCTTTATTGATTCAGTAGAGAAATACCGGGTATATGATGAAGCTGGCGAACAGGCTTTGGGAGAGTACGCAAGGATATTTGAAGAAGAATACAACAACGTCCGCAATGATTTCTTAGACCTGTTTCAACAGGAGTATAACGACTATCTGAAAGATACAGACCCAAGTAAAGTTCATAAAGGCTACATGCCCACCAATTACGGAGAGTACCTGAAAAGAGATGATGCCCATAGAGTACATGAAGGCTATTTCTCCATTGACAAAAAGGGCAAGTCCATTGATCCAGCAGTAAAACGTGGCAGCGAAGAATCAGATGATATTTCGGCATACGACCTTATCATGAAAGACAAGGAAAGGCTATTGAGCTTTGAAGAACCTACCCGATTTATCTTCTCACACTCTGCACTGAAAGAAGGTTGGGACAACCCCAATGTATTTCAGATATGCGCTTTAAAAAATGCGGAGAGTGGCAGCCAAACACGCAGAAGGCAGGAAGTTGGAAGGGGTATGCGTTTATGTGTAAACAAAAGCGGAAACCGCCTCGATTTTGAAATGGTAGGTGATCAGGTACATGAGATAAACAAACTTACCGTCATAGCTTCCGAGAGTTATGAAGCCTTTGCCAAAGGCTTGCAAAGTGAAATTGCCGCTACACTCAAAGACCGTCCGCAAAAGGCAGAAGTGGAATACTTTGTTGGCAAAGTAGTAAGGAATGAAAAAGAAGAAGAACATCGCCTCACCGAAGATGATGCCAAGAAACTCAACAAACTGCTTTACAAGAATGATGTAATTGATGAGAATGACAAAATCACACCGGAAGGCCGTGAACTCATCGAGCAAAACAAAATGCCTCTACCCGAAAGCCTTGAACCTTTCAGGGAATCGGTTGGTAAGTTGCTCAAATCCATCTACACAGGTGAGCCATTCAAGCCCGAAGATGAAAGACAAACCATCATTCTCAATACCAATCCGAACTTTAAGAAAAAGGAGTTTCAGGCACTTTGGGAAAAGATAAACCTGAAGACCATCTACGAAGTGAAGTTCGATACCGAGAAGCTGATAGACGACAGCAAAATTCGTATCAATGCACAGCTCAATATTGGTGACAGGGTGTATGAAGTAAAAACAGGGGAGTTACAGGACGGCACAAAGGAGCAAATGCAGGAAGGTTCTTTAGTAAAGGAATCAAAAAGACAATATCTGAAACTTAAAAACGACCTGTACACCAACACTGTTTACGATATTGTTGGCGAAATAGAAGTATTGACCAACCTTACGCGAAGCACCATTGTAGCCATTCTTAAAGCCATCAAAGAAGAAAAATTTCTCTTGCTGCGCAAAAACCCGGAAGAGTTCATTGCAAAGTGCAGCAGGCTTATCAATGAAGTGAAGGCAAGTCTGATCATCAACAATATTGTGTACCACAAGATTGAAGAACGCCATGATGCCAAAACGGTATTCACCAATGACAAGTTTGCCCTGCGCAATTCTGAATTGTTGAAGAAGCACATTTATGATTACCTCACTTCCAATTCAAAGATTGAGTCTGACTTTGCTAAAGCACTTGAAAACAGTACCGAAGTAGTGGTATATGCCAAGCTGCCAAAGAGCTTCTACATATCCACTCCGGTAGCCAACTACAGCCCCGATTGGGCAATAGTATTTGACAAAGACAAAGTGCGCCACATCTATTTTGTAGCAGAATCCAAAGGTTCTGATTCAGATATGGACTTGCGGGAAATAGAAAAGCTGAAGATCCATTGTGCCACCGAACATTTCAAAGAGATAAGCGGAAACGAAGTAAAATTTGAAAAAGTGAGCAGTTACGATAAGCTGCTCGAAATAGTTCAATTGAAGTAAAAGTATGAAGCTGATTGATAACGTAAATAATCGCCTTGGTGATGACCTGAAGGCAAGCATAAAGAAAGGCAGCAAACTGAGTATTGCAGCCTCTTCCTTTTCTATTTACGCTTACGAAGCACTAAAGAAGGAACTTGAAAAGATAGATGAGTTACGTTTCATTTTCAGTACGCCAACTTTTATTGAAGAAAACCTGAAAAAGGAAGTACCTAAATTTTTTATCCCCCATCTTTTTAAGGAAGCCGATTTATGTGGTGGTGAATTTGAATTGCGTTTAAAAAACCAATTGAACCAAAGAGCCATAGCAAGAGAATGCTCAAAATGGGTGAAGGAAAAAGTAGTCTTTAAATCGAACAAGCACCACCACTTGCCTTTAAACGGTGTAATCCATGTCAAGAATACGAGTCAGGAAGAACTGGCCTATTCAAACGTCAGTAGTTTCACTACTTCCGATTTGGGTATTACACACAAGAAGGGCTTCCCAACACTCATTCAAAAGTCTGAATTTCCGGATAGCAAGGCGTATTTGGATTGGTTCAATCAGATATGGGATAATGACGAAGACCTGAAAGACGTAACCCAAAAGGTGCAGGATTATTTTGAAAACGCATACAAGGAAAACAGCCCGGAGTTCATCTACTTCATTACCCTGTACAACATATTCAATGATTTTCTCGAAGACATTTCATTAGACAACCTACCCAACGACCAGATTGGGTTTAAAGACTCGGTGGTATGGAGCAAGCTGTATAATTTTCAAAAAGATGCGGTAATAGGCGCAATCAATAAACTTGAAAAATACAAAGGCTGCATATTGGCGGATAGTGTTGGCTTGGGTAAAACCTTCTCAGCATTGGGCATAATCAAGTACTATGAAATGCGGAATAAAGACGTGTTGGTGCTTTGCCCCAAGAAATTAGAAGCCAACTGGAATACCTACCGCCACAACGACAAGAACAATATACTTTCAGCAGACCGTTTTCGCTATGATGTATTGTTTCATACCGACCTGAGCCGTGACAGGGGAATGAGTAATGGCAGAAGCCTGGAGAATGTGAATTGGGGTAATTACGGTTTGGTGGTAATAGATGAATCACACAATTTCAGAAACAACAATCCATACTCTGACAGAGAAAACAGATACCAAAAACTCCTACGCAAAGTAGTCAAGGAAGGTATTGAAACGAAAGTATTGATGCTTTCAGCTACTCCGGTAAACAACCGTTTTAACGATTTAAAAAATCAGTTGGCTATTGCCTATGAAGGTGAGCCTGAATTGATAGATAGCAAGCTGGAAACAAAGAGTGGTATAGAACAAATTTTCAGAAAAGCACAGCAGGCATTCAACGTTTGGAGTAAGTATGATACTGCACAACGTACAACCGAAAAGCTGCTGGACATGCTTGATTTCGATTTCTTTGAAATTCTGGATTCCCTGACCATAGCACGTTCAAGAAAGCACATTACCACCTATTACGATACCACAGCAATTGGTAAGTTTCCCGAAAGGAATAAACCTGTATCAATACAAAGTCCGCTTACACAAAGTGGTGAAGTAACCTATGTAGATATTGCTGAAAGATTAACCCTGCTAAACCTTTCAGTCTATACACCACTCAATTACATTTTACCCAGTAAAATTGAAATGTATGCCGACCTGTATGATAAAACAGTTAAGTCGGGAAGGCTTACCCAAATAGACCGTGAGAGAAGTTTGCAAATCCTTATGCGTATCAATTTATTGAAACGCCTTGAAAGCTCGGTTGATTCTTTCAGAATCACCCTCGAAGGGATTATCAGTCAAATAGAGCAAGCCATCAAAACCATTGAGCAAGGTGCAAAAGGCGAATATGAAGGTATTCAGGCCCGCATGAATGATGAAGAATTTGATTGGGAAGCAGACTGGGGTGATGAAGAAAATGTGATTGGTAAAAAAATCAAAGTTCATATCACTGATATGGACACACGTAAATGGAAGGAAGACTTAAATGAAGACCTTGCAGTTCTCAATCATATCTGGGGTAGCATAGTTGATGTACGTGGAAAGAAGGACTTTAAGTTGCAGCAGCTTATTCAGTTTCTCGATAAAAAAATCAACAATCCATTTAATCCATCCAATAAGAAGGCCATCATTTTTACAGCCTTTGCCGATACTGCCAACTACCTCTACGAAAACATTCAAGGTCATTTAAAGGAGAAGTATGGCATCCATACAGCATTGATAACAGGTTCAAGGAAGATTAGCAATGCAAAATCGATTCCATCTGACCTGAATCCATTGCTCACTTGTTTTTCACCATTGTCTAAAGACAAGGCTCAGCTTTATCCTCGCCTGACTGATTCTATTGATTTGCTTATCGCCACTGATTGCATATCAGAAGGTCAAAACCTGCAAGACTGTGACTACCTCATCAATTATGATATTCATTGGAACCCGGTGAGAATCATTCAGCGTTTCGGTCGGATTGATCGTATCGGTTCAAAGAATGCCAGTATCACGTTAGTAAATTTTTGGCCTGATGTCACATTGGATGCTTATATCAATTTGAAGCAACGGGTAGAAAGTCGAATGTTGATAAGCAACATGGCCAGTACAGGTGATGACAATATTCTGAATACAGATGAGAAAGACTTGGAATACCGCAAAATCCAGCTTCAAAAATTACAGGAAGAAGTTATTGACCTTGAAGACCTGAGAGAAGGTGTAAGTATTACAGACCTTGGATTGAATGATTTTAGAGTTGACCTTTCAAATTACATCAAAACGTATGGTGAACTAACACATATCCCTGAAGGGCTACATGCAGTTGTCAAATCATCAGAAGTGCTGCAACCTGGTGTGATGTTCGTCCTCAAAAATGTCAATTCCAGTGTCAATATAAATAAGCTCAACAGGCTTCATCCTTTCTATCTCGTTTACATGAAAAACAGCGGAGAACTTCTACTCAATCATGTGGAGTCCAAAAAGATATTGGATGCAATGCGCATGCTTTGCAAAGGTAAAAGCGAGCCACTTACTGAACTATGCAAAGCTTTAAGTACTGAAACGGACGAATACCATAAAATGGATGCGTACTCCATGCTGCTCAAACAAAGTATTGGCACAATCCTGCGCACAGAAGAAGAAAAAGAAGTATTCAGTTTGTTTAAGGCTGGCGGCACAACTGCATTAACAGAAAAATTCAAGGGCATTGAAGATTTCAAGCTAATTTCTTTTTTAATTGTCAGATAGATGGAATTATTCAGTTTACCACATACCGCCAAAGTAAACAGGGTAATCCCCAAAAATGCTTTCGATAGTTACACTACCGCAAAGCAGAAAAAGCTATTTACAGCACTCATTGCACGTATCACCTGGACCCATAAACTTTCACCTGATACAATAAATCTGGAAGCCAAGGACATCAAGGAAATTCAGGTTTTTAAGATTGAGCTTAAAGTCAAACAGGAGATACAGCCTGTACTTGATATAATTGATAAATCAATCCCGTACAATATCATTTTTGTGGTTGAGCATGATACCATGATTTACATATCTACCTCATCCAAGCACCCGCATCCAATAAATGAAGACAATGCAGTTATAGACTGGACATTCAAAACAGACTGGTTCCAGCCTTCTCAAAATAAGTACACCCTTCAACTCAAAAAGAGCATTGATGCTATCTACCATGATTTCTGCATTCAACTATCGGGTAAATCTACAATGGCCAACAAGCCCTTGCAGGACTTAATTGTCTTCAAAAAAAATGTGGATGCGTTAGAGAAAGAAATAGCAAGACTTAAATCAGGAATTGCAGGCAGCAACCAGTTCAACAAGAAAGTTGATCTGAATTTGAAACTAAAGGCAATAGAACAAGAGCTTAAAAAACTAACAGAATGAATTCAACCCTTCCAAGTCACAAACATTGCTTAGCCGCACCAGCCATAGCTTGAACCCAAGCTTGGCAAAGAGTTTGTCTGTCCAACCGCACGACCAACGCGGCCGGCAAACCAACGGACGAGAAAGAACACCGAAGCGATAATAGGCGTTTGGCTCAATAGCGGTTGAGGTTAAAGTGGCTAATTGAACATTCTACTTCGATTCAACTTTTGTTGTGTATTGACAGTTTTTTGATCCTAGATCCTCAACTGCGCCAAGCGCCAAAACGATGTCTATTGAAATCATCTGAATTTGGCAAAACTATCTATTTAATAGATGGCAAAATAAATATATGTGTTTGAATACGCAGGATGCTGAAAACACGTTCGCAAATGAGAACTGCACTTGATGTAGAGGGGTTAAAGGGCGAAATACATTCCCGCATTAACCCGTAGTGATGAATAAAAAGTTGTGGGTACTAACATGCCCTGCAATAGGCCTAAATTGATGTTGGGTATAACTGAATAGCCTTATTTTATGAAAAACTTGATTCCATTGATATACTGAAGCCGGGTGCCACGTTTCATGTTGCCTACCAACTCGCGGCGTTCAAATGAGGTATAATAGGTGAATTGGGCGTTTCCGATCGATTTCACTTTGCCACGGATGGCCTTGTCGTCTGTAGTGGAATAGTACGTAATACTTGTAGGGCCGATGGCTTTAACTTTTCCTGCAAAGGCAATATCAAATGATGAAAAATACTGTATTTCGTTGCTGCCAATGCGTTTAATCTTACCACGTAATTTCTCTTCATCAAAACGTCCGTAATATTCTACCGCCACACCACCGATACTTTTCAGTTTTCCACGTAATAATTCTTCATCAAATGAGGCATAATAGGTGAACTGTTTCATACCTATCGACCGCACCTTTCCGCGGAAAGCCTCGTTATCATTCTCACGGAAGTAATCTACACGTCCGGTATAGGGCTCCAAACGCTCTACCATACGGTCGGTGCGCCCTCTGTAAATTTCTATGCCCCAATCTCCAACTTCTCCGGTAGATGATACATTCACTACTACGCTTTCATCTAACTCTATAGCGAACGCTTCTATTGCGCCGGTTTCCGACATGGTTATTTTTGAAATGCGCTGGGCAGCAACCTGTAAGGTTACCAGAAGCAACAGTGCGGTGCAAATACTTTTCATGATATATCTGATTTACCTGTTATCTGTTTACAACATTAAAGATACATCATTGTGTGTGCGCCACCACATTTCCATGTAATTTGAACGTATTTTTGCACCATGGCTACATTGACGCATAGTCCGTTTCTCCTGTACTCCGATGGCAACGGGAATATTTTTGAAGATACCTCACTGTATGTAACCGGACGAACCGGATGGGATGCCGTACCGGTGGATGTGGAAGATTGGATACCATTACCTGAGGGCGGACAGTTATATGAGTTGCCCGGACGCAGGGGTATAGGCATAGACGTGGAAACCGGGGATATGCGAATTTGCGAAAAAGGATGGGCTGTAGCCGCATTTATACCTCCGGCCTACACCGGGTTGTTTATTGCTGCATATGAAACCATGCCCGAAGCGCCCACATTACCTTTGTTTTGTTACACAGCAGCCGGATGGCTCGATGAAAAAATGTACGTGCCTGCCGTTCGGATTGAACAGGATATTCGCCAGGAAGCCGCCGGGTTTGATGCCACATCCATAGAAAATGGTGTAGAACGTTTACTTAAAACCTATCCACATAACCGTTTGGTAAAACACCTGATGGAAAATTGCTGTAACACCTATTGTTGTCCTGCCGCGCGCAATTTAGCCATTGGCCGGTGGGAATGCCCGGTACCGGTATCTCCGGCCTGTAATGCCAATTGTGTAGGATGTATTTCTTTTCAACCGGAAGATGAAACCATCGTGAGTACACAAGACCGCCTCACCTTTAAACCCACCGTGGAAGAAATTGTGGAATTCACCGTTCCCCATTTGGAATCAGCACCTTTTCCAATCATCAGTTTCGGACAAGGGTGTGAAGGTGAACCTTTATTGATGTGGGAAACCATTCGTAAGGCAATCATCGAAATCAGAAAACATACTTCGAAAGGAAGCATCAATATCAATACCAATGGAAGTATGCCACATGCGGTAGAAGCTTTGTGTGCTGCCGGTTTAAACAGCATTCGTGTGAGTACCAATTCGGCCAGGGCCTCTGTGTATACCGCATATTATCGCCCGAATAATTACGAATTCAATGACATTGTAGAAAGCCTGAAAGTGATGACCCGGCACGGCGGATGGACGAGCATCAACTATTTTGTATTTCCGGGCATGACAGATTGTGATGAGGAGTATCAGGCATTGCGGCAACTGATACGGGATACCGGATTAAAAATGATTCAGTGGAGAAATTTTAATATTGACCCCGATTGGTACCTCGGAAAAATGGGTATTACTGAAACAGGCGAGGGGATGGGGATTAAACAAATGATGGAAGCCATACGGGAAGAATTCCCCAATTTAAAATTCGGATATTTCAATCCGTCGTTAGAACGCATCCGTGGAAACTTCGAAAAAGATTTCGCACATTAATAACCGTTAGCCCTTGTATTCACCAAACACATCGCGCAACACATCTGCAATTTCGCCAAGGGTACAGTAGTTTTCTACAGCGTCCAACACCAGCGGCATCAGGTTGTCTGTACCCTGTGCAGCTTTTTGTAGGGCCTGCAGGCAACGTGTAACTTCCGATGGGTTACGGCGGGCTTTCAATGCTTCCAACCGGCTCACCTGATTTTGCTGAATACTGCTATCAATTTTCATAACAGGTGTACTTTCCCGTGTATCTTCCTGAAAACGGTTTACACCCACAATAATTTTTTCTCCGCTTTCTATTTGTTGCTGATAACGATAAGCGCTTTTAGCAATTTCATCCGGAATAAATCCGTTTTCAATGGCTACCACACTGCCCCCCATGGCATCTATTTGTTCAATTAATTTCCAGGCGGCGGTTTCGGTTTCGCGGGTGAGGTTTTCAACATAGTAGCTTCCGGCCAGTGGATCAGCTGTTTGAGCCACTCCGCTCTCAAAGGCAACAATCTGTTGTGTGCGCAAGGCGATGCGGGCGGCTTCTTCGGTGGGTAAACTCAGCGCTTCATCGTAACCGTTAGTATGTAAGGATTGAGTGCCTCCCAATACGGCAGCGAGTGTTTGCAACGTAACACGGGTAATATTGTTGCGGGGTTGTTGAGCCGTTAAGGTGCTTCCTCCCGTTTGAGTATGAAACCGCAGCATCATGGCCTTTTCATCCGTAGCTCCCAGTTCTTTCATCATGGTAGCCCACATGCTTCTGGCAGCCCTGAACTTGGCAACTTCTTCAAATAAATCGTTATGTGCATTGAAGAAGAATGAAAGCCTTTTTCCGAATACGTTAATATCCAACCCCTTTTCAATGGCAGCTTTCACGTATGCCTTACCGTTACTCAATGTAAAAGCAATTTCCTGTACGGCGGTACTGCCGGCTTCACGGATATGGTATCCAGAAATGGAAATGGTATTCCACTTGGGTACATGGTTGCTACACCATTCGAATATGTCGGTTATAATGCGCATGGAAGCACGGGGCGGGTAGATGTACGTGCCGCGGGCAGCATATTCTTTGAGGATGTCGTTTTGGATGGTGCCTGAAATTTTATGGATATCTGCACCTTGTTTTTTAGCCAATGCAACATACATCGCCAGTAATATAAAACCCGTGGCGTTGATGGTCATGGAAGTGGAAACTTCATCCAGGCGAATGCCTGCAAATAATTGTTCCATGTCTTCCAGGCTATCGATGGCTACGCCTACTTTACCCACTTCCCCATCGGCTAGAACGTGGTTGCTGTCGTATCCGATCTGTGTAGGTAAATCAAATGCCACACTTAATCCCATCACACCTTGTTGCAACAGAAAATGATAGCGTTTATTGCTTTCTTCAGCCGTTGAAAAGCCGGCATACTGGCGCATGGTCCACAGCTTGCCCCGATACATATCTGCCTGTACGCCGCGGGTAAAAGGAAATTCACCGGGTAATCGGAGTGTGAGCCCACGAATGTCGTCGGCTGTGTACACTTTCTTTATTTCAATTCCTGAATCGTTGGAGAGTGGTTGCATCATAATGTCCGGTTTATTGCATGAGCTTTTTGGCTTCAAATTGCAGTGCGTCTAATACAATCGTATTTAATTCGGCATCCTTGTTCATACTGTATTCAAGTATGCGTTTGCTTAAATCAAGTCCGGTAGCGGTGGGTGGTAAACCGGCAGCCAGCTGATTGATAATGTAGATATTTTGATCTTTGAGTTTGGTAACCGCATCCCACACTTCGGGTAAAATATAAATTTGCTGACTGATGTTGTAATCGTATTCGGATTTGATTTCATCGGTCATCTTCGCATGTAATGAAGCGGCACTTTCACCGGCTACGGGCATGCGGCTCACCAGGTTTTTCAGCCCGGCACGTTCGGCAAATACCGTTAGTCTTTCGTATGCCTGCAATTTCAATTTAATGGTTTCGTTGTTGATACCGGTTCTTTCCCTGATCGCTTCTTTCATGCCTTTGAATTCTATCAACAGCCATACAAATGCAATGGCACTGATAAAAGCAATGGCGCCTTGTACATCCGCCAGTGTAATTTGTAATAAATTCATATAGAGTCTTTAGCCTTGCAAAAATAGGTTCAAATTTTGAAACACGTTGTGAAGTAAACACATGAAAAAACCCACCGGGTGGTGGGCTTTTTCAAATGTTGTTTTTATACCATGATGCCATCTTCCGGCCTTTTGGGTTTTTCAACTTTTGCAGCGGCAGCACCCAATGGTTTGCTTTTTGCAAAATCCATCAGCACAGTACCACCCACAAAAATAGAGGAGTACGAACCTGCAATTACACCCACCAGCATAGCGAATGCAAAACCGCGTGTTACTTCTCCACCAAAAATGAAGAGGATTAAAAGGGTGAGGAAAACTGTGAGTGAAGTCATGATGGTTCTGCTCAAAGTATGGTTAATGGCTTTATTAATTATAGTGGCTTTATCAGCACCTCGCAAATCCCGGCTGTATTCGCGGATACGATCGAACACGATAATGGTATCATTCATGGAGAAACCAATCACCGTTAGTATGGCCGCAATGAAATGCTGGTCAATTTCCAGTGAGAAAGGAACGATGTCTTTCATGAATGAGAAGATAATCAGCATTACCAAAACGTCGTGCACGAGTGTTAAAATGGTACCTATTGAATATCTCCAGTCGCGGAAACGAATGAAGATGTACAGGAAGGTGGCAACCAGTGCGAAGATGGTAGCCTTAGCCGCACCACGTTTTAAGTCGTCGGAAATACTTGGTTGTACTGTTGTAGATGCTTCAATATGGTTATTGACAAAACTTTCGTAGGTAGTGCTTTCAGGCAACACCTTTTTTAAACCTTCATACAATTTAGTTTGCACCTGCTCATCCGCACCGTCCACACCTTTCATGAAAGAAGTGGTGATGTTGAGGTGCCGGTTATCACCGATGGTTTTAATCACCGGGTTATCACCAAAGGATGCACGCAAATCTTCTGAAACATCACTGTTCTTAACTGCACGATCAAACTTTACCGTATAACTTCGGCCACCTTTAAATTCAACACCCTGATGGAAACCGTTGAATATGGTGCCAACACCTAATGCCAGTACAATGAAAGAAACAATGTAGGCAATCTTTCTTTTTTCAACAAACTTAATGTTCGTATTCTTCAGGAAGTTTTGAGAGAACTTGGTATAATACTTAAAATGCCTGTTCTTATTGGTATAGATATCTGTTATCAATCTTGAAACCAGGATACCGCAGAACAAAGACAGCAGCAAACCCACAATTTGTGTGGTGGCGAAACCCAATACCGGTCCTAATCCGAAGTATAACAAAATGAATGCGGTGATGAGGGATGTAATGTGTGCATCCAATACTGGAGCCAACGAACGGCTGTAACCATCGGTAATAGATTGCTGATATGATTTACCTTTCGCCAGCTCATCTTTAATTCTTTCAAAAATGATTACGTTGGTATCTACGGCCATACCAATGGTGAGTACCAAACCCGCAATACCGGCAGCGGTGAGGGTGGCTCCAAATGCTGCCAGGATACCAATAGTGAATAAGAGATTTAAAATGAGTGCCACATTCGCAATCCAACCTGCATTATTATAATATACCAGCATCAGCAGGAATATTACGAGGAACGCAATGAAGAACGACATAGCACCTCCTTGTACAGCTTCCGCTCCAAGGGTAGGACCAACCACTTGCTCCGCAACAATTTTTGCAGGAGCATCCAGCTTACCTGATTTAAGAATGTTCGCCAGATCCTGAGCTTGCTCAATCGTGAAGTTGCCGGAAATTTCAGAGTTACCCCCTTCAATGGGTCCGTTTACATTGGGTGCACTATATACTACATCGTCTAGTGCAATCGCAATCGGACGATTCACATTCTTTGCGGTTAAGCGTGCCCATGTTTTTGTACCGATGCTGGTCATCAACATTTTGATGGCCGGACGACCACGTTCGTCGAAATCCTGACGTGCTTCTTCAACTCCGTCTCCTTCGAGCGGCGCTTTTTCAGAACCCGGAATAGTTTTGATGGCATACAACGGGAAGTAGTTTACTCCTCCGGTACCTTTTGCTTCTACACCGAATAAAAACTTCAGGTTGGCAGGGAATGCAGAACGAACAACATCATTGCGCATATAATCGTAGAAACGCCCGGTATCCGATTTGGCAACGTTCCCAATCTCAGCTACATAAAAAGGATTTCCCTGTGCATCACGTTGAACATCGATCGGATTGATGATGCGGAGGAAAGGGTTTTGATTTTGTGCGGCTTTCACAGAATCGACAACTGTACTGGTATCGCCCACGGCTATCCCATTCAGGTAATTCTGTAAATTTTTATCTGCGTTGGCTAAAGACTGTGCAATTTCGTCTATGCGGTACACTTCCCAGAATTGCAGGTTCGCAGAAGATTGCAGGAATTTACGTACGCGTTCGGGGTTCTTGATTCCCGCCAGTTCAACGTTGATGACACCTTTATTTTCATCGAGATTGATGTTGGGTTGAGCAACACCAAATTTGTCGATACGCTTGGTTAGAATCTGATAGGTTTGTTTGATGGCACCATTGGCAACGGTTTTCAGTTTGCTGATTACCTGAGCATCAGAATCTGCGATTTTTACTTCCTTGCCCGGGCCGGAAAACAATGTGGCCAGCTTGCCGGTACCATTGGCATCAGTGTACGCTTTGGCAAATAAATCAATGTAATTCTGATCGCTATTCAGCTTTTGTGCAGTAGCCGTGGCTATTGCTTTTTGAAGCTGAGGGTCAGAGGAGTTATTGCTGAGGGATTTGAGTAATCCTTCCAGACTAACGTCCATGGTTACACTAATACCTCCTTGCAAATCCAACCCAAGGTTGAGTTCGTTTTCTTTACACTTCTGATAGGTGGTTCCCAGCAGCGGATAAATCTCTTTGTCGCGCGTGCTGTCTAATATCCTGTCAATGGTGTTATTCAGCAATGTGGAACGCTGATCGGGTGTGAGGTTGGCATCCTGACTTTTTACGATTCTTTCAGCCTTGGCCTTAACTTGTCCTTCGTAGTTTCTTACCACCCAGGTGTACGAGAGTTCCCATAGTGAGATGAGGGTTAAT
>ENA-UOUJ01000535-UOUJ01000535.1-activated-sludge-metagenome-genome-assembly--contig:-NODE-535-length-24917-cov-8.084466_pt1 | contig 24917 bp, 19 predicted proteins | sample MGYA00249839_ERZ747224 | MGnify/ENA primary metagenome ERZ747224 (study PRJEB28782, sample SAMN03220277) | activated sludge metagenome | biome: wastewater; feature: sewage sludge; material... | reverse complement strand
CTCTGCCCCAGGCCCTGGTGGCCAACGCCATCGCCGTGCAGGAGGCCAACCGCGAATACCAGGAGCGCGCATTGGCCCGTGGTGGCCTGCGGCGCATGTACATAGGCACGCTGACCCTGGCGCTGTTTCTGGCGGTGTTCGGCGCGGTGCTGTTGGCGGTGGTGCTGGGCAACCAGCTGGCACGTCCCCTGATTGTGCTGGCAGACGGTGTGCGCGAGGTGGCAGCCGGCAACCTGGCGCCGAAGGCCGCGCTGCAAGGCAAGGATGAGCTCGGTGGCCTGACGCGATCCTTTGCCCTGATGACGCAACAGCTGGCCGATGCGCGCTCGGCCGTGGAGCGCAGCATGGAGCAGCTGGATGCGGCGCGCGGCAACCTGCAGACCATCCTAGACAACCTCACGGCGGGCGTCATCGTGCTCGATCAGCAGGGCGTGATCCAGTCCTCCAACCCGGGCGCCACGCGCATTCTGCGTGCACCACTGGCCGCTCACGAGGGCAAACCCCTGGCCGCCGTGCCCGGTCTGGCCGAATTTGCGGCCACGGTGCAGCAGCATTTCGACGCTTTCTCGCTGGACCATGGCCACCATAGTCTGGATCACTGGCAGCACCCGTTTGAGCTGCATGGCTCTGGCGGCGGCATGCACGCCCAGGGCACCAGCCTGGTCGCACGTGGCGCCGAGCTGCCCAACCACGCGCGTCTGCTGGTGTTTGACGACATCTCCGAAATCGTCTCGGCTCAGCGCGCCCAGGCCTGGGGCGAAGTGGCGCGCCGCCTGGCGCATGAAATCAAGAACCCGCTCACCCCCATACAGCTGTCGGCCGAGCGCCTGGAGCTCAAGCTCACGGGCAAGCTGCCCGACGCCGAGCAGGCCGTGCTCATCAAGTCGGTCAAGACCATCGTCGATCAGGTCGATGCCATGAAGCGCCTGGTCAACGAGTTTCGCGACTATGCGCGCCTGCCCGCCGCCGTGCTGCAGCCGCTGGACCTGAATGCATTGATTGCCGATGTGCTGCACCTGTATGGCGCCGAGACCGCGCAGGTGCCGGTGCAGGCCGAGCTGGACGTGCGTTGTCCGCGCATCCTGGGCGACGCCCAGCAACTGCGCCAGGTGGTGCACAACCTGCTGCAGAACGCGCAAGATGCCACCTTGCAAGCGGCCGAGCAGCAGAAGCTGCCGCCCGCACCTGTGGTCATCGCCACGCGCTGGAGTGAGTCGGCGCAGCGCGTGCGGCTCACGGTGTCCGATTGCGGGCCAGGCTTTCCGGCGAATATCCTGCAACGCGCCTTTGAGCCCTATGTCACCACCAAGGCGCGCGGCACCGGTTTGGGCCTGGCGGTGGTCAAGAAAATTGCCGATGAGCATGGTGCGCGCATCGACCTGGCCAACCGTATCGAGGGCGAGGAAATGAGGGGCGCGCAAGTATCGCTATCATTCGCTCCTGAAGCGGCGGTGGCGCTCTAACAACATCGCGGTACCGGCAGTAAGGATGCATTTACACACATGGCAAACATACTGGTAGTTGACGACGAGCTGGGGATCCGGGATCTGTTGTCGGAAATCCTGAACGATGAGGGGCATAGCGTGGATCTGGCCGAGAACGCCACGCAGGCCCGCAGCGCGCGGCAGGCGAACAGCTATGACCTGGTGCTGCTCGACATCTGGATGCCCGACACCGATGGCGTCTCGCTGCTCAAGGAATGGGCCATGGCCGGCACGCTGACCATGCCCGTGATCATGATGAGCGGCCACGCCACGATAGACACGGCCGTCGAGGCCACCCGCATCGGGGCGTTCTCTTTCCTGGAAAAGCCCATCACCCTGCAAAAATTGCTCAAGGCCGTGGAGCAAGGCCTGGCACGCAGCATTCCTAGTGCAGCGCAGAGTGCACCAACCCCTGACATCGCCGACTCGCCGGACATGGCAACTGCCGGCAACGGTGCACCACCTTTTGCGAGCGCCGTATCGGCGGCCGACCAGCTGCCCTTGTCGCACCAGGGCTTCAATCTGGATCGCCCGCTGCGCGAGGCGCGCGACGGTTTTGAGAAAGCCTACTTTGAGTTCCACCTGGCCCGCGAGGGCGGCTCCATGACGCGCGTGGCCGAAAAGACCGGCCTGGAACGCACCCACCTCTACCGCAAGCTGCGCCAGCTGGGTGTCGACCTGGGCCGCAACAAGCGCGCCGGCTAAGGGTCGCAAATTTTCAAGGTTTCAAATTGGATGCCATTTTTTTGCGCTAGAATCCGTGGCTCAGGCCCGGTAGCTCAGTCGGTAGAGCAGAGGATTGAAAATCCTTGTGTCGGCGGTTCGATTCCGTCCCAGGCCACCAAATTACTGCATATGACCTGCTTTCGGCAGGTGGTTCCTCAGAAAAAAGCCTTAAGTGACAACCGCTTAGGGCTTTTTTGTTGTCCAAAGGGGTCCGCCGAAATCCGAGGACAGCCAAGGCATTGTGCAGTAACTACAGCAGGAACTCGTGGATGAGTATAGAGAGCCGCGAAAAGTTACTGCATCCATGCAATGCCGCCCTCGAGAGTGAACGAGATTGATTCTTGTTTTTCTGAGGCCTGAAGAATTTATTTCAGACTCGATCCCCAAATCCCACCACATGTTCCTATACAGCTTTGAGCGCCCTTGGGCGCCAACGGGCGTCCACGGCTCTTCCCCCGCCGTGGCAGAGGACAACTGCTGAGCTTTGAGGACATATCGCCGTTCACCAGGGGGGTGAAAGCGCGAAATGACGATGACGACAACCGAGGGCGCACTGCTGCGTCTGCCTGCGGTTCTTGCAAAATTTCCCGTGAGCCGGTCTGGCTGGTACGAGGGCGTCCGAATTGGACGCTACCCGCCTCCAGTCAAACTTGGTGCACGGGCTGTAGCGTGGCGGCGTTCCGATATCGAGAGGCTCATTACTGAGTTGACAGAAGGCGGCCATACGCCCTGACCTCGTAGAGCGGGCTCAGAAGCCGTAGGCGCGTGCATACCGCGCAAGTCGGGTGCGCCGATGACCTGACACTCCCTGGAATACACAAGCCTGGCGGGCATCCTTCTTGAAAGAGGCGTGCTCCACGCCTATACCAATGTGGCCATCTGAACGTGAGGCACATTCATCATCAACCTGCCGCAACAGCGGAGGACATATTCCACACAACTGCGACGCGCCCATGATCGCGCCGCAACCCAAGGCCAGCTAACAGTATTAGCTGAAGCGGCACACCCCAACGAGGTGTGCCTTGACCAAGGCCCAAGTTCTCTCTCGCCTGAAAGAGCGACACAAAAAATTTGCCGCAACCCTCATCGTTCCACTGGATGCCGACTCGCGCGCAGCCATCCAGCGCACGCTTGATGCTTTGGACCATCCGCGCAGTCACTATGCTGTGTTGTCCCCGACCGAACGAGAGCACATTCGTTCCGAATGGCAGTCACTGGCGACCAGTCTGGGTATCTCGCCTGTGCCGGAGCCAAAGCAGACGGTACGACAGCCAAGGCAGGCACCCAACCTGCCCCCGCGAGTCCTCGAATTTTTCGGCAATGCGGGGTTCCTGCCCCACCGCCCCCGAGCCACCGATGACTGCACGCAGGGTTTCTGGCGTACATCATGGAAGCAAGCCCAAGGCCTGCGTTACATAGACCTGAATCCACCCACCCACGTGCACTGGCTCGTTATTGATTGTGACCATAACGACCCCGCGCGTTGGAAGACTGCTGGGCTGCTTGAGCCCTCGTTCATAACCGTCAGTCCACGTAGTCGCCGCCACCATGTGGTCTATCGCTTGGAGACACCTGTATGTCGCTCAAGTCGAGCTCGTTCAAAGCCCATCAATTACCTCAAAGCCATAGAGCAAGCCTTGTGTCATGCGCTCTGCGGCGACAGCAACTACGTCGGCATCCTGACCAAGAACCCCATCCATTCTGCCTGGGAGACGATTCGCTCTGCGCAGATGCCTGTGTATAGCTTGGCAGCGCTGGCTGCAAACGTCGACCTGCGGGCACCCGCCGGTGCCAAGACCAAGCAAAGCCCAAGGGGAGTGAAGGCCGTCGCTCGGTTATCCGAAGTGCAGGTGGGAGGCCGCAATCGCGCCCTGTTCGATGCGGTACGCCTACGGCCGAAGAAGATTACCGACGTCCGGGGCTACGCCGAGCAGTGCAATGCCCTATTTCCGGAGCCGCTTGGATTGCAGGAGGTGCGGGCCATCGCCCACAGTATTGAGCACTACGAGGCCCGTAGACATCACTCACCCGAAGCAGCGGCTCAATTTCGCGAAAAGCAAATCGCCCGCGGCCAGCGCGGAGGGCGGCCTGAAACTACGGGCAGCAGCCAACCCTGGATTCAGAAGGGCATCTCCAAGTCCACGTGGTACCGCCACCAGAAAGCAGCGCAGGAGACACCGCCGGCTAACGTCGCCTCAGATGCACCGCGTGGTGGCCGCCCGGTCACCACCAAGGACAGCTGCCCTTGGGAATCTGCAGGGGTATCGCGGGCTACCTGGTATCGCAACCGCCGCAAGGCCGAGGGTGCGTTTAGTGAGACGAAGTGAGACAAAACCCTTGAGAAAATAGCCTATCAGATAACCCCGCCGAGAACGCCAGCGGTAACACTCGCAAGATTCAGCAGCAGCCCACCAAGCATTCCAGAGAACCATGGAGTGTCGGCTATCCGGAGAGTATGGGGGAGGGCTCACCAGGGACACCAAGCTGAAGCCGCACAGACTAGAGATGAAGGGGGGTAGCTCCACCCAAAACCCATGGCAGCGAAATCGCAGTATGGAAGGTGATGGTGGGCAACGCATGCTCCGCTGTTTTGAATAAACTCTTTGCGTAGTCATACCTTTTGTTTCATATCGCAGTTCAACGCCGTTATGCACATCTTTCCGTGGGGCAAGTTCCAACGTTTAGCGGGGCAGACCACTACCCATAGCCTGCTAGACCACATGACGGATGTCGCCGCCGTCCTGCACCGGCTGCTCCACATTCCAGCCATCGCACGTGCGCTGGAGCGCACGGCGGGTCGTCCTTTACACGACAGCGACCGCGCCCGCCTAGCCGTCCTGGCTTTTCTGCACGACATCGGCAAGGCCAACGCGGGTTTCCAAAGCAAGTATTGGAGCGATTCCGCGCAGCGTCCGACCGGTTGGCCTGCCCCCTGTGGCCACGGTGCCGAGGGTTGGGATTTGATAGACGCCTACCTGCATGGTGAGCATTGGTCGCAGGGCGTCGCTACCGGGCTGCCGATGGAAGCGATGAGCGACTGGGGCGATGCCTTTGTGACCCTGCTGCACGCCAGCATCAGCCACCACGGTCGCCCCGTCCATAGCGACGGCAGCGCTGTGCTTTGGAAGCCCGTGCCTGAGGCCTACGATCCGGCTCAGGCGCTGGCCGCCATTGGGCAGGCCATCCAGGCGCAATACCCCCAGGCCTTTGCGACCGACGTGCCCGAACTACCCACCGCCCCTGCTTTCGGCCATCTATTCACGGGCCTGGTGCAGTTGGCCGACTGGCTGGGGTCAGATACCCGCCCCGGATTTTTCGCCTACTCTCAGTCCAGAGAAAATCGATCAAAAACAGCTCCATCCATTGCAAATCAAGCGCTGAAAGCTATAGGTTTGATAGTTGATGGCGATCTTGACCGCCCATCCTCCACCTCGGCAGACTTTGCAAAAATCTTTGGCGTGCCCGCCGTGCGCCCCATGCAAGCGGCCATGGCCGATGGGCACTTGGGGCCGGTGGTGGTGCTGGAGGCCGAAACCGGCAGCGGCAAGACGGAGGCCGCGCTGTGGCGCTTTTTGCACCTGTGGCGCACGGGTGCCGTCGATGCGCTGTACTTCGCACTGCCCACGCGCGTAGCAGCCACGCAGTTGTACGAGCGCGTCCATGCCTTTGTGCAGAGTGCGTGGAAGCAAGACAACGGCCCACTCCCCGTCGTTGTGCGCGCCCTGCCAGGTTACGCTGCAGCCGATGGGCAAGGCTACCAACCGCTGCCCGGATTTCAGGTGTTGTGGCATGACAAGCCGCAGGACGACGACGCCGAGCGCCGCTGGGCTGCTGAATCACCCAAACGCTACCTGGCCGCGCCCATCGCCGTGGGCACGATTGACCAGGCGTTACTGGGCGCTTTGCAAGTCAAACATGCCCATCTGCGCCACGCACTGCTGGCGCGCAGCCTGTTGGTCATCGACGAAGTGCATGCTTCTGACGCCTACATGACGCGCCTGACCGAACAACTGCTGCGCGCCCATGTGGCCTGCGGCGGCCAAGCGCTGCTGTTATCAGCGACGCTGGGCGCGGTGGCGCGCACGCGCTATGTGGCGATAGGTCAGCGCGGCCCCATCGCCACGCCCCCGCTGGCCCAGGCGCAGGTACAGGCCTATCCCGCCATCAGTCACCGCAGCGCCAGCGGCCCGCAGCTTGTACCCATAGAAGGCAACCCGCGCCAAAAAACCGTGCATTGGCAAACGCTGAACGCTATTGCCGACCCCCAGCGCATTGCCAGCCTGGCTGTGGACGCCGCCGCTCAGGGCGCGTGCGTGCTGGTGGTACGCAACACCGTGCCCGCCGCCGTGGCTACCTTGCAGGCCGTGGAAGTGCTGGCCCAGGCGCGTGGCCTCGATTGCCTATTCCGCGTGAACGGCGTCAGCACCCTGCATCACAGCCGTTTCAGCCGTCAGGATCGTCCGTTGCTCGATGCACAGGTGCAGGCGCAGATTGGCAAGGAGCGCAGCCCCCGGCCCGGCGGCGTGGGCCTGGTGCTGATTGGCACGCAAACGCTGGAGCAAAGCCTGGACATCGATGCCGACCTGCTCATCACCGACCTCTGCCCCATGGACGTGCTCTTGCAGCGCCTGGGTCGCTTGCACCGCCACCTGCGCGAACACCGCCCCGGCGGCTACGCCCAGGCCCAGGCCTGGGTGCTCACACCCGACAATCATGACCTGCGCCCCCTGCTGCAACGCCAGCGCCACGGCCTGGGGCCGATACGTGCCAAAGGCCAGCCTATGGGCGGCGTCTATCCCGATCTGCGGGTGCTGGAGGCCACGCGCCGCCTGGTGGATGCCGCCCCCACGCGCCGCATTCCGGCAGACAACCGCGTCCTGGTGGAGCAGGCCACGCACAGCGAAGCCCTGGATACCATTGCGCAGGACATGGGGGCGGATTGGGTGAGGTTCGGCCAGGACTACGAAGGCACGTTGGCGGCCAGCAAGACCACCGCCAACCTGCACACCCTGGCCTTCGAACGCGAATTTGGCGAACAGTATTTCCCTGACGACCAGGCCATAGGTAGCCGCCTGGGCGCAGCCGATAGGCTGGTGGTGTTCGACCCTGCGCCCATCAGCCCCTTCGGCCTGCCCGTGCAGCAGCTGGCACTGCGCCACCACCAGCTTGCGCCGAACCTGCCTGTCGACGCCCAGCCCAGCGCACCTCAACTCTTGCCCGACGGTGCAGGTGTGACCTTTGCCCTGGGCGGCCGCGGCTATCGCTATAGCCGCTGGGGTGTGGAGCCAGTACCCGCTGCAAAATCATGATGAAAACCGGCTAAATCCCTTTATTTGCAAGCGATAGAAGCTATTAAATTAATAACAAAAAATCACCCATCCATCCACCAACCCAGGAGCCGCCCAGTCCATGACCCCTTCAGCCCTGCAATGGAATGTGCTTGATGACCCCCTGATCCGCTGGCGCAGTACCGCAGCCGGTGCCCCCCAGCGCAGCAGTCTGCCCGCCCTGCTGGCCGCACTGGCGGCCAACGAGGTGCGCGACTTCCCGGCACTGCGCCCGCACCAGCGCCACCCCTGGCACGCTTTTTTGGTGCAGTTGGCGGCCATCGCCCTGCACCATGCAGGGCAGGAGCAGCCCTGGCAGCAGGCGATAGACTGGCGCGCGGCCCTGCTGGCGCTCACTCCCGAGGACGTGGACGGGGCAGCCTGGTGCCTGGTCACGCCGCCCGACAGGCCTGCGCTGCTGCAAGCGCCTGTACCGGGTGAAAACATCACCACCTGGACCAACTTGCTGCACGCACCAGATGCGCTGGACATGCTGGTCACGTCCAAAAACCACGACCTCAAAGCCGCCCGCGCGCGCCAGGCCGAAGCCGACGATTGGCTGTTTGCCCTGCTCAGCCTGCAAACGCAAGAAGGCTTTTTGGGGGCCGGCAACTACGGCGTCTCGCGAATGAACGGTGGCTTTGCCAGCCGCCCCGGCGTCGGTGTGGCCCCGGTGAGCGGATGGGGTGCACGCTGGCAGGCTGACATCGCCAGCGCTTTGGCGCAGCGCACTCAGATTGCAGACACATTCGGCTTGGCCGAGGAGCAGGGCCATGCCCTGCTGTGGCTGCTGCCCTGGTCGGGGAGCGATGCTCTGGCCCTGGGCGCGCTCGATCCGCTTTACATTGAAATTTGCCGCCGTGTGCGCTTGGCGGCGCCGGGCGGAAAAATTCAGACCCATGTCACCGGTAGCAAAGTGGCGCGCATTGCCGCCAAAGACAGCAATGGCGTCACTGGTGATGTCTGGACGCCGGTAGAAACCGCCAAGGGCAAAGCCCTCACCGTCTCGCGCAACGGCTTTGATTACAAGCTGATGAGCGAACTGCTAGCGGGCGATACCTACACCCAGGGCGCCTCCTGGCGGCTCAATGGCTGGCCCCAGGGTACGGCCCTGGAAATCGTGGCCCAGGCCACCGTGCGCGGCCAGGGCAAGACCGAGGGCTACCACGAACGTCGGGTACCCATTTCTCCCAAGCTGCGCCGTCTGCTGACAGGCGATCAACGCCCGCTGGTGGCCAAGCTGGCGCAGCAGCACATCAAAGCTATTGGAGAAATGCGAAAACTGCTTTGGAGCTCCTTGGCCCTACTGTTTGCCAATGGCGAGAACAACAGCGGCAACGACGCCATCAGCACCCGCGCCAGCCGCTTTGCCCAGCCCTTTGAGCAGCAGGAAGACAGCCGCTTTTTTGACGATCTCAGCGCCCATATCGAGGCCGAAGGCGCTGAGCAAGACGCGGTGTATTTGCACTGGCTGCTGGGCTTGGCTGAACGCGCCCAAGCGGTGCTCACGCAAGCCTTTGACGCGGGCCCGCGCAGCGGGATGCAGCGCTACAAAGCCCAATCTGCCGCCCTGTCGCGCTTTGCAAGTGGGCTGCGTGGCGGCAATAAGCCCCCCTTTCCGGAACTGGTGGCGTACTACGCCGAGCAGCGCAGCGCCCGCCCCACCTCGACTGAAGGAGAAGCCCGTGTTTGAACCCAACGCCATCGCCACAGATAGCGCACCAGCCACTGACGCTGCTGTCACGCGCGGCCCCTACAACGCACTGGCGGCGGCCATAGAGCGGGCCAGCACGGGTGAGCGTGCAGCTCTGGCCCGCTTGGCCCCAGATCAACCACTGCGCCCGCAGGCCATCGCAGCCCTTTCGCGCACCCTGCTGGCTGTGGGCCTGGAGCCGGAGAACTGGCGCCCTGCCACCTGGCAGCGCTGGGCCTTGATCGCCCACGGCATTGCCCTGGCAGGCCACGACGGCGCGGGCCGTCTGGGTGCGCAACTGGCGCGGGCCAACGTGGCCGAGTCGCGCGTGACCCGGCTGCTGACCGCGCGCGGCGACGCCTTCACCCAATTGCTGCCGCGTCTGCTGCGCCTGCTCGCCAGCCAAGGCGTGCGCCCCAACTGGTACGAACTGGGGCCGCTGATCCACAAGGAAAGCAGCCCGGACAGCGCCGGCCAGGAACGGGCCGAAGCCTTGCGCCTGGACATTGCCAAAGCTTATTTCTCGGAACTTTCCAAGAAAGAAAAGGCTCGTTAGGCCTTACCCATTCATCGCTGAAAGCTATTCAAAACGTAGCGAATTTACCTGCTTCCCGTTCCATTGCCCTTTCCCAAGCCCTCCCGGAGACGCCATGACCTTGCCCCGCTTCCTGCAAATCCACACCCTGCACAACTACTCGGCCACTTTGCTCAACCGTGACGATGCCGGCCTGGCCAAGCGCCTGCCTTACGGCAACGCCATTCGCACGCGCATTTCCTCGCAGTGCCTCAAACGCCATTGGCGCGTGGCCGACGATGCCTTTGCGCTGAAAAACCTGGATGTGCCGATGGCCGTGCGCTCGCGTGAAACCCCACGCCTGATCAAAGAACGGCTGATAGCGGCGGGCGTGGCTGAGCCGCTGGCGCAAATCGCCGTCGAGGGCCTGCGCGCTGCCGGGCTGCTGGACAAGGCCAAAGACCTCAAGGGCAAAGAAGCGCTGGAAACCGGCCAGGCCGTGCTGTTGGGCTACGCTGAAATCGACTACTTGGTGCAGCGCTGTGCCGCGCTGGCCGCCGAACACACCGAGGAAAAAGCCCTGAAAGCGGCGATTGCAGCTGTTCTGAAAGAGGAGAAGAAAAATCTCGAAGCCATGCGCCTGGGCAGCGGCCTAGAGTCAGCCCTGTTTGGCCGCATGGTCACCTCCGACGTGCTGGCCAGCCGCGATGCTGCGGTCTATGTGGCCCACGCCTTCACCGTGCATGAGGCGCAGGTGGAGAACGACTACTTCACCGTCGTCGATGACCTGCTGCACGAGGCGGGCGAGGCTGGATCGGCGGGCATTTTCGACACTGAACTGGCCAGCGGCCTGTACTACGGCTACGTCGTGGTCGACGTACCGCAACTGGTAGCCAACCTCGAAGGCGTCAAAATCACCGACTGGACCCACATCACCGCTGAGCAGCGCGAGCTGGCCGGGCGCGTGGTGCAAAGCCTGCTGCACCTGGTGGCCACCGTCAGCCCTGGAGCCAAGCGCGGCTCCACGGCCCCGTTTGAATGGGCCAAGTTCATGCTGGTGGAAGCGGGCGACTGGCAGCCGCGCAGCCTGGCCGGGGCTTTTCACAATGCTTTGGCCACACGCCAGCCGCAGTTGCGCCAGGTGGCTGTACAGCACCTGGGCGACGAAATCGCCCGTCTGGATGCGGCCTACGGCGCACCGCTGGCACGCCGCTTTCTGGCCGTGGACGACGTGGCCGTGCCGGGCGCAGAGCGCCTGCCCCTCAAGGCGCTGGCCGACTGGGCGCAAAACGCCGTGGTGCAAGCGCGCGTGGAGGTGTGAGCCGTGCAGCGCTACCTTGTACTGCGGCTGGCCTCGCCCTTGATCGCCTTTGGCGGCGAGACCATAGACAACCTGGGCGTGATCCGCGACTTTCCTGCCTTGTCCATGCTCACTGGCCTGCTGGCCAACGCCCTGGGCTGGGACCGCAGCCAGGCCCAGCTCCACGACCGCCTGCAACAGCGCCTGCATATGGGCTGCGTGCTGGCCCCTGGGGCGAGGCGGGTGCAGGATTTTCAAACTGCGCAGCTGGCCAAGGATGACAAAGCCTGGACGACTTGGGGCACACCTGAAGAACGCGCAGGAGGAGCTGGCACCTACGCCGGCCCGCATCTGCGCTGGCGCGACTACCATGCTGACCTGTGCGCATGGGTGGCTTTCACCCTCGCACCTGCCGATGAAGCGCCCACGCTGGAGGCCATCGCCAGCGTGCTGGACAAGCCCGCGCGCCCGCTGTTCATCGGCCGCAAGCCCTGCCTGCCCACCGACAGACTGGTAGCAGGGTGGCAAGACGCAGCTGATGTCCGCAGCGCCTTGCAAGCCATCGTTGCTGCGCAGCAAGGCCGTGGCTGGCGTGCGCAGTGGCCCGATGGCGAAGGCACACAACCGGGCGACCGTCTTTCCGACATTTGCGACGAACGCAACTGGGTCAGCGGCCTGCACGGCGGCTGGCGACCTGTGCGCCAGGGACTGTTGCGCGGCGTGGAGGGCAGCGCATGAGCCAGGCCGCCACTCCTTTGCACCTGCTGCACACCCAGCCCGACGCGCGTCTGCTGGCCACTTGGATGGCCCGCTATCGCACGCACGATACTGGCGAAGCCCTGCACGGTCTGCTGCGTGCGGCCTTCGGCGCACAAGCGCCCCAACCGTTTCGCTATCTGGACGAACAACGGGGTTTGCTCGCCTATACACCCCTCGATACCCAGGCGCTGGCCACCCAGGCAGCGCTGGCCGATCCTCTGGCTGCACGCACCCTAGGCCTGGATGCGGGCAGTCAGCATGGTGGTTACCGCCTGCGTCCGTTCCCTACGCAATGGGCACAGGGCCAGGTGCTGGGCTTTGAGGTGCGCGTACGCCCCACGGTGCGCGGCGCCAAGGGCGAGCAGGATGCCTTCTTGCAGGCCGTGGCCCAGGCGGGCGGCAAAGAGGGTGCGCCCGTGCAGCGCGAGGCCGTCTATGCCCAGTGGTTGCGTGCGCAACTGGCCCCCCGTGAAGGCCAGCCGCGCCAATCCTGGCAAGGCGCGGTGGAGCTGCTGGATGTCCATGTCACAGCCTTTGCACGCAGCCCCATTACCCGCCGCAGCCAGCCGGGCGCGGGGGCAGAGCGCAAAGGCCGGGTCATCGACGGCCCGGACGCCACCTTGACGGGCCGCCTGTGTGTAACCGACCCCAACGCCTTTGCCGAACTGCTGGCGCGCGGCGTCGGTCGCCACCGCAGTTACGGCTTTGGCATGGTGCTGCTGCAGCGGGCCCTCTGAGAGCGATGCTCAAAGGCCGCCTGGGGCTGGAAAAGGCCCGCATCCCCCACGCCGACCGCCACGGCCTGCTGTGGCTGTCGCGCGGCGAGCTGTGCGTGATCGACGGCTGCCTGCACTTTGTGCGCGGCAAAGACAGCCTGACACCCGGCATCGACCAGATACCGCACCAAGCCGTCTCCATGATCCTGCTGGGGCCGGGCAGCAGCGTGACGCAAGACGCGCTGCGCCTGCTGGCGCGCCACGGTACCCTGCTGGCCGCAGTGGGTGAGGACGGCGTGCGCAGTTACACCGCGCCGCCGTTGCTGCCCGACCGATCCGATGTGGCTCGTCGCCAGGCCGAGCTATGGGGCAACCCCCGACGGCGCATCAGCGTGGCACGCGCCATGTATGCCTTGCGCCTGGGTGAAATCCTGCCGCACCGCGACCTGGACACCCTGCGCGGCATCGAGGGCGCGCGCGTCAAAGCCATGTACGGCCTAATGGCGCAAAAATTCGGCATTACCTGGAAGGGTCGCCACTATGACCGCGGCAACCCCAACGCTGCCGATCTGCCCAACCAGGCCATCAACCACGCCGCCACCGCCGTGCAAGCCGCCGCTGCCATTGCCGTCCAGGCCGTGGCAGCATTGCCGCCACTGGGCTTCATCCACGAGGACTCGGGCCAATCGTTTGTGCTGGACATTGCCGACCTGTACCGCGACAGCGTGACGTTGCACATCGCCTTCACGGCAGCGCGACAAGCCGAAAAATCCAGTGATACCGTCGATAGGCTGGTGCGGCGCGAAGCGGCCACGGTGTTTCGCAAACAGCAGGTCATCGCATCGATGATCGACAGCATCCAGCGAGTTTTGCGCATGGACGAGGTGGGGCATGGCACTGGTGACGATCGTGATACGTGATATGGCTAACCGCCACCACGGCTTTTTGTCGTCGGTGATGCTGGAGGTGGCCCCCAATGTGTTCATCTCGCCGCGCATGAACCCTGGTGCGCGCGAGCGTGTCTGGGGCGTGTTGAGCGATTGGTATAGCTACGAACCTCAAGGCAGTGCAGTGATGGTCTGGCGCGATGCCAACGCCACCGGCGGCGTGGGCATTGCCAGCCTGGGCAGCCCACCGCGTGAGTTGGTAGAAATGGATGGTATGTGGCTGGTGCGAAGGCGTTTATCGGACGCTGGGAAAGCTCTTTAAAATTTGGCGTTGATTTGACGGTTTTTTCTTGTATGACAACAGATTAAATACAAGAGGTTGCCCCGCGCGAGCGGGGATAGCCCCCACAGCAGCTTGCTTCTCATCCTTGACTACAGGGTTGCCCCGCGCGAGCGGGGATAGGCCCCTTCAAAGAAGGGTTCGATAGGGTATTGAACAGGTTGCCCCGCGCGAGCGGGGATAGGCCCCATCGGATGACACGGCGGCCATGCCGAGTTCCGGTTGCCCCGCGCGAGCGGGGATAGGCCGTCGTTCGAGGGCGTGGACATCGTTTGGGTGGAGGTTGCCCCGCGCGAGCGGGGATAGGCCCAGCATGCGGGCTAGCTTGATGCCTTCCTCGACGGTTGCCCCGCGCGAGCGGGGATAGGCCCCGCCCGCAGGCGGTGGCGGTGAAGCGTGCGCGGGTTGCCCCGCGCGAGCGGGGATAGGCCCGTCAAGGGGTTTTCAGCGCGAAAAAGAAAATAGGTTGCCCCGCGCGAGCGGGGATAGGCCCGTGCAGTTGCGCTCAGGGTGCGGGCGCGGTTGGGTTGCCCCGCGCGAGCGGGGATAGGCCCCGTCTTGACTGCGTAGCGCTCCATGCCGTAAGGGTTGCCCCGCGCGAGCGGGGATAGGCCCGCACGCGGCCAAGGGTAAGCGCCTGGCCGATGGGTTGCCCCGCGCGAGCGGGGATAGGCCCTTCACGGCCCACGACAAAGCCGCCCAGCTCGTGGTTGCCCCGCGCGAGCGGGGATAGGCCCTTCACGGCGAACAGTTCTTTGTGGTTGGTTTGGGTTGCCCCGCGCGAGCGGGGATAGGCCCACCCGATACATCCGGCTGCGCGCGGCAGACACGGTTGCCCCGCGCGAGCGGGGATAGGCCCTTGACGTTGTGGCGTACATCGACAAGACGACCGGTTGCCCCGCGCGAGCGGGGATAGGCCCTTCGCATGGCATCTCCCTGCTGTGCAGGCTCCGGTTGCCCCGCGCGAGCGGGGATAGGCCCAATCTCCACGGCGTTCGGGTCTAGCCGGGACAGGTTGCCCCGCGCGAGCGGGGATAGGCCCAAGGCCATACGGCGCGCGGAACTCATGACGCGGGTTGCCCCGCGCGAGCGGGGATAGGCCCCGGCAGACAGGGCCTTGCGCTCATCGGCGCTCGGTTGCCCCGCGCGAGCGGGGATAGGCCCCACCGCCATCATCCTGTCTGCAGCCATCCTGGGGTTGCCCCGCGCGAGCGGGGATAGGCCCGTGGGCCGTGAGTACCAGCACGGCGGCAAGGTGGTTGCCCCGCGCGAGCGGGGATAGGCCCCATCGCCAGCCATTCCCATTCGCCCATCATTGGGTTGCCCCGCGCGAGCGGGGATAGGCCCGACACACCACAAGCATTCCCCACACTCGAGCGGGTTGCCCCGCGCGAGCGGGGATAGGCCCCCGCGCCTGGCGTTGGTGGTGTCGGCGACTGAGGTTGCCCCGCGCGAGCGGGGATAGGCCCGCGGCCACCGTCCACAGCCTGGGGCCGTCCTGGGTTGCCCCGCGCGAGCGGGGATAGGCCCACCACGGCGGCAGGCGCGCATCGTGGCACAGAGGTTGCCCCGCGCGAGCGGGGATAGGCCCCTTACAAATTGCTTGCGTGCGCCGTTGCGTGTGGTTGCCCCGCGCGAGCGGGGATAGGCCCTTCACATTCCAGCCGCCCGAGCGCTGCTCCGTGGTTGCCCCGCGCGAGCGGGGATAGGCGCTGCGCCCCACGATCACCCACTCATGTCTGGGTGGTTGCCCCGCGCGAGCGGGGATAGGCCCTGGACCTGAAGAAGCAGATTGCCGCCGTCAACGGTTGCCCCGCGCGAGCGGGGATAGGCCCAGCACAGGCCGGCTCTCGCGCCCCTTGATGGGGGTTGCCCCGCGCGAGCGGGGATAGGCCTTCCTGCAAGATGCGCGCGGCAGTGGCCGGCATGGTTGCCCCGCGCGAGCGGGGATAGGCCCTGACCGCCGTCCAGGTCGGTGATGAACTCGGCGGTTGCCCCGCGCGAGCGGGGATAGGCCCTCATCGCCGGCACCGTGCCCGGGCTCAACCACGGTTGCCCCGCGCGAGCGGGGATAGGCCCAAGCAGCAGCGCCGCCCCAACACCACGCGTGGGGTTGCCCCGCGCGAGCGGGGATAGGCCCCACCACCAGAGAGGACGAGCATGAAAGACCACGGTTGCCCCGCGCGAGCGGGGATAGGCCCCATGATCGAAGGCTACGTTCGCGGCCTTCTCCGGTTGCCCCGCGCGAGCGGGGATAGGCCCTAACACAGGCCCTCTCTTTGGCTTCTTTCGCCGGTTGCCCCGCGCGAGCGGGGATAGGCCCCTACAACCCGGCGCGCGCTTCATCCTGCTGCGGGTTGCCCCGCGCGAGCGGGGATAGGCCCCTACAACCCGGCGCGCGCTTCATCCTGCTGCGGGTTGCCCCGCGCGAGCGGGGATAGGCCCATGCGACGCCCAAGCCATGCAGCCGTCAATGGGGTTGCCCCGCGCGAGCGGGGATAGGCCCTCATTGAGGCCGCACAAGGCATAGAGGACTGCGGTTGCCCCGCGCGAGCGGGGATAGGCCCGTAGGCGTTGCGATCCATTCCTTTGGCCATGGGGTTGCCCCGCGCGAGCGGGGATAGGCCCCTGCAAAAGACCACGAAGTACACCAGCGCCGAGGTTGCCCCGCGCGAGCGGGGATAGGCCCCAACAAGTACACCAGCGCAGGCCTGCCAATGCGGTTGCCCCGCGCGAGCGGGGATAGGCCCTTCACATTCCAGCCGCCCGAGCGCTGCTCCGTGGTTGCCCCGCGCGAGCGGGGATAGGCGCTGCGCCCCACGATCACCCACTCATGTCTGGGTGGTTGCCCCGCGCGAGCGGGGATAGGCCCGATTGCGAAGCGACTGCCCGCCGGGGCGTAGTGGTTGCCCCGCGCGAGCGGGGATAGGCCCTACGCCATCAAGGCCGCCGTGCTGCTGATCCTGGTTGCCCCGCGCGAGCGGGGATAGGCCCCTCATCAGCGCCACAGAGGCCGCTGCGATGCTGGTTGCCCCGCGCGAGCGGGGATAGGCCCCGCGTAAAAGCGCCCACCAAGAACCGCCACTAGGTTGCCCCGCGCGAGCGGGGATAGGCCCCGCGCACGCCAGGCGCTGGCCGAGCTGACGTTGGTTGCCCCGCGCGAGCGGGGATATCGGCTTGATTCTCAAGCCTTCGCTAGTGCAGGGTTCATCCCTGTAACCGTGGCAGCTCCGTACCAGCTGCTATGACGACCTCTGCGCCAGCTCCAGGCGCTCGCCATGACTGACCTTCGATAGGAAGTAGACATACGGCAGGCGCTCACGCGGACAGCCACGCCGCAAGGCCTCTTGGCATAGCGACCAGGTCTGCGCGCGCACGCCATGAAACCCGGGCTGGTTGGCGATGCTTTGCAGGTAGCTGGCCAGTTGCTCGGTCAGGCGCTTGTTCGACAGCTCGGCAATCACCGCATGATGCTCCGCCATCTCCTCCTTCGGGCGCCTGAAAGTCCAGCTCTCGCGGCTGCGCGCCGTGTGCCTGACCAGTTCATAACCCAGCCATGCGAGGCGCGGCTTGTCAGTCACCTCGCGCAGATGTTCGGAAGCCGCCAGTTCACCCTCAGTGAACAGCATCAACCAGTGCACCTGCGTCGTCACCTCGCCGGAGGGCCAGTAGGTCACCAAGATGACGTTGGCCCTGCCGCGTGACTTGCGGGCGATGCGCTGCGCCGGCGTGCAGCCGATGCCGTGGCGCTCATGCAGCTTTTCAAGGAGCTTGTGCGCCTTCTCCACGGGCACCTGCCCGAAGGTGTAGCGGGTGTAGCCCTTGGGGATGCTGTCGAGGATGCGCGCGAGCGCTGCGGTCTTGCTCCGTGCGATAGGGGTGCTTGCCATGGTGTGGGTGTGAGTCGATGTACCCGGTATAGGCAAGCGCCAGGCTTTGCAATGTGATTGGCGAGGAAGGGGTACGCAGGTAATGATGTTCCATACAACACATGGGGACAGGGCGCTATACAGGAGTAGGCCAGCCATGTTTGCGAGGGCAGCGCCCGGGTGCAAGCCCGGCAGCGTCGCACGCACAGGCGGCTTGCCTCATGGCTCTTGGCACCCCGCGCAGGGGGCATGAGGCAGGCCGCCAACCTGCAAACACACACGCCCGCGAGGGCATGCCGGGGCGCCACCCCGGCAGGGCTCCAGCCGCCAAGCTGAAGCCCGAGCAAACGCTGTAGCCGCATGCCTCTAGTAGGGCTGGTGCGGCTGCGACGGGCGCTGGAGGGTGCAATCCCCTTCTTCGACCCAATCACGCTGGCCAGGTGCCGGTGGGGCGTTGGGCGACACGGAAACGGCGTCAGGCAGGCAATGGCCTGACGACCTGTTACCGGGCGAAAGTCGGTGCAAGACCGACTCGGGGGGCGTATCGCAAGAGCGCAACCCGTACCGCACAGGAGGGCTTCTGAGGCCGTGGTGACACGGCAGGGCTGCAAGGGGAAACCTGGCGCAGCTGGCACCTCGGGAAACCGGGGGTCGATGGATAGCTTAACCCTGTAACGGCACCCCTTGATGGGTGCTGTGCGGAGCAACGTAGAGCCATAGGCATGACGCCGTGGTTCGTAGTCGATGATGCACAACCTGAGTACCTGAGCCGCTATGGAACATCGGGCTGGGGAAACCTGCGGGGAGCCGAAAGGCTAGGGAAGTGCGGAGACAGTGGCGCTGCGTTGCGTAGTAGCTGGTAGCTAACGTGGGAACCTCTCTGTTTGCCGTGTCGGGTGGCACCGCACGGGATACGGGCAGAGAGGGGGAGACTGACTGAGTAGGGTTTGACTCATTGGGCGATACGACCGAAGCTCATGGGGAGCCGCTGGAAACAGCGGCGGCACGGCTGGCACCGTGCCCCGAAAGGTTGGAGCGTTTGCGAAGTGTGTGGTTGGGCTTGGCAGCCCGTTGCATGAAAGTGCCGATCTTCCCGCTTGGCGGCGGGAGGAGCGAAATCTGACCTTGGCCGGTCAGGTAGCGAAAACGATTTTGATTTCACTACGTGTTTCATGTGAAAGGCGGTTCGTCGTGCTCGACGTTCTGCCTGCCTCTAGCCACCCCGCATCTGCGGGGTGGCTTTCTTTGGTGTACCCAGCATAGGCGCATTGCTGCCCTGGCTACCAAGTCAGGCCGCCATCCTCACCTTATGCACGGGAACGTCTCCTTGGCGCAGCGTGTCGAGATAGTCTGCCCACACCTGCATCATCTGGCGACGCTGGGAGAGAAACTCTGTGCGGTTGTAGGCGCGCCCGAGGCTGTCCTTCACCGAGTGCGCAAGCTGTGCCTCAATCACTTCCGATGCGACGCCCAACCGCTCGGCAAGCAGAGTCCGCGCTGTTGCCCGAAAACCATGCCCAACAACCTCGTCGGCACCGAATCCCATGGCTCGAAGTGCGGCGTTCACTGTGTTCTCGCTCATGGGCCTGTCGTGGTGGCGCTCCCCCCGAAAGACCAGTTCCCCGCGTCCGGTGAGGGGCTTCAGCGTACGCAAGACCTGGACAGCCTGGCGAGGCAGCGGCACGATGTGAGGCGGGCCATGCAACTTGCCCTGTTGCTGCCTTTTCATTCGTTCGCCGGGAATCGTCCACGTCGCAGTGTCCAAGTCAATTTCTTCCCACCGTGCATGCCGTAGCTCACCGGGGCGGAGCAGCAACATCGGCGCAAGTTGCAAGGCGGTGCGGACGATATGTGTGCCTGCGTAACCATAGCAGCTGCGCAATAGCTCACCGAGTCGCTGAGGGCACAAGATGGCAGCGAAGTGCTTGACCACAGGCCGCCGTAGCAGACCCTTCAAGTCGCGTGCGGGGTCGCTGGCAGCCAGCCCTGCGCCGACGGCGTACCGAAACACTTGCGAGCAGGTTTCATGAGCGCGGTGTGCGGTCTCGACGACCCCGCGAGACTCGATGTGGCGCAGCACGGTCAACAATTCAGGGGCAGTGACCTGGCCAACAGGGCGCGTACCGATATACGGGAACACGTCGCACTCAAGTCGGCGCATCACTTTTTCAGCGTACTTTGGCGCCCATTCCGGCGCCCGAATCCCGAACCACTCCCGTGCGACGTTCTCGAATGTCCCTGGCACAGGGAGGCCTGCGGCGACCAGTTCTTCTGTCTGGCGTGCCTCCTCCGCAGCTGACTTGGCAGCTTTTCGGGCAGCACTTGGGTCAATGCCAGCGGCGACCTGCTCGCGCGCCCTGGCGGCTTTTTCGCGAGCGAGCTTCAGCGAAGTGGCCGGGTACGTCCCCAGAGATATTGTCTTGCGGCGTGCGGCGAAGGTGTAGTCGAGACGCCAACCATGCTTGCAGCCTTTGACGAACGTTAAGAGGTACAGTCCATCGCCGTCAGACAGGCGCTTGCGTGTGTCGCCAGGCTTGATGCTGCGGATGGTGGTGTCCGAAAGGGGTGTCGAGATAGACATGCAGTAACTTCTCCAGTAACAGGTGGACCCCTGTATAGGAACGTTCTGCATTTATTTGAGCTTGGAGCAATCTTTCGAGAGCGTCCCAGGCCACCAAATCGCAACGCCCAACCGTTCTCGGTTGGGCGTTTTTTTTGTGGATCGGATGCACCCCTGCGGGCTGGCTATTGGGTGCGCGCGCCTGTCAGCAGGCGTTTCAGTCCTGTTCACTGCGTTTGATCTGCAGTGCTAGTTCGTACAGGGCATTTCGCGGCGCATTGGTGATGTCCGCCGTCAGCTTCACGGCGGTTTTGGTGGGTAGCTCGGCCAGCAGCAGGCGCAGCACGCGCTCGGCCGCAGCGTCATCGTCTTGCGGGACGGGCGCAGGGTGCAGCAGCACCACGAACTCGCCCTTGCTGCGCTGGGGTGCTCCCTGTAGCCAGGCGGCAAGATCCTGGGCCGCGTGGGTGGTGACTTCTTCGAACTGTTTGGTCAGTTCGCGTGCCAGTGTCACGCGGCGCTCTCCCAGCATGGCCAGGGCCTGTGCCAGTTCGAGTATGCGGTGCGGCGCCTCCAGCAGCAGCACGCAGCGCGGCTCGGCGGCCAGGCGCTGTATGGCGCTGTTGCGCTCCGCGCTCCTGCTGGGCAGGAATCCCGCGAATACGAAGCCCTGGTTTTCGCTGGCGTGGGCGATGGCACCGCTCACGCTCAGGGCACTGGTCACGCTGCTGGCGCCGGGCAGGGGCATGCAGCGCAGGCCGGCGGCCTGCACGGCTGCAACCAGGCGCGCGCCGGGGTCGCTCACTGCGGGTGTTCCGGCGTCGCTCACATAGGCCACGCGCTGTCCGGCCTGCAGGCGCTGGAGCACGGTCTGTGCGGCCTCCACCTCGTTGTGCTGGTGCAGCGCCAGCAGGCGTTCGCCGGGTTTGTCGATGCCGTAGGCACGCAGCAGTGCCTGGGTGTGGCGCGTGTCCTCGCAGGCGATGGAGTCGGCCAGTTGCAGCACATGCAGGGCGCGCAGGCTGATGTCGGCCAGATTGCCAATGGGTGTGGCCACCACGTACAGGGCGCCCTGCGGATAATGCTGGGCAGCCGCAGCGTCGCGCGCGGCATGCAGGGCAGAGGCAAAGGATGCGCTCAATGGGGTTCCTCGGCAAAAAGATCATGGGTGGTGCGCCAAGGCACACCACGCGTGCCATAGGGCAGGTGGCTGAAGACCGGGCGCTGGCCTGTCTGGTTGCGGCGGGCCTGGTGCTGGTCGAGCGCAATTATCGAACCCCGGGGCGCGGCGGCGGCGAGATTGACCTTGTCATGCGCGAGCGCGACGGCACGCTGGTGTTCGTGGAGGTGCGCAGCCGCGGTGCTGGCGATTTTGGTGGGGCAGCGGCCAGCATAGGCGCCACCAAGCGCCGGCGCATCATTCTGGCGGCGCAGCACTATCTGTTGCGCTGGTCTGCGCCGCCACCATGCCGTTTCGATGCCGTGCTCATCGACGATGGCCGGGTGCAGTGGTTGCGTGCTGCCTTCGATGCCGGGTAATGGGGCTGGTCTACCGTTTGCTACAGAAACTGCAACATCGGCGGGTATCATTCGCGGCCCATGCTTGAGCAACGCATTCAACAGCATTTCATCGACAGCGCCGACCTGAAGTACCAGGCTGCGCAAGCCCTCAGCCAGCCCATCACTGCCGCAGTGCAGGCGATATGGGCCTGTGTGACCAATGGCGCGAAGGTGCTCGCCTGCGGCAGTGGCCCATCGGCCGCGCAGGCGCAGCAGCTGGCGGCTTTTTGCGTGACCGGTTTTGAGCGCGAACGCCCGGAACTGGCAGCGCTGGCCCTGGTGCCCGACGCGCTGTGGCTGGCTGCGGCCACGACGGGTACCGGTGCGGACATCGCAGCCCTGGCGCGCCAGGTGCGTGCTCTGGGCCAGGCCGGTGATCTGCTGCTGGCCATCACCATTGCCGGCAATGAGCCAGCCATGCTGGAGGCGGTGCAGGCTGCCCATGAGCGCGACATGACCGTGGTGGCCCTGACTGGCCGCGATGGCGGTGCCCTGGCGACCTTGCTGCGTGAGACCGATGTGCAGATCTGCGTGCCGCATGACCGCCCAGCGCGCGTGCGCGAGGTGCATGCCCTGGTGCTGCACTGCCTTTGCGATGGCGTGGACGCACAGTTACTTGGAGAACAGGAGAACCCCATATGAAGATGCAGTCGATGCGAACCCTTGGCGCCTTGCTGGCAGCGGCCTCCCTGGTCGGCAGTCTTGCCGCCTGTGTGCCGCTGGTGGTTGGCGGCGGTGCCGTGGTGGGCACCATGATGGCCGTCGATAGGCGCACCGCGGGCACGCAGGTCGAGGACGAGGGCATAGAGCTGCGCGCAGTGAACCGTATTCGCGAAGCAATGGGCGAACGCGCGCATGTGAACGTGACCAGCTACAACCGCCAGGTCTTGTTGACCGGCGAGGTGCCCACGGCGGCAGACAGCCAGAAGGTGGAGCAGATCGTGCTGGCGGTGGATAACGTGCGCTCGGTGGTGAACGACCTGGGCGTGATGGCCAACACCTCGCTGTCGCAGCGCTCCAAGGACACTTTCATCACCGGCAAGGTGCGCGCCAGCCTGGTGGACGCCAAGGATCTGACGGCCAATGCCTTCAAGGTGGTGACCGAGCGCGGCGTGGTCTATTTGATGGGCCGCGTCACGCAGCGCGAGGCCAAGCGTTCGGCCGAGATCGCGCGTGGCGTGGATGGTGTGCACAAGGTGGTGCGCGTGTTCGAGGTCATTTCCGAGGAGGAGCTGGCGCGCGGCGTGGCGGCGCAACCGGCGCCAGTTTCGCATGATCCGGCGGCCGCGCGTTGACCATCAGGATCGGGGTGGCACCAGCCTGGTGATCAGGCTGGAGGTGTCCCAGCGGTTGCCGCCCGCGCGCTGCACGTCGGCATAGAACTGATCCACCAGCGCCGTCACCGGCAGGCGTGCGCCATTGCGTCTGGCTTCGTCGAGCACCAGTCCCAGATCCTTGCGCATCCAGTCCACGGCAAAGCCGAAGTCGAACCGGCCTTCGACCATGGTCTTGCCGCGGTTGTCCAGCTGCCAGCTCTGCGCCGCGCCCTTGCCGATGACTTGAAGCACCAGCGGCATGTCCAGGCCCGCCTGCTGCCCGAAGGCAATGGCCTCGGACAGGCCCTGCACCAGGCCGGCGATGCAGATCTGGTTGACCATCTTCGCCAGCTGGCCGGCGCCGCTGTCGCCGATGCGCGTGCAGGCGCGTGAAAACGCCATCGCCGTGGGGCGCATGGCATCGAAGGCTGCCTGGTCGCCGCCGCACATTACGGTGAGCTGGCCATTCTGCGCGCCGGCCTGGCCGCCGGAGACGGGGGCGTCGATGAACCGCAGGCCCAGCGCCTGGGCGGCGGCGCAGAGCTCGCGCGCCACCTCGGCCGAGGCCGTGGTGTGATCCACGAAGATGGCGGCGGGCTGCATGCCGGCAAAGGCGCCATCGCTGCCCAGCACCACGCTGCGCAGGTCATCGTCATTGCCCACGCAGCAGAAGACGATCTCGGCGCCCTGGGCCGCCTCGCGTGGGGTTTTGGCATGTTTTTGGCCGCTGGCGCCCGCAAATTCAGCGCACCAAGCTTCTGATTTTGTAGCGGTACGGTTGTACACCGTGACCTGGTGCCCGGCCGTCGCCAGATGCCCGGCCATCGGATAGCCCATGACGCCCAGGCCCAGAAAGGCCACGCGGCGCGTGGGGCTTGGTTCATAGCTGCGTGGGTTGATGCTGCTCATGGTGGTTTGCGCTCCAGAAGAAAAAACAAGGCCCGCCCGGCATGGTAAGCCGGGCGGGCCGGGGTGTTGATCACGCGCTTCAGACGATGGCGAAATGCTCGGTGCCCGAAGACAGGTCGTTGGTCTTGGCGCGTTGGCTGGACAGCTTGATCTGCAGGCGCAGGTCGTTCACCGAGTCGGCGTTGCGCAGCGCGTCCTCGTAGCCGATGACGTTGGCCTCGAACAGGTCGAACAGCGACTGGTCGAAGGTCTGCATGCCCAGGTTGCGGCTCTTTTTCATGATCTCCTTGATCTCGGGGACATCGCCCTTGAAGATCAGGTCGGCGATCAGGGGGGTATTGAGCATGACCTCCACGGCGGCGGCGCGGCCCTTGCCGTCCTGCTTGGGCAACAGGCGCTGCGACACCATGGCCTTGAGGTTCAGCGACAGGTCCATCAGCAGCTGCGCGCGGCGCTCCTCGGGGAAGAAGTTGACGATGCGATCCAGCGCCTGGTTTGCGCTGTTGGCATGCAGCGTGGCCAGGCAAAGGTGGCCGGTTTCGGCAAAGGCCACGGCATGTTCCATGGTCTCGCGGTCGCGGATTTCGCCCATCAGAATCACGTCCGGCGCCTGGCGCAGCGTGTTCTTCAGCGCGGCCTCCCAGGTGTCCGTGTCCAGGCCCACCTCGCGTTGCGTGACCACGCAGTTCTTGTGCGGGTGCACGAACTCGATCGGGTCTTCGACGGTGATGATGTGGCCGAAGGAGTTCTCGTTGCGCCAGTCCACCATGGCCGCCAGCGTGGTTGACTTGCCCGAACCCGTGGCGCCCACCAGGATGCACAGGCCGCGCTTGGCCAGGGCGATCTCCTTGAGCACCTGGGGCACGCCCAGGCCGTCTATGGTCGGCAGGGTCAGCGGAATCGTGCGCAGCACCATGCCCACGCGGCCCTGCTGGATGAAGGCGTTGGCGCGAAAGC
>ENA-UOUJ01000534-UOUJ01000534.1-activated-sludge-metagenome-genome-assembly--contig:-NODE-534-length-24927-cov-4.889756_pt1 | contig 24927 bp, 13 predicted proteins | sample MGYA00249839_ERZ747224 | MGnify/ENA primary metagenome ERZ747224 (study PRJEB28782, sample SAMN03220277) | activated sludge metagenome | biome: wastewater; feature: sewage sludge; material... | reverse complement strand
TTACCACATAATAATTGAGATAAGGCTCCAAAACATTTTCCAGCGCCGTTCTGTATTCTTCTTTTACATACAAAATATCCGAAAGAATTGGCGACTGATGATTCCAGTCCTGATTATTGTGCAGGTATTTTACACTATCGGGATAACCTTCCATCGAATCAATCATGCTTTTCAGCAATTCGTGTTCATTCTTTTTTGCATCTAATTTTCGGTTTTCTTCGGCCAGTTCATTCCGCAGGTCTTCAAGTATTGACTGTGTTTGCAATATCTGCTCCTTCGTATGGTCGTGGTGCGCCTGCAATTGCTCCAACGATTGCTTCTGCTCTGAAAGCGATTGCTCTTTTTGCACTCTTTCTACCTCTAATTTTTGCTGCAATTCTTCACGCTGTAATGTTTCTTCTTCCAACTGATGAATGACCCGTTGCAGATTCTGAATGGAAGTATCGGCTACCGCTACTTTCTTCTCAGCCTCAAACTGGTCTCTCTGCACTTGCTGATGCTCCATCCGCATGTTCTGAAGAATATTGCGCCTTTCGTCCAGAACAGAACGTTTATGATCTACTTCCTGTTTCAGACTTTCTAATTGTTCTTTCAATCCTTCAAAAGCGCTTTCTTCATCCACAATATGTGTTTGGGTAAACTGAATACTATCTTCGATACCTTTAACCTGATTACCGCTTTTATCCAAAAACTCTTTCAGGTCCCGCTCTTTTTCTTTCAGATATTGAACACGCTGGATTGCCAGGTTTTTGTCACCTTCTTTGGTTCTTACCTTCTGCTCCAATTCATTGAAAGCATACTGCATACTTTGCAATGCACGCTCTTTCTCCACAAAAACTATTTTTTCCTGCTCAAGGGCTGCTTCCTCAGTTGCAATTTCGGCTTCCAATTTCAGAGTATTATTGGTTTCTGCTTCTTGTTTCTCTGTCAGGTCTTTATAAGTAAGATTAAATCCTTCCAACGCTGCTTTGGCCAGTTCAATACTTATTTCACGGTAATCTTTCTTTATCTCGTGATACTTTTCAGCCTTTTTTGCCTGACTTTCAAGGGATTTCAACTGATTATTTATCTCAAATAATAAGTCTTCAATCCTATTGAGATCCAATTCGGTAGCATCTAATTTCTGTTTCGCTTCCTTTTTTCTGGTTTTATATATAGAAATTCCGGCAGCCTGTTCGAGCATTTTGCGTCGGCTGTTGTCCTTATCTTTAATGAGGTCATCTACCATTCCCAACTCTATAATGGCATAGGAATCGGTACTGATACCCGTATCCAAAAACAGATTCTGAATATCCTTCAGCCTGCATTGCACGTCATTGAGGCGGTATTCGCTTTCGCCGCTTTTATAAAATTTTCGGGTAATACGAACCGTATTAAACTCGGTAGGAAGCAGATTTTTTGTGTTTTCAAATGTAAGACTTACCTCTGCCAGACCGCTGGCCGATCGTGTCTTGGAACCGTTAAACACCAGACTATCAAGGTTTTCGCTACGCAACTGACTGATTTTTTGCTCTCCAATCACCCATCTGATACTGTCCACAATATTAGATTTTCCACAACCATTCGGCCCCACGATGCCGGTAATATTATCGTCAAAATTGACGATTGTTTTATCGGCAAAACTCTTGAACCCCTTTATTTCTAAACTCTTTAATCTCACTGATAACCTATTTTAAACCTATGAATTTATAGCAAGTATATGCTTTTTCCCTTTTTGTTTATATATAAAAAGGTATCTTTTTATACAGTAAATGTGGAAAAAATATTTCAGTAATTTAAACAATAGGCCCAAAAGGTATTTTGATGCTAAAAGGATCTTTTCAAAAAATACAAAATTTCAAGAAATCAATAAAGATATACACCTATATTTATCATCTTATTTAAGGTTATTTTAATAATTTATAAACTTCAGTTCCTGCTAATAAAAAACAACCTAATCCATAATCCTCGAAATCAGGCATACTATTATAAGTTACAGGCTGGCCATCCTTGGGTTCTTTTCCTGTTCCTTGCACATAGCCCAAAAATCCATTTTTATGTACGCCGTCTCTAACAATATTTTTCCAAGCCTTAGTCAAAACAGGCATGTAAACTCTTCTATCCAAAATACCTTTTCTTACACCCCAGGCAAATCCATAAACAAAAAGAGAAGAACCGGTTATTTCTTTTCCACCATAGTGATTAGGGTCATGTAAACTCACTGTCCAAAGTCCATCTGGCTGCTGAATTTTAATAAGCGCTGCACACATATCTTTAAAGTCTTCCAAATATTCATTATAGTGTGGGTCCGTTTTAGGTAATTCGTCAAGTACGCGTACCAATGCGGCAATGACCCAACCATTACCCCTACTCCAGTAACAGTTTTTACCATTGGGCTCTTTGTAAGGAGGTACAAAATCCTTATCACGCCACCAAAGATGTTCTTCTGTGTTATATAAACCACTTCCTCCATGCTTGTTTTTGGAAAAACTGTACATTGCATACATTTTATCAAAATACTTTTTATCATTATAAAGTATGCCCAATTTAGTAAATACAGGCATTCCCATTTGGATAGCATCAATCCAACTCCAATCATCATCCTTACCACTGTTTATTACATTATCTATGCAGGCAGTAATATCTTTAATCCTTTCTTCTTTTTTATCAATCAGGAATAAATCTATATAGGTTTGACCACAACATTGATTATCAGCATTTTTCGTTGTTATTCCGCCATTTAATCCCCAATGATGCTTTTCACCCCATTCTACTGCATAGTCATAATACTTCTTTTTTGCATCAATATTATACAAGGCCATCAACCCTTCATAATAAACTCCACGTGTCCAGATATTACTCGGACGTTCCTTATTAGTAATAATCGTTTTTCCTGGATCGGGCCATTTATTCATAAAATATTCATTGGCCTTTTTCATTGGAGAAAGCACTTCCTTTTTTAGCGATATTTTTTGTGCTGAAGAACAAAGGCTTAATAGAATTAATAAAAGAAAAACGCCTAATTTTTTAGATTGAATCATCTTATGTTTTTAATTGTTAATAATCGTTAGACAGAATTACAGTATTGTTATAAAAATTACTTACAAGTACAGAACCAATTTAAAGTAATATACGAACCTGATTTTTGAAACAGCAGACTTCAAAATTTCTTTTGCATTTAATGATGCTATAAATAACCATTACGTTTTAGGCAAAGACACAAAACCTGCTTTTAAAAGATTCGAAGCAAAATAAATTGAAAAAATAGTTATTTAAGAAATGATTTAAGTTTACATTTTTTTAAACTTTTAATTCCCTCCACCACTTTTTCTGCATTATAACTAGCTCCCTCACCATTTGTATGAGTATGATCTTTCGGGAAATACTTTCCTACTTCCTCTGCCCCCATTTTATCGTATCCATCCGAAATAAGGCTATTAAGGTCAATAAAAAACGTGCCTGACTGAGCAGCTACCTGCTTTGCCCAAAGCCCGTAATCTTTATCATTTCTTTTAACTTTTCCGTCTTTAAAATTGTTTCGCGGAATTGGAGAACATACTATTGGTATGGCTCCCGCAGCTTTAGTATCAGCAATATATTTTCTCATGTAATAACCATAAGTATAAACTGTTTCATTTATTTTTCGGATAGGATTATATATTTCTTTACTTTCCTTTCCAATCCCACGAATTGTACCCCTGGCTCTTGCAGTATCATCTAAGGGACCATCATCATTATGTCCAAACTGCATAATTACATAGTCGCCTTTTTTTAAGGTTTTCATTATTGCATCCCAACGTCCTTCACTTAAAAAAGTTCTACTGCTTCGTCCCCCAATAGCCTTATTGTCAATTTCTATTTTTGCTTCGTCAAAGAAGTCTCCAATCATACTTCCCCAACCCCATAAAGCATCTGCACCTTTACCACTACCGTTCCTTACGGTGGAATCTCCAATTATATATAAGACCGGCTTTTCAGATTTTGGTAGTATAAAAGAAGAAAAGAATAGAATAAAAGTCAATATTGTTAACTTCTTCACTAACTTTAGGTTGAATTGAAATTTTTCCATTTAATATGAATTTACGATAAAAAAATACTTTGCCTGATCCCCTCTCGTTTATAATAATTTCTTAATTAACTCTAAGTTGCAATCTACAATAATTATTCTCAATTAGTGCACGTTTATTTCTCTTAAAGGTATATATTCAACATTCGGCTTGGGTGGATTTTTCATCCCATGTCCAAAATAGAATCCCGTATGAGGGGGTTGATTGTAACCTACATTTTGCCAAACTATACTAAGTCTGTACTGTGGATCATTCATTAGGGTATAAAATTTTAAGTCGGTTGGAATAGTGGTAGAAAATATTCTTAACTCTTTATTATCCTTTGTTCGGTATATTGCTTCCTCTCGCCAGTCCCCATAGATATCAGCTAAAAGTACAGGGTTTCTTTTTGTTCCATTATTGCTCAGGCAAAAATAGTCAGCAGTATTCAATAATTTGTTTGTTTTAGAATTTTCATAATCCCATTTACCAATGAAAGTGCCATCCAATATTTCGCGGAGATTATCACCATCCCAATATATCCCCATGTTACAAGGAGGTGCCTTTTCTGAAATTTTATTTCCCTTACAATCAAACAAACCTGTTATTCCAGCTCCTACCACCCAACATTCAAAACCTGGATATCGGGGATCAATATCCAAGGCTAAACCTCTGCCAGGCCCTTCACCATCTTCGCCAGGCTTAACAGATGCTTTTTTCCAATAAATTTTTCCGGTGGCAGCAGATCGGAAACTGGCTCCTGCATCATCAAACCTTTCCTGAATATCAAAAACTTCTAAACCCGGTATGGAGGGGTCTAAGTCTGACACATGAAGAGCATCTCCATGTCCTAAACCGGTTGAATATAGACCTGTACCATCATCATCCACACACATGGCTCCAAAAACAATTTCATCTTTACCATCCCCATCTACATCTGCAATTGTCAAATTGTGATTTCCCTGTCCGCCATAATTGTAAATACCTTTATCTTTTGTGTCAAAGATCCATCGTTTTTCCAATTTATTATTTTTAAAATCCCAAGCTGTTATTACTGTCCTTGTATAATACCCACGAGAAAAAATCAGGCTCGGATGTATTCCGTCCAAATAGGCAACACCTGCAAGAAAACGGTCGAATCTATTTCCATAACCATCTCCCCATATCCTCTTCAACTCCATTGAAGTTGGGGTAATTGACGAAGCACGTGGAGGAATAAAATCTACGGTACTTATTACTTCACCTGTTAGACCATTAAATACAGAAAGATACTCAGGCCCTGCCAGAATATATCCTTTTTCATTTCGCCAATCTCTGGTACTGTCGCCAATCACAAAACCCTTGCTATCAATGGTGCCATCAGCCGTCTTTACAGCTATTTCCGCCCGACCATCACTATCCAAATCATAAACAATAAATTGAGTATAATGTGCTCCCTCCCGTATATTTTTCCCAAGTTTAATAGTCCACAATAGCGTACCATCAAGTTTGTAAGCCTGTAACAAAGGGGGGTCTGTAAATCCGGCATGACTATTATCATGCCCTTTACCCGCTATATGAACCACTATTTCATACTCGCCATCACCATCTAAATCTCCTACAGAACCATCATTGGCAGTGTAACCATCCGGTATCTGTAATGGTATTGACAAATATGGACTTTTATTATCCTGAAGAACAAAAAATGAAGTCTCACCGGTCTCCTTTTGATCAATAATAGTCTTGACAATATACTTTGTACCTGTGGTAACTGATTTTGAATCATCAATAAAACTTGTTACTTTAGATATCGGGTACTTATTCATTTTTTTTATTACAGTACCTTCATTTTTGTAAAGGTTAAAAGCAACATCCTCAGGATCTGAAGCCAGTAAACGCCAACTTACAAATATATTTCCATCATTATCGGGAGTAGCTATCACCCCTCTGCCCAATGACTCCATCAGACGTTGGGAAAAAGATATTTCACAAACCAACACGATACATAATGATAAAAATACTCGAATCATATTGCCTTTTTTACTATACAAAAAATTTTTCATTTTTTCATGGGGATTAATTTTATGACACCATTAAGGCCTGAAGGTTGAATTTTCCAACTACTGGCATCAAAATTTTTGTAATTGATATTTACAAAATTTATTTCATGATAGTTGCGCCATACTTCACCATTTTTATCCATATTGCGAATTCTGTTAGCCATCAAATTACAAACTTCGAAACGGATAGAATTTTTCCCTTCCTTCAAATATTTTCCAACAAGTATTTCAAAAGGAAGACTCCACACAATCCCTGCATCTTTCCCATTGATGATTACACGTGCAGATTCGTATATTTTATCCAGTTTCAATAAATACTCGGAAGCCTTATTCTTTACTACAAATGAAGTGGAATAAACACCTGTTCCTGAAAAAGATTGAGTAGCCGAATCCTCAGTAAAATCAGTCCAGGGTTTAATTCCTTTAAATTGTTTTGTAGCCGGAATTATCGGGCCACCATCCTTGAAATGTATTGACCAAACATTATGGCTCAAATCAATGTGATTGGAAGCTGGAGATAAAAAATGATGCAAGGAAGCGACTTCATTATTATTTGAAACTTTTATAATAATCGATTCTCCGGATTTTAGCTGGATCCTTGTTTCAGAACCTTTGGTTTTATTCTTTAAGATTGATTTACTAACTAAGCCATTTAAAGGATTCATCCATAATATGGTTGTACCAGAAGCATTTAAGGTAATCTGCTCATCAATATCATTTGAAGTATTATTTACAACAAAATAGTAGGTAGCGTCATTTGCTTTTCGTCTAATAAACTGCAATCCTGTATTAACAAGGCTTTCAGGAAATATTTTCAAAAAAGAAAGTGATGATTTAATATCTCCTAAAATCAATCTTCCCTTACCAACTTTGGCTTCCTGTAATCCATTTTTTAAATCTGAAATATTTAGATTGCTAATAATTGATTTAAGTGTTTGTCTGTTTTCTTCTAAATTTTTAAAACCAGGTACATCTTCTGGAAACTGTTGCAGAATAATTGTTGCGCCTTCACTTGCTAAATGAAGAATATTTTTGAAAGTATTAAGTGGCATTTTTTCACAGGCAGGTATTATCAGCATCTTATAAGCACCTCCCTTATTCCCTACTTTGAATTTATCCTGTTCAATTTGAGTAAAGCTGATCATCCGATCAGAAATAAAATCAAGAGAATATCCTTTCTTTTGTAACGATTGTAGCTCCTGATAAAACGGAGTAGGGTGAAGCCATTTGTCAATAGAGTGTACAGACAACGGCATGTCCATACCATTTGCATTGTGCCAAATATCATAAACAGGCCAATAAATTGCTAATTCATTATCGGATTCACCTGTTTGCAGTACCGACTGACATCTCGTAATATAATCATTCAATCCTTTCAAATGAGGCCATAAACTATTAGTCGGTACAAAGTTTACTGAGGCATAAAATAACCAACCCGGCCATTTGATATCTTTAGGACTAAAAGTAGTACCATGAAAAAAAACATGATTAACTCCTGACAGAAATACCTGATCAACCTCAGGTTTACATTGGCTCCATGCCGTTTTAAAGTGTTCCGTAAGCCATGTAAAAGTTTCACTACTTGTCAGATTTTTTCCCAATGTATGTGCTGCAGAAGATGCAAATTTCAACATAACAGGGTCGGGATCAACATTTCTGATATCTCCACTATCCCGTCTGAGTCCTCTAATCGGGAAATAGCTGCTGCCAAATGTTTCTGTTTCAGGAATATCAAAAGCCCCGTATAAATCAAGCAAATTCCCCGGTGAGCCATGTGCCTGATTAATGGAAAGTGCCTTTCTTTTATGTGTCCAATTAGTAAACACCTGAGAAAAATTCTCGAACATCAGATCAGACATTGTTTCCCTATAATCAGATTTTAGTCTTGCAATTTGATCCGTTTTATTGTCAGAAAAAAACACATTGATATAATTTCTTAAATCATATCCTCTTCTTTTTTTAAACTCATCAAAAAAGTGGGGAGTCCAGTCAGCATTATATACTTCATAACTATCATTAAAAAAGCCTTTCACTCCATGAGATGAATTACCAAAAGCAGTATCAAATACTTTAAAATAATTGGTAGTAGCAAATTTAGAAAAGTGATCTATTGTAAACCCTTCGCCACCCGGTGCAGATCTCTTTACTACCTGTTTAGTTTTTGCATCAAATACTGCAAATAGTTTTAAATCAGTTTGAGATCGGTATTCCAGTGTGCCATCTTTATGTACCATTCCTGTCAAATCAATCGTAAACCCATTTTCACCAAAACCCATAAGTGTATTTAAGGAGGCATAGCCAACTTGTTTGGGATCATTTATTACCAATTTTTCCATTAGGCCGGTATTAGCTTTCAGATCGTAGCTTTGAACAATAACTTTTGAAGCTGCATCTTGTTTGGAAACGTTCGGCCCCCCTATTGGCCAGCCGGTTCCTACTGAAATATAAACTCCCATGTTCAATTTATTTGATTGCTGTACCGTATGGTCAAGCATGTTCATCCATTGAGGGGAAAGATAACTTATAAAATTGTTCTCAAATCCTTTAGCGCCATATATGGGAACAACTTCTACGCCACCAATGCCCGCCTGACTATATTGAATCAGCGAGGAGGAAATATTCTGTTTGTTCACGGCACTTCCCATCCACCACCAGCGCGTCCAAGGTTTAGTTTGAGAACTAACAGCAGGCCATAGAGATTGTGAGATTGCCATCAATGTACTACACAAGGTAAATAATAAAATAAATCCTTTCTTCATATCGTATTATTCAATAATTTATTTTAAGCGCCTATTAAGGTAATATTTTCATTTCGCGAAGCCACTCCATCACAATCGTTGGCCACATGGAGGCAGATCCTTTATTCATATTTACAGTGTAGCCATGTCCGCCGGAAGGGAAGATATGAAGAGATGAAGACAGTCCTGCTTTTTGCATTGCCTGGTAAAATAATACGCTATTCATGGATGGAACGGTTTTGTCGTCATTCCCATGAATTAAAACTGTAGGAGGTGTTTGTTTTGTTACTCTGTTTTCATTAGAATAATTGTAAACCATATCTTCGGAGGGGTTTCGTCCAATTAAAAGATCTTTGCTGCCTTTATGTGCCACACCTTCTTTAAAAGAAATAACAGGAGAAACTAAAATCATAAAATCAGGTCTAAAAGAAAAACTATCCAGACTATCATCCAACTTACTTACATCTTCCAAATGTGTGCCTAAAGTGGAAGCCACATGTCCACCCGCTGATGTACCTGCCACACCTACACGATTCGGATCAATTCCCCAACGAGCCGCATTTGCACGAATGATTCTCATAGCTCTTTGTGCATCCTGCAAGGGCGCTTTTTCGGGTTGTATCAAATCGCGTAAAGCAGGAAGTCTGTGACATAATACAAAAGCATTGATTCCCTGTGATTGATAAAATTGTGCGGTCGCATTTTTGGAATAATCACTTGGCAAACGCAAATATCCACCGCCCGGCACCACCAAAACTGCAGCGCCGGTATTCCTTTCCTTCGAAGCAGGATATGCATAAATTCTGGGATTAGTTGTGTAAAATAAATATTGATTAGATACACTATCTGGCAATTGCATTCCTTTGCTATTAGGCATTTTGCCTTCCGGCCACAATCTGATAAGTTCCTGTGCTGATAGGCTATTTATAAGCATTCCAAAAAACAATGCCAATAGACAAAAACGAATATTCCAAATTTTAACTTTAAGCATTTTCTGTTGCCAATTTTTTCTTCCCATAACAAATAAATTATTTTTTTACAATTTAAACACCTTTATCTGGTCTATTATTACACCTTCATCCAAAGCCCTGATTTTTAAAATCTGTTTTCGTGATTTTAAAGTTTTAAAGATAGCGATTCGATTAGCCTGATTATTTAATACATTCTCTTTCCATTCTTCACTTCTGCCTGTTGTAGCAAAATCAAACACCTGTTCCGGCTCATTATTTAACTGAATGGCGAATCGGATATGCCGTCCATCTACAGGGTGATTGGGAGCCAGTGCAATTTGTAAAGAAATTGAATCTGAATTTAATTTATTAAAACGATAGTGGACGATACTTCCTTTGAGTAATGAAATTGCTTTTTTTGTATATCCAAGACCATGAGTTACCGGCATCATCCCTTTCCATGACGCATAATCTGTACCATTGAAAACAAAAAATGGTTGGATAAAAGTAGTTTCTGGAGTATTAACTGTTAACCGTTGGACTTTGGAAAAAACTGGTAGTTTTCTTGGTTGATAGTCCATGATATATTTCCATTTTCCGTTGCCAATTGCATTGTACTTGTCGGTAAGCTGAACGATGCTGTCAAAAGCAATATCACTCAAATTCCAATCTGCTTTCCCCTGTCGGGCCAACTGACCATACAAAAATTTCTTATTCATTTCTGCAGCACATCGAACCGGATACTCAACAAGCTGGAACCATGCATCCTTCTTTTCCACAGCAATTGACTTAGAAATCCCCATCACTTTTTTTTCTATTTGATTATACTCTTTAATTCGTTGATGAATCTCTTCATTACTCCAAGGCAAATCTAAAATCGTTTTATATTTAGGATCATTTTCTTCAGTTCGGGTTCCACCCATAAATTCAGGCTTCCGAATATAAGCCAATCGATAATATTCATTCATTACCGAAAGCAATTCTTTTGCTTTGGTGTTGTCAAATGATTTGGCTAACCAATCAAACAAATGTTTATTCAATCCTTCTACATTATCTTCTATGGAATGAATATTCCAGGCCATATCCAAAAATAGTTCCGTCAAATATTCAGCCGGCTTAATATCACCCACATTCAAAATCCATATTTTATTGGCTCCTTTGTCATAAGCCATTTTCATTTGGGTATAAATATGAGCCGGATGATTTGTAGCTAACCAAAGATAATCATGAGGCCTGCCCCAATAGGAAATATGATAATAAATGCCATTACCTCCCTCCCTGCTTCTTTCAGTTTCATTAGGAAAATGTCTGATATAGCCATAATTATCATCACACCAAATAAGTGTAATATCCTCAGGTACTTCTAATCCATCATTGTACACATCCAACACTTCCTTGTAGGGAATAAAAACCTGTGGAATTTCCTTCACGTTATTATTAGTATATTTTTTGAGCAATTCGCGTTCATCGTGAATTACATCTGCTAATACCTCTTTATGTTGCTCTAATGTTTTTACACCCTGCATCATGCCATCATGTTTGCCACGGAGACCAATGGTATAGATATTATCAGATTCTTTTAATTCCTTTAGCCTTCCCGTCCAGTAACGCAATAGCTCCTCTTTATTGGTTGTATAGTTGTATTCACCTTTGCCAGATATATCCCATTCGGTAGCGCTATTACGCATGAGGGGCTCACAATGAGATGTACCCACGATGATCCCATATTTGTCAGCAACTTCCTTATTGCCTTTCACAAAATAAAAAGGAGTGGTTACTTCATGCATTGCCGGCCAAATAGTATTGGCACGCAGCCTTAACAGCAACTCAAATACTTTAGAATAAGTTTGGGGGCCAATAGTTCCTTTGGTTTTTCCTATTGGAGCAATGCCGGGCTCAAAGGTCTTACTGCTCCATGGTGTTAGACCCCAGTCTTCATCATTAATAAAAATGCCACGAAATCGTACTGAAGGATACTGAAAATCAAAAAATCCATTTTTAAAAATAAAAATATCTTTTTTTTCAACAGGCACATCTGCCCACCATTCCCAGGGGGAAACGCCAAAAATTCTGGATAACTCAAGAATACCATAAGCTGTACCTCTCTTATCATTTCCAAAAATGTATAAGTTATCATTTTGAACGGAAATAATGAATCCTTCTGTTTGTTGTTTCAATTCATTTAATGTAGATGATTTCAAAACTTTTTCAATCTCAGGATTCATCCCGATTGTACTAATAAAAATCTTTGTATTACCTTCCTTTTTTACAGCTCCGGCAAAAACGCGATGATAATCCTTACTGAACAGTTCCAACGCAGTATGTACTACTAAGGCCTCATCTTTATCAATGGAAACACTTAAATCTTCACCATTTCGAAAAACAATATCGGCAAAAGCATTTTTCTGAAAACTCATTGTGAGAATCAAAGCATATAAAAAAAATTTTCTCATTATTTTAATTAAAGTTTACATGCATTTTTTTAAATCAAATGAGCAGTAGTTGTTAAGTACTACTTAGTTACAAATTTTAAAACAATTGGCTTAAATCCTTCTGCCTCGATCTTCACATTGACAATACCACTTTCTCTTTTAGATCTTAAGATTGCCATAGCAAATCCATTGTATAGTTTTCGTTTATTGCCTCCAAATAATTCATTGCTAAAATGATCTCCATTATCTACCGCAAATAGGCTGGCAGCACCTTTCACGTCAAAGGTTACTTCTCTTCCATTGAGAGTTTGTACCCGCCTTCCTTTATTATCAATTGCATAAACTTTTAGAAATTGTAAACTCATCCCATCGGCAATCCAATTTTGATTTTCTGAGACCACCTCTAACGCAATTGCCTTGCCTGTCGTCTCCAACTCATGTCTGGCTACTTCTATTCCATTGTTTCGTGCGATTGCTAATAATTTACCGTGAAAGTAACTTATCTGATCCCATTGAATCACATTTTTTTTATCCACTTCAATATTATTCTTTTTTATTCCAAGCGATTTTCCATTTAAAAACAACTCAACCTCCTCTGCATTAGTATAAGTAAATACATCGTATTTTTGTCCCTTCATTCTGTTCCAATGTGATGTAATATCTTTTTTGCCTACTACAATATCATTCCAGGACAGAGTATCAGATAGTTCTCCAACAACTCCAATATGCACCATCGGTTTCTGTACAAAGATACTTTTAATTAAATAAGCCTGGGGATTAGGCGCCAAAGTATGATCGAAAAAGGAATAATTCCAACCCTTTTTGGGCCAGCCATTCGATTCACCCCAGTAAGCTATTGCACCCCAATAAGCAAGTCCGATCATACGCTGCCTATCCATTCCAAAATATGGAGCAGCTAACTCGTTGGTAGTTGCTTCGCTTTGATAGATATTCATATTTGGCGCATGTTTCAGATACTCAGCATAATTCATCCAACGATAATTGAAACTAGCAATATCTGTAACAGTTGCCAATTCGGGAGGAACAATATTAGTATTAAAGCCAGGATCAGACTTTCCCACACCTCCGGCACGTGCCGGAAACATGGCTACAGTAGTCTTTCGAGTTGAATCATACCGATGTGCAACTACTTTCATCATCTGATAAGTAGTAACTCCCCAATCTCCAGTATCATAACCTGCAAGATCTTCGCGCATTTGCAATTCATTTCCAAATGACCATAAAATAACAGAGGGATGATTTCTATCCCTTTTAATCCATTCTTTTATATGTTCAAACCATAAGTCACTCCAGGGCTTTCTTCCACCCCTGTAAGATTTATTACTCCATTTATCGTATAACTCATCCACTATCAGTATTCCTTTTTCATCTGCCAACTTTAAAAAAGACGGAGAATAGGGATTGTGAGAAGTTCGTATGTGGTTAAATCCAAAAGCCTTTAATTGATCCATTTGTCTTGCTATGGCAGTTTCAAAAGCTGCAGCACCAAGGGCTCCGAGATCATGGTGGTTTGAAATTCCTTTTAAAAATATTTTTTCCCCATTTAGCTTGAATCCAAATTCCTTATCAAACATTAAAGTTCTGATACCAAATTGCTGCTTTAGCATATCTACTTTTTTACCATCCAGTATTAACGAAACCTCTGCCATATAAAGATTTGGCATTTCGCATGACCATAGTTTAGGATGATTGATTTTAATTAATGGCATCAGTACTTCTACAGTCTGTTGTTTGTTTCCTTTTGGCGCAGGTATTCTTGCCGATGCCACCTGAATACCATCAGGAGACATCAAATTGACTTCAATTTCCAGATTGTACATCTTATTTTTTACACCCTCCAGTTCTACCTGAACTTTGATATCAGCATCGTTATTACTAATTCTGGGTGTCGTAACAAAAATTCCGTGCCTTGCTATTGAAACATTATGTTTTACAATAAGATGAACATCGCGGTAAAGACCACCACCAGTGTACCAACGTGAACCACCCTTTGATCCTGTTGAAGCCTTGACGGCAATTACATTCTCTGTATCATATTTTAGGAATCCAGAAATATCCGTTTCAAACCCAAGGTAACCGTAGTCAGTACTTCCAACCTTTTTACCATTTACCCAAACATCACCTAATAGCATAATTCCCTCAAAATCGAGTAGTATTTTTTTCCCTTTCCAAGAAGGATCAGCTTTAAAAATTTTTCTATACCATCCGATACCCATTTCTTTAAATCCCCTGGCACCTCCAGCGGAAGAGTCCCAGGGCAAATTTATTTGAAAGTCATGCGGTAAATCTAATGTCTCCCAATTAGTATCATTGTATATTAATTCATGGGCATTGGGAGCATCTCCATAATGAAATTTCCAGTCAAAATTGAATAAATGTATTTCTCTGGCAACATCATTTACTGACTGACCATTTACCTGAAATGAAAAAAGAAACCATATAAATAATAATAAAACTGATTTGTTTGCCATGATGTTCTTTTACCCAAAATTATTTAATATAAACTCTTATTTTCTCTCCGTAAGGATTAAAATCAAACAATAATTTATCTGAGTCAAGCTTTGTATTTAACTTAGTTTTACCCTGATATACTGTTACATTTTTCATACCTGACTTTTCAATCACACCGGTTAGAATCTCATTGAAAACTTTTTGGTCAAGCTTTAATGTTGGTATAATCACAAAGCCACTTTTTGTTTTTTCAATAGTATAAGTAATCATTTTTTGTTCTTTTATATATGCTGCAACATCACAAAAGCGTCCAACCCAAATACTTTTTTCTAGTGCTTTTACTTTTCGAAGGTGATTCCATAAAATGGAGCTATCCTTAAAATGGTCATATCCATAAGTGATACCATGGGTCATCATAACACCCCAACTGCCCTCTGTTAACAGCTGATTGATCCTATTGTCAAGATTCTTTTCTGTACTCTTACCTCCCAACGAATTTTGAAATAACCGAGTGGCCACACGTCCCTTAGATGCTACAGCTATCCCCTCAGGTTGTTTTGTATTATTCGGATATGCATAGGTCGGCGGCCAAACTCCAGTATGAAAATATATAGCTGAATCATTTTTTTCAATATCCTGAGTAATTTCTGCCAAAGAAAATCTTCCCATATTAAGGTGAGCCCAACCATGATTAGAAATTTCATGCCCCTGATGAGCCATTTGATGAAGTTGTTCCCAATTGACCCGAGGCTTGTTTCCTGCAGTAATAGTATCTATTATTGATTTGCCATTGATAAAGAATGTAGCTTTTAAACCCAATTCATTAAATGTGGGGGCAACAAGGGTGGCATGTTCCAACAGTCCATCATCGAAAGTATAACTAATTGCACATCTTTTGTCATCTTTGTATTTAGCCACACGAAAACCAGTACTTTGAAAACTAAATTTTTTATCTAATATTTTAAACATTTCACTCCCAAGGTATTCTGCAGATTTTTCATTGAAATGCGTTTTGTCAATTTGTAGTTCACCCTGAGACATGTCAATAAGAATGGCATTCATATCTTCATCGGATATTCTTTGCATTGCAGTATTAATGACACTTTTATAATGTCGATTTGCTGTGGGAATTGTTCCAAATATAAATGGCAAATCAGAATAATCCTTCCCCGTTTTTCGAGTCAAATGATTCCTTACATAAGTGATCAAAGATTTTAGATTTTGATAATATTCCATGTCATAACGATCATCACTTTCACCCTGATGCCAAAGGAATGCGTCAATCTGATAACCATTTTTTAGTTTTGACAGTGTATTGTCTATTGCCGCATCTATTGCATTTGTAAAGGAAAGTAATAATGAACTACCGCCATTTTCAAAGGAAGTATTTTTTTCTAACCACTGCTCATTTGCAGACCAATATCTTCCTTTTGCAGAATCATTAGGATATTGAATGGAAGTACCCCCAACAGCATATTTCACCACATAAAAATCTTCTTTAAGTCGTTGCCCTAATAAATAATAAGCTATGGCATCATAAGTCCAAACACCATCACTAATTCTTCCTTTAGGAAAATAAGGTACAAAAATTCCATCAACTCTATTTTGTGAAATTTTGCAATAGGGATATGCACCCTTTGTATAATGAATAGTATCAGTAGCAAACTTCTTAATAGCAGCAGGTAATAAAGAATTACTTACTCTTCCATCTGTGTTTGATTGCCCGGCAGTAATAATCACATGAGCCTGTGCAAAAAGAATTCTTGTAGAGAAACTCAATAGACCGACAATAAAAATTCCCAACTTCATCATATTTTTTCTTTAATTACCATCAGGTTTTGTAGCATCTTTTCCAGAGCTCTCGGGCCAGTAAAAACCTGTATAAGCATCAGGTTTTGATGGGTCAAAAACAGGTAGTCCCGGCTTCAAATAGTGAGCCAAATCAAGGCCTGCATTTCTCACTCCTGTTACAATAAGTTTAGATACTTCATAAGCGCCATAAGGACGGAAATGTGTATTATCAGCAATGGCATCTTTTCTTCCGGGAAATATACCTGCCGGGAAATGTGCAAAAGCTAATAAAGACCCATCAACCCCCATTGATTCAAACAATGTTTTACTCATTGCATTTAAGTCGATCAATGCTACATTATGCTCTTTGGCGGTTTGCCTAACTGCATCAGGATAATCTCCCAATGTCTCAATTATTTTACCATTATCATCAAACCTTCTACGTTGTACTGAGGTCACTAAAACAGGGATACCTCCTTTATTTTTAACCTGATTGATGAAAAACTCCAAATTCTTTTTGTAGGTTGTAAAGGCTCCCACACCCTCACCTTTTTGCTTTTGATCGTTATGACCAAATTCCACAAAAGCATAATCACCAGGTTTCATCATACTTAGTAGTTTATCAAAACGTCGTGCTGCTATAAAACCACTTAAAGTTTCTCCCGATTCAGCAAGATTTACAATGGCTACTTTTCCTGGCTGAAAGAAATAAGGGAACATTTGCCCCCAGGCAGAAAAAGGTTCCGCTGCTCCATCTACAACAGTAGAATTTCCCGCTAAAAACACTGATATTGCTTTTGAATTCGGAGTAATTTCTATGGCATTTACTTTTGGCATGGTACTGTTGAACTCTAAAGTAAGTTTATCATCCCAATGAAGGTATTGATACTCCCTAGATTTGAGTTTAACTTTCCTATTATCTCCCTTTATCAGACTATCTCTAACATTTACTGTAAATTCAATGATTTGATGCTCTCCTTTTTTGGTTTGTAAGCGATTTATAAACATTCTTCGATTTTCTGCTCTGACTGCAATATCTGATACATCTTTATCATCTCCTACCCACAATTTTACATTATAATTTCCTTCAGGAAGTTTTACAGAAAAATAAAAAGGCTGATTACTTGTAAGAAAACCATCTGTCAATGCAGATTTACCTGTTTTTTCATTTGCTATAACTGTTGTACCAAGATCAATACCATAACCCTTGCGTTGATCATAAATTGTACCGGGTAAGACTTTTACAAACCCTTTTTCAGACTTACCCTTTCCAAAATCAAATTTCCAGTTTTGAGAATAAACATTCACACAAAAAAACAAAATTGGCAAAACCAACAGTACTCTATTATATTTCATTGATTTCAATATTTGCTTAGTAATTTTTTTTACATTCTGATTATTATCTCATCATTTCATAAAACTCCACTTCAATAATACTTAAAGCGCCTTTAGACTTTGCATCATCACGGGATACGCCATCATCCAATTTTTTGCCCCCTACTTCTATCTCATTATTTTCTTTACCAATAGAACTTGCAGAAGTGAGCTGTATCCTGATTATTTTCCCTTTGACCGGTTTGCAGAAAATGGTATAGTATCCTAATGTAGGTTGCGTATTCCCTTTAAACACTTCTTTGCCATCCACAGAAACAATCAGCGGATATACTTTGGAACGAAAATTATTAAGTTTGATTGTTACGTTTTCAACAACTGCTTCTCTTTCTAATTCGTATTCTATCCAGGCTGTTCCCAATTTCCCATCATTTACCCAATCACTCAGTTCATTGTCATCCACACTTTTCGCTGCATTTTGTTGGTTAGCGCCTGCCTTAATATCTTTCACAGCAACTGCCTTCCGGCTTATATAATACGAAGGTGTAGAAGGTGTAGCTCCCCTTGTCAATAAAGAAGGTAATCCTACATCAGGCATCATTTCAGACAATCCAGCTACACTTATAAAAGGCTTTGTTACCAACTGAATGGATGCACTCTTTAATCCGTCGGCAGTAGCACGCACCGTAATAACTCCCGGTGTATTTGTGGAACGAATTAGAAAACGATTAACTCCACCTTCCACCGGAAAATTTTTCTCCAGTATAAAGTTGCCCGGCCCCATCGCAATACCACCGCGCCATTCTGCCGGACCTTCCAGACTATATTCAATCATATTTAAAGCAGTTGGACAGCGTCTTCCTTTTGCATCCACTACTTCTATTTCCACCAATGCTACATCGTTTCCATTTGCCAAGAAGGGAACCGCTCTCTTTATTTCAGTTAGTTTTATTGCTGTAGGTTTGCCCACTGTTTCTAAAAATGTTTTACACAATTCATTTCCTTTGGCATCATAACCAATAGCCGTTATCTTCCCTGGTGTCCACTTAACATTATTAAATTTAAAGATAAATCCATCAGATTTTTCACCATAACCTACTGCCTTTCCATTGATATACAATGCTACCTTTTCAGCAGAAGATAAGACAAAAATATCTTTTTCCACCTTAGGGTCATAGTTCCAATGGCCAACAATATGAATACGATAACGTTCCGGATTCACCCAGCCATCCCACATCACCTCATGAGCAAAGTAATTTTGTTTCTTGATACGCATAGCATCTACTTCTCCACTACGGCGATAGTTTTCTTCTCCCCGATGATGCGTATTGGTTTCAGACCATACAATATTTACTCCACCACTACTTACTCTTTTCCCCGTGCCTGGTCTTTCTTTCCAAAACTCATACCAGCGTTTCACATTCTCCAGTGCATGACTTTCCATATTGCGATTGTAAGATGCAGCACTCTGTCCTTTATGCAGTGGGCCATCACCGTCTTTATGAAAGGGCGGAGTCCATTCATCCCAATATTTACGTGATCCTTCATCTCTGGAATATTCCATTGCCCACATCGGGATATGCGCACTTTTGTTGGTGTACAGCATCTCGCCACCATACTCCGCTTCTTTGCTGTCCAACATTTCCCTGCTTCCAATGGCACGACCACCATAAGGATCGAATTGATCTCTCAAAGCCTTCATTTCTTTCATGTGCACTTCACTGATGCTTTCATTACCACATTCATAAAAAATGATACTGGGATTGTTGCGGTTATATATAATAGCATCATGCATCACAGCTACTCGTTGGTTCCATCTAATACCATCTACATCTTTCTCTGCATCGCCTGCCGGCATGGCCTGCATTAAGCCTACCCGATCGCAACTCTCAATATCCTGCTTAGAGGGAGTTATGTGCATCCATCTTACCAAATTGCCGCCACTTTCCACCATCAAACCATTACTATAATCACTTAGCCAAGCTGGTACCGAAGTGCCTAGAGCCGGCCATTCGTTTGAAGTTCGCTGTGCATATCCGTGTACCATAATTACCCTGTCATTCAAATAAATCATACCCTCCTTAAAGTCCGTCTTTCTAAATCCGGTTTTTGTATTTACTATATCAACTACCTTATTATTTACTAACAATATGGTTCTGACATTATATAAATAACCATATCCCCAGCTCCAGAAATTCAGACCACTGATTAAAGAGGATGCTTCCATTTGTTTAGTTGCGCCCGGTTCAATAATTTGTTTCTTTCCAAAGAATGTCTTAATCAATTTCCCTTCCCGATCAAACACTTCCACCTGATATACTACTGATTGCGGTTTGCCTGTTTCATTCTTCACTTCTGAAGAAGCAGTTACAGTAGCCTGCTTAGCTTTTATATCAATATCCTGTGCATATACATAAACACCTGTTGTTTTCAAATTGGAATATAACGGCAATGTTTGATACAGTTTGGGCGTGATGTGCAGAAACACATTGCGAATAATTCCGCCATAGTTGGCATTAAAATTTTTATCCTCCCATTGAAACTTAGTATTGGTGGCCTTTTCCCGATAATCCCATGAATTATCAATTCGGGCTGCTATGATATTTTCTTCGTTGCCAAAGTTTACAAAATCAGAAATATCAAAACCAAAGGCTGTTACGCCGTTTTCATGAATTCCTATCGATTTCCCATTAATAAAAAATTCGCCAGCCTGCCGGATCCCTTCAAATTCAAGAAACAGTTTTTGTCCACGAGCCGATTCGGGAATTCTAAAATGCTTTCGATACCAAACGATACCGGTGGACAAATCCACAATATCCTTTTTAAAGGCTTCATCTTCATTCCACGCAGCAGGCAGGGTAAGTTTTTTCCAATCAACATCATTAAAAGACGTTTCCTGCGCTCCGGGTATATCTCCAATTTTCAATAGCCATTGATTATTGAAATTATACTTTCTTGGAGGAAATGAATTGTTTTCTGACGCATTCATCTTTATAGAGCAAATAAGCAATAAAAAGATGCATAACAATGGAAGCTTCCATCTTAAAGAGTTAAACATGTCCAATAATTTCATTTCTGTTTTAAAAAAGAATTATTATACCAAAATAATTAGAACAATCATTCTATATTGGTTTTTACAACCTTTTTTAGGTAAATTAATTGATTACTAATACTTCTACTTATCCTTACTTACTTTTCAATATTGACTTTTTCTAAAGTGAGCTGTTCAAAAGCATCACGGGGAATTTGATCGTTTTTAGTGGCTTTTACATTGATGTTGCTAAAAGAAAAATTTGATAAGAAATACTGTTCCGATTTTTTCACACTGAAGGCAGCATCACAATCCAGACTAATATTTTTAAATGAAACATTAGAAGCATAAGACAAACGAATATCTTCCTCTCCTTTTAAATCGAAGAACTGTGTCCAGGGCTGAATGAACAACATATTAGTAACATTGCCTTTAATATCTTCTACTGAAATATATTCATAGTTCTGAGGAGTGTCGGGGCGCATTTTCAACCACAACAATCTGGTGGCATGTTCTATTTTAATTCTACGCAGGATGATATTTCTGTTATGTATGGATTCACTGCCACAGGTAAGTGCGCTATGACAAAAACCAAATGTGTTATCTTCTATAATAATATTTTCATTACTTCCATTATTTGAATCTTTATCAGCAAATGGGCCTTTTCCTCCCTTTAGCGCTACCGCATCATCATTTACCGACATATAGCAATTTTTGATCAATACATTCTTACACACGTCCAAATCAATAGCGTCAGAACTGGGCGCTTTCACCGGAGCATAAGGTGCATAAATATACAGATTGAGTAATTTTAAATTTTCACAACGATAATAGTGTGAAGTCCAGAAGGGTGAATTGATTAAACGAATACCTGAGATTTGCACGTCTTTACTATTAGAAATATAAAGCAAACGTGGCCTCATTTCATCCATATTCGTACACTGCGGATTAAACGCTCTGCGTAGCCAGAAATGCTGCCAATAGGTAAGTCCATTACCATTGAGGGTACCTTTACCCGAAATAGTGAACCCATCTACTTTATCGGCATTCACAAGGGCAGTAAAATATTTCAGGGTTTGTCCTTCTATACGTGTTTCCTGCAACACAAAATCGCTAATATCGGAGCTGCCTTTAATAGTAGCGCCTTTTTCCAAATGTAAATGGGTATTGGGCCTGAAGAACAAGGATCCACTTAAAAAAGTACCCTTAGGTACAATGATCACACCACCACCATCGGCTGCGGCCTTGTCTATTACCGCCTGAATAGCTTTGGTTTGAAGTATATTGCTATCCTTCTTCACTCCAAAAGAAGTTATACGATATTGTTTACCAAGACTATTAATATTAGTTTCCTTTATCTGGCTAAACCAATCCGGAACAGGGGTCCCGTCCGGAAAAAGATCCTGAGCAAATGCAAGATTGCCGAACAACACAGAACAAAGAAAAAATGTAAAAAACCTTTTAAACATGACAAGGATTCCTAATTATCTTAAAATTTAAATGGCAGGTACCAGTTTTCTCTGTTCATCAGCTTTGCCCTAACTGCACTGGCTTTAGGATTACCTGCTTTTAATAATTTTTCATATACTTTATCTGCCAAAAAAGCATTGTCGTTCCGGCGGCGGGCAATACGGGTAAGATCGCTCCAACGCTCACCTTCAAAAGCCAGCTCGGCCGATGCTTCTTCAATGATCTTATCTTCCAGTACAATTGGATCTACATCATATCCTGTCATCACAGTACCTGCACCTGCAGGTGCAAGAGCATAAGTAATTCCATCCAATTGAAGTATAGGCATGCCAGCTCTGCCCCTGATACCGGTATTACGGTACCACAAACCTCGAGCGACACCATCTCTGGCGTCAAAATAATAGGGTGAACTGGGGGAATAATCAACCCTCTCTGCTCCAAAGCCCTGATGCGAAATTTCCGACTCCAATTCAAAAAAGTTCGCAGGTATTTTGCTTCCGGCTCCATTAAATGCGCCATAGTAGTAGGTATTCTGAATACCGCTGATCAGTAGCGCAAAAGCTACACGTCCGTGCCCATCCCGGTTGGCTGCTTCGGCAAAACGCAGGTGCGCTTGTGCTGCCCTGAAAATATTCCATTGTCCGCCTTTGTTCAATAGACTTAAAGCGCCTGTTGCATTATCGGTAAGCTTGGTAATAACCGGATCATTCCCGCTCATTTCGTAGGATAGTTTGCCGCGCGCATCAAAAGGAATACCATCTTTATTTGTCTGCGCATCCCAATAATCCATTATTTTTTGTGAAGGCCGTATTTTATAGCCTCCGGCTTTAGATGTCAACTCTATAAAGGGATTTCCGGGAGCAAAAGAATTGTTATATGGGATGGACCAGTTCCATTCAAATGACCATGCCCTTACGGTGTTGGATAATGCGAACATACTACGCCAGGAGTTAGCATCATCCGTTAACGAATTGTTCAATGAAGATGCTTCCTGCAATCTTGTAAACCTTACTCCAAATTGCCATCCGCCACTGATGCGGTTTTCATTTACTTCATATTCAATACGAGGCGCACCCACATCCATAGCAGATAATGTTTTCTTATACCAGTAAGCGGCCTGATAATAATCGCCTTTCCATAAATACAATTCGCCCAGTACATGATGCTTGCTGATAAATATTTTTTCAGTGTTGCTTCCATCTACCGTAAAAACCAGAGAAGTACCGGCCGGATAGGCATAATATTCCATATATGGGAGGTCTTTTGTATCGCTGATCAACTGATCAATAAGCTGATCGAAGGGCATTTTAGACAGATTATTTAATGCGGCTATATCTTTCACCGTTTCCACTGCATCGGTTATATAAGGCACTGCACCGTAATGAATACCTAACTGAAGATACAACCAGGTACGCAATACCGCAATATCTGAGTAGCGCTGATCAAATTCCTGCTGGCTCAACTTGCCCAGATCTGCCATTATTTTAAAGTTTTTCAATGCATCATTGCAACTAAAGATTACTTTATAAAAATCGGTAGGATCGGCATAAGGATTATCAACCGTTACTTCGTGGTTATTAATCTGCTGCAACCAGGGGTCGGCATTACGGGTAATATCCACCAGATCGGCTCTTAACTCATTTAGTACTATATACTTTTCACCCAGACCGGCCATCTGACCATAAATACCTAATACAGCCGCATCGGCATCTGCAAGAGTATTGTACATCATCGACCTGTCTAACTTATCCTCGGGCAGTATTTCCAGCGCTTTTTTGCAGGAAACAAAAGCAAAGACCAGTAAAGATATACCCAACAATGAGAAATATTTATAATGCTTCATGTTCATCATTTTATAGTCCAAGGCGAATGCCTATTTGATAAGATTTAAAGATAGGTTCTAAGGTTACATCCACACCTTGATGAAAAGGATCTGATGATAAGGCAAATTCAGGATCATATCCCAAATACTTGGAAAGTGTAAATAAATTATTGGCCGTACCATATACGCGTATATATTTAACCAATTGTTTATTAATATTAAAGTCGTACTCTAATGCTAACTGTCTAAGTCTGAGATAGGAACCATCCTCTATCCAGCGATCAGAAAAACGAGTGTTGAGCATAGGATCACCGTAACTGGCACGAGGCACATTAGTGATCTGCCCTTCGGCTCTCCAGCGGTTCAACAACAGTTCAGTTTGATTGTAAAATGTACTGCCAGATTCTAACTGTGCACGAGTATAATTATATACTTCATTTCCTTTGCTGAAAGTGAATAAAGCGCTTAATTTCCAGTTTTTATACGCTACTGAATGGTTCATCCCTCCAAAAAAATCTGGTATCGGACTTCCTAAGATATAGCGGTCATTTTCGTCTATTATACCATCTCCATTTTTATCGGAAAATTTTGCATCACCGGCAGAGAAAGGAATTTTATTTCCGGCAATATCCCTTATGCCCAGCCCGGCAGCATCTGCTTCAGCCTGTGTGCTATATACGCCTTCAAATTTGTACCCATAAAAAGAATTGGCAGCAGAACCCACCTGAGTAATATAAGTACCACCGGCAAATTCAGTAAAAACAGTTTCGGGGCTAATTCTTTTTTTGAGGTGCTATGCAAAATAGCCTGCTATTCGATACATAA
>ENA-UOUJ01000532-UOUJ01000532.1-activated-sludge-metagenome-genome-assembly--contig:-NODE-532-length-24979-cov-3.947039_pt1 | contig 24979 bp, 15 predicted proteins | sample MGYA00249839_ERZ747224 | MGnify/ENA primary metagenome ERZ747224 (study PRJEB28782, sample SAMN03220277) | activated sludge metagenome | biome: wastewater; feature: sewage sludge; material... | reverse complement strand
CGATGTCTTCCATGAAGAGGCCACCTGGTACCACGCTCTGACCTTGGAACGATTGGGCGAGCACACCGCGGCACATGAGGCCTTTGGGCGCATCGTCGCACAAGGCGGATTCTATGCGGAACGGGCCCAGGAGAAGCTGAGTACCCCTTGAACGACGAACGGGCCGCAGGCTTTCGCCCCGACCCGTCCGTCCCCCTTTGTCCCTACCCTAACTGCCTCGTCAAAGGCCGAGCACCTTGAACTCCGTACGGCGGTTCTGTTGGTGCTCCTCCTCGGTGCATTTCTCGCACACGCACTGGGTCACCGGCTTGCTCTCGCCATAGCCCTTGCCCACGATGCGCTCGCGTGCGATCCCTTTCGATACGATGTAGTCCACCGCGCTCTTGGCCCGCTTGTCCGAGAGCGATCGGTTGTAGGCGTCCTTGCCACGGCAATCCGTATGCGAGCTGAGCTCGATGCGCACCGTGGGGTTGTCCATCAACGTGGCTACCAGCTTGTCCAGCTCCAGCGCGGCATCCGAACGGATGTCCCACTTGTTGTAGTCGTAGAAGATGTTGTCCAGTCGCACCACCTGGTCCACCTTCAGCGGGAACAGCCTGAAATCGTTCCGGATGAGCGCATTGGGGTTGCCCTTGGTGCTCACCTTCACGCTCTGCTTGAAGAAACCTTCCTTCTCCGCCTGGATACGGTAATCCTTGCCCGTTTCCAAGGGGAACTGGTAGCGTCCGGTGGCATCGGTGGTGATGCGGCCCAGTTCGGTACCGTTGCCATCGGTCAAGAGCACCATGGCGCCAGCCATGGGTTCATTGGTCTCGCCATGCAGGACGGTGCCCTCGGCGAGGTAGTCGTACTTCTCCAGTTCCACCACGATGTCCTCCAAGGGGTCCGCATCGGTCACCATGGTGATCTCCTTCAGGTAGTAGCCGGTGGCCACGGCACTGAGCAGGTACCGTTGATGGTACTCGGCCTCCATTCGGAACCGGCCACCCGGCTCGGTCTCCAGCTTGTACCGGTCCACGAAGCCCCCCTCGCCGTTCTTCAGGACGATATTGGCCCCTTCTATGGACTGCCGTGTGGCCTTGTCGATCACCCGACCGGCCAGATAGATCATCTGCGGGCGTACGGTGCAGCCATAGATGTCGTCGCTGCCCGCACCACCCGGCCGGTCACTGGAGAAGAACCCTGTCGTGTCATTGATCAGCAGCAGGCCATGGTCGTTGAAGCGCGTGCTCATCGGATAACCCAGGTTGAACACGGTACCAGGGCCACCCGGTGTGAGCCGTGACCGGTAGAGGTCATAGCCGCCCAGACCCGGATGCCCGTTGCTGGTAAAGTAGAGCGCACTATCCTTGGAGACGTAAGGGTACATCTCGTTGCCGGGCGTGTTCACCTTGGGCCCCAGGTTCTGTGGTGCACCCCATTGGTTGCCCAGGTTGTCGCAGAACCAGATGTCCGTACCTCCCTCTCCACCAGCGCGATCGCTCACGAAGTAGAGTCGTCGGCCATCGTGGGTCACGAAGGGATGACCGTAGTTGGAATTGGGATCGTTGTGGTCGAATGGCACCAGATTGCTCCACTCGGGCTGCCCGAACTCACCGGTGACCACATCGGCGAAGTAAATGCCCAGGTTGAGCTCACCACGCTCGTTCTTGGTGAGCACGCCGTAGTAGTCGTTGTTCCGGGTGAAGTAGAGCCGCTTGGCCAGTGAGTCGTACGCGGCCATGCCATCGTGGAAGCGGCTGTTCACATCCTTGCGCATCACCATAGGGTCCTCTGCGGTCTCTCCCTTGAGCAAGGCGCTGTAGAGGTTCAGGTAGGGCTGGTGATCCCACGGGTAGCTGCGTGAGCCGCCAGTGCCTTCGCCACGTGCGCTGGCAAAGAGCAGCAGTTCGTCCATCACCGTGAGGCCCACGTCGGCCTGCGCGGAGTTGATCGGCACCGTGCGCACCGTGGCACTGGAACTGTCGCGCATCAGGCGGTCAAAGAGGCCTGGATTGCTCACATAGGCCATGGCCCGTGCATCATCAGGGCGCTGGGTGAGGTAGTTGCCATACCACTCGACCGCCTCCTTGTAATGCCCGTTCGCACGCAGCAGGTCGGCATAGGCCAGCATGTCATCGGCGTTCTGGGCACCGGTGGCCATCAGCTTGGTGTAGGTGGTCTCCGCCTCGGCGGTGCGACCGAGCCTGCGGTAGGCCAGTGCCAGACGGCGCAGGTCCTGGGGCTGGGCCTTGCCCTTCGCGCTCAGGTCCTCATAGATCGAGGCCACCTTGGCGTAATCGAAGTTCTCGCTGTAGCGGTCCGCCATCCGCGTTTTGAGCTTCTGGGCCTGCACCAATGGAGCGATGGCCAGAAGGGCGCATCCCACCACGATGGTCCGGAGGTGACGCAGCACTGTGGTCATGTCGTACATCATGGGATCAGAAGTAGCGTGGTGAACGGACACCCTTCAGCTTGCTGCCGAACTCGAAGCCGAGCATGATCTCGTGCGATCCGCCACTGTAGTTGTTGAGGATGCTCAGCGGGTAATCGTAGGAATAGCCCACCGTGAGATCATCCGTGATGTGGTACTGGGCGAGAGCACCCACCGCATCCTCATAGCGGTACATGGCACCCAGCCAGAACTTCTCGAAGAAGAGGAAGTTGGCGCTGAGATCGAAGCTCAACGGCGCACCTTCCACGGCCTTCACCAGGAAGGTGGGCTTGAACTTGTGGTAGGTGCCCAGGTCGAAGACATAACCACCGCTGAGGAAATAGTGCGGACGCTGACCCGGTCCCGAAACGAAGGAGAGCGAGTCCGTTTCATAGAACTCCGTGCGGAGCAGTCTGGGCGCACTGATGCCGATGTAGTACCGGTCGCTGTAGTACATCACACCGAAGCCGAACTGGGGGTCCGTCTTGGAGTTGACGTTCTGCTGGAACATCTGGTCACCAGCCTGCTGGGTGGTGAGTTCCATGAAGTTCCCCTGCAGCAGGGTCATCCCCCCCTTCAGACCGAAGGACAGCTTGGCATCGCCCATGAAGATGCGGTAGGCCACATCGGCCATGAACGCATACTGGGTGATGGGGCCATGGCTGTCGCGGAACAGGCTGCCGCCAACGGCCAGGCTCTCATGCCACAGCGGGCTGTGGATGGTGAGGGTCTGTGTGGTGGGCGCACCCTCGAAGCCCACCCACTGGTGGCGGCTCAGGCCCTTGAGGCTGATGCGATCCGCACTGCCGGCGTAGGCCGGGTTCAGCGCCAGCATGTTGAACATGTACTGGGTGAACTGCGGGTCTTGTTGGGCAAGGAGCGCCGTACCCAGGCAAAGGCCCAGGGCCGTACCCATCCATCGGTTTACCGTGCGGTGCATCGGTGTGCGGTGTTGTGTGCTGTGGGTGCTCATCGGCGCAGGTAGATGAAGCCGGTGAAGGCATCGCTGCCATTACCGAGGTCGAGTACGTAGTAATAGGTGCCCTCGGGGAGCGTCTCGCCATACACCGAGCCGAACTGGCTGGTGCCATCCCACTGGTTGCGGTAGGGCGAGGCTTCGTAGACCTTGTTGCCCCAGCGGTTGAACACGGTGAAGGTGTTGTTCGGATAGCTGTCGATGTTGGTGATCACCAGCCAGTCGTTCACCCCGTCACCATTGGGTGAGAAGGCATCGGGCACCTTAATGGTCACGCAATCCTTGATCACCACGAGCATGGTGTCGGCCGTGGGACCGCAGGGAGTGCCCGGCGCGAAGGGCCCGTTGTTCACCGTCCACACGAAGCCGTAAACCGTCTGCGGCAACTGCAGGAGCTGCAGGTTGTCCACATCGGTGCCGGCATCGCCGGGGGTGCTGATGTTGGCGTTGCCACCCGATGGGTTGAGCACGGTCCACACCCCGGAAGCCGTGGAGAACACCGGCTCGGCATCCAGCTGCGTGGAACGGATGTCCTGGCAGAAGCTCTGGTCAGGACCGGCATCGGCAGGCGGCACGGTGCTGTCGTACACCGTGAGGCTCACCACATCGCTCGTGCTGCCGCAGGCCCCGTTATCGATGGTCCACTGGAAGCGGTTCTCGCCGATGCCCAGGCCCGTGATGGCGGTGAAGGGGCTCGACGGATCGGCGATGGTGCCCGAGCCGCTCAGCAGGGTCCAGGTGCCCGTGCCGGGCGCCACGGCCGAGCTGGCGAACATGGTCACCTCACCGGTCACCGGCGAACAGAAGTTCTGATCCTCGCCGGCCTCGGCTATCGCCGCACCGTTGTTGAAGACCTCGATGGTCACCTCATCGGTGGTGATGGCACCGCACGGTCCATTGTCCACCTGCCACTGCAGGGTGATGACACCCACGCTCAGACCGCTGAGCGTTGCCGTGGGGCTGTTGGGATCGGAGAGCGTTCCCGTTCCGTTGACGAACACCCAGGTGCCCACCGCTGGGAAGTTGACCCCACTGCCCTGCAGCGTGGTGCTGGTGGTGGGCGTACAGAGCTGCTGGTCCGGTCCGGCATTGGCTGCGGGCTGGTCCGCATCGTACACGGTGATCACCACCTCGTCCTCGGTATCGCCACAGGGGCCGTTGCTGATGGTCCAGCGCAGCACGTTGGTACCGATCGAAAGGCCGCTCACCGCGGTGGCGGGATCATTCACATCAGCGAACGAACCGGTGCCGGAGACGACCGTCCAGGTCCCGGTGGCCGGGAACACTACGGCGTTGGCCGCGAGCGTGGTGCTGGTCGTGGGCGTGCAGAGCTCCTGATCGGGGCCGGCATTCGCCGCCTCGCTTTCCCCATCGAAGATGAACACGCTGATGGTGTCGTTGCTGCTTCCGCATGCGCCATTGTCGATGGTCCAGAGGAAGTCATGCTGACCCACGTTCAGACCGAAGACCGCCGTGTTCGGATCGGCCGGATCGGCCAGGGAACCACTGCCCGAAAGCACGGTCCAGTTGCCAGTGGCCGGGAACACCGGATCATTGGCCACCAGGATGGCGCTGCTCGTGGGCGTGCACCAACTGATGTCGTTGCCAGCGGCGGCGTCAGGTGCTTCGCCATCGTACACCACGATCCGGACCGTGTCCTGGCTGGGCGGACCAAAGCCGCAGTTGCCGTTGTAGATGGACCAGATGAACTCGTTGATGCCGATCGCCAGGTCGGTGATCTGGGTGTTCGGGTCGTTCGGGCTCACGATGGTGCCCGAGCCGCTCACGAGGGTCCAGGTGCCCACACCGGGGATCTCCGGCGTGTTGCCATCCATGAAGGTCTCCGTGGTCGGCGTGCAGAGCTGCTGATCGGGACCCGCGTTGGCCAGCGGGGCGTTCGGATTGTAGACCAGCACGTTCACCGTGTCGGTGAGGATACCGTTGTTCGGGCAGGGGAACCAGTCGAGGGTCCACACGAAGGTGTTCACCCCCTGCGACAGCCCGCTCACGATGGTGGTGGGATCGTTCGGATCGGCGAACACACCGGAACCACCGATCACCGACCAGGTACCCACGCCCGGTGCGATGGGCTGTTCACCCTGCAACTGCACTTGAGTAATGGGCAGGCAGCTCTCCAGATCGGGGCCGGCGATGGCGGGCGAGGTGGTGTCACCATACAGGGTGATGGTCACCAGGTCGAAGCTCGGCGTGGTCTCGCAGGCGCCGTTGTACACCTCCCACTGGAACACGTTCACACCGATGGACAGGCCCTCGATCAGGGTGTTCGGGTCATTGGGGTCGACCGGGGTACCCGTACCGCTCACCAGGCTCCAGGTGCCCACTGCGGGGAAGATCACGCTGCTGCCCGCCATGAGCACACTGTCCTGCGGCATGCAGAGCTCCTGGTCCAGGCCCGCATTGGCCTGCGGATTGTTCGGATCGAAGACGAAGATGCTCACCTCGTCATCCGTGGTCACGCAACTGCCTCCGGTCAAGGTCCAGCGGAAGATGTTCTCCCCGATGCTGAGACCGCTCACCGTGGTGGATGGGCTGAAGGGGTTGGCGATGATACCCGTACCCTGGGCCAGCGTCCATACCCCGATGGCGGCGCCCACGGGCGGGTTGCCGGTCAGCGTGGCGGTATCGTCCGGCGAGCACAGCTCCTGGTCCGCACCCGCATCCGCAGCCGGTGCGTTCGCGTCGAAGAGCACGATGCTCACCTGATCGGTGGTGGTCTGGTTGGCACAGCCACCGTTGTAGACGGTCCACTCCAGGATGTTCGTGCCCACTCCCAGGTTGGTCACCGTGGTGTTCGGGTCGTTCGGGTCGGTGATGGTGGCCTGACCGCTCATCAGCGTCCAGGTCCCCTGTGCGGGGAAGATCACCGGGCTGCCGGCAAGGGTGGCCTCGGTCAGCGGCGTGCACACCTCCTGGTCCGGTCCCGCATCCGCATCCAGGTTGTTCTCGTCGAACACGAAGATGCTCACCACGTCGGTGGTCTGTGCGTTCGCGCAGGGGCCATTGGTCACCACCCACTGCAGGATGTTCTCCCCAATGCCCAAGCCGGTCACCGCTGTGTTCGGATCATTGGGATCGACCACGGTGCCCGTGCCGCTCACCAGCGTCCAGGTGCCCACCGCGGGGAAGATCACGTTGCTGCCTTCCAGGGTGGTGTTCGGATCACTGCTGCACAGCTCCTGAGCGGCCCCGGCGTTGGCCACCGGGTTGTTCTCATCGAACAGGGTGATCGTGACCTGGTCGTTCGTGGTACCGTTCGCGCAGGGTCCGTTGTCCACCGTCCATTCCAGGACGCAGACGCCCACACCCACGTTCGTGAGCGTGGTGTTCGGATCGTTCGGGTCGGTGATGGTGGCCGTACCGCTCACCAGCGTCCAGGTGCCCACTGCGGGGAAGATCACCGGGCTGCCATTCAGCTGCACCGAGGCCACAGGCGTGCACAGTTGCTGGTCGCTTCCTGCATTGGCCACAACATTGTTCTCATCATACACCCGGATGCTCACCTGATCGGTGGTGATGCCGTTGGCGCAAGGTCCGTTGTCCACGGTCCAGGCAAAGACGCTCTCACCGATGCTGATGTCGAAGACCACCGTGTTGGGGTCGTTCGGGTTGGCGATGGTGCCCGTTCCGCTCACCAGGGTCCAGGTGCCCACAGCGGGGAAGGTCACCGGGCTGCCCTGCAGGGTGGTGGTGGTGATGTTGGGCGTGCACAGCTCCTGGTCCGCACCGGCGTTGGCGTCCGCGTTGTTTCCGTCGAACACGAAGATGCTCACCACATCGATGCTTCCACTGTTCTCACAAGGGCCGTTGTCGATGGTCCACAGGAAGACGTTCTCACCCACGCCCAGGTCGGTGATCGCGGTGTTCGGGTCGTTCGGGTCCACGATGGTGGCACTGCCGCTCAACAGGGTCCACGTGCCGAAGGCCGGGAAGATGGGCGCCACGCCCTGCATGGTGGTGCTGGTCTGCGGAGTGCAGAGCTGCTGGTCGGGCCCGGCGTTGGAGGGCGGGTTGTTCAGGTCGAAGATGAAGATGCTGATGTCGTCCGTGGTGATGCCGTTGGAGCAGGGACCATTGCTCACCGTCCAGCGGAACACGTTCTCACCCACGCCCAGGTCGGTGACTGTGGTGGTCGGGCTGTTCGGGTCGGTGATGGTACCCTGGCCGCTCACCAGCGTCCATTGGCCGGTCGCAGGGAAGGTCACCGCGCTGCCGAAGAGCGTGGCCACCGTATTGGGGGTGCATTGCTGCAGGTCCTGACCGGCGTTGGCCACGGCATTGTCCGCATCGAACAGCAGGATGGTCACCTCATCGGTCGTCACCGGACCGCAGGGGCCGTTATCCACCGTCCAGCGGAAGATGTTGGCTCCCACGCTGAGCCCGGTCACCGTGGTGGTGGGGTCGTTCGCGTTGGCAAAGGTTCCCGAGCCTCCCACTACCGTCCAGGTACCCACTGCAGGCGAGGTCACGGCACTGCCTTGGAGGGTGGTGCTTGTCTGAGGGGTGCAGAGCTCCTGATCGGCACCTGCATCGGCCACGGCATTGTTGGCATCATACACACGGATCACCACATTATCCGTCGTCGTGCTGTTGGCGCAGGGACCATTGCTGATCATCCACTGGAACTCATGCGTACCCACGGGCAGGCCGGTCACCGTGGTGGTGGGGCTCGAGGGATCGGTGATCGTGCCGAAGCCGCTCACTTGGAACCACATGCCCTCGGCCGGGAAGGTCGGGGTGTTGCCCACGATCGTCACCTCGCTCTGCGGGGTGCAGATGTCCTGGTCGGCCCCAGCGGCGGCCGGCTCCTGGTCCTCTTCGAACACGAAGATGCTCACGAGGTCGGTGGTCAGGCTGTTCGCGCACGGACCGTTGCTCACCGTCCAGCGGAACACGTTCTCACCGATGGCCAGACCGGTCACGGCGCTGGCGGGGTTGTTGGGGTCCACGATGGTGCCACTGCCGCTCACCAAGGTCCAGGTGCCTTGTGCGGGAATGATCACGTTGCTGCCCTGTAGCGTGGTGCTGGTGTTGGGTGTGCAGAGCTGCTGGTCGTTGCCGGCGTTCGCCACCGGGTTCTGCGCGCTGAACACACGGATCACCACCTGGTCGGACGTGCTGCCGCACGGGCCGTTCACGATGGTCCAGGCGAAGATGTTCACCCCCACCGGCAGGTTGCTGATGGTGGTGTTGGGGTTGTTGGGCTGGGCGATGCTGCCACCACCAGCGATGAGCGTCCACTGACCGATGGCCGGGAAGGCCGGCGTGTTGCCCGCCATGGACACACTGTTCGTCGGTGTGCAGACCTCCTGGTCGGGTCCGGCATTGGAGGCGGCGGCCGTGTTGTCGTACACGAACACGCTCACCAGATCGTTGGTGATGGCACCTGGGCAGGCGCCGTTGTTCACGGTCCAGCGGAAGACGTTCTCACCGATGGCCAGACCGCTCACGGAGGTGCTGGGCGAAGTGGGGTTGGCGATGGTGCCGCTGCCGCTCACCAGCGTCCATACACCGGTCGCGGGCAGGGTCAGCGCGCTGCCGCTCAGGGTAGTGGCCGTGGTGGGGGTGCACAGCTGCTGGTCATTGCCAGCGGCAGCCACCGGGTTGTTCGGATCGAAGACGAGGATCGTCACTTGATCGCTGGTGATGCCGCAGGCGCCATTGTTGATGCTCCAGCGCAGCACATTGGTGCCGATGCTCAACCCGCTCACCGCAGTGGTTGGGCTGTTCACATTCGCGAAGGTGGCGGTGCCGCTCACCACGCTCCAGGTACCCGTGGCCACACCGCTGGGCGTGTTCGCCGCCAGAGTGGTGCCCGTCGCAGTGCCGCAAAGCGATTGATCGGGACCGGCTTCCGCCGCTTGTGCATCACCATCTGCCAGCGTGATGGTCATGGAATTGCTCGTGATCGGGTTCGGACAGGCCCCGTTGTTCACGGTCCATACGAACTCGCTCACGCCAATGCCGATGCCTGTGATCGCCGTGTTGGGATCGTTGGGTGAAACGATGGTCGCGGTCGGCCCCGAGGCTTGCGTCCAAGTGCCCTGCGCAGGGAAGGTCACGGGGCTGCCCTCCAACGTGGTGCTGGTGATCGGCGTGCAGAAGCTCTGATCAGCACCTGCATCGGCGGCGGTGTTCGCCGGGTCGTAGATGAAGATGCTCATCTGGTCGGTGGTGATCCCGCCGCAGGGGCCGTTGTCCACCGTCCATTGGAAAATGTTCTGGCCAACGCCAAGGCCCGTCACGCTCGTGGTGGGACTGGCCGGGTCGGTGATCGTGCCCGTGCCGCTCACCAGGGTCCACTGACCTGCCGCAGGCACAGTGACCGTGCTGCCCGCCATGGTGGCCGTGCCGTTGGTGGTGCATAGCGACTGGTCCGGTCCTGCGTTCGCCGCAGGGTTGCTGTTATCGAACACCAGCACACGCACTACATCGCTCGTCACCCCGTTGGTGCAGGGTCCATTGGTCACCGTCCACTGGAACTCATGGATACCTACAGTGAGGCCTGTGATCTGCGTGGTGGGGCTTGCGGGATCGACAATGGTCCCCGAACCACTGAGCACCGTCCAAGTGCCCGCGGCCGGGAAGGTCACCGCACTGGCGCTCATGAACGCCGCGTTGGGCGCCACCGGTACACAGATGCTCTGATCAGGTCCGGCGTTCGCCGCCGCATTGTTCGGGTCGAAGTTGAGGATGGTGACCTCGTCGCTGGTGGAGCCGCAGGGGCCGTTGTTCACGGTCCACCGCAGCACCACTGCACCTGCCGAGGACAGGCTCACGGCAGTGGACGCACTGTTCGGGTTGGCAATGGTGGCGGCGCCGCTCACCACGCTCCAGGTACCCGTGGCGGGGGCCGTTACTGCACTGGCCGCCATGGTGGTGCTGACCGCACCGCAGAGCTGCTGATCGGGACCGGCATTGGCGGCCGGCGTGGCGGCGTCAAACACCGTAATGGTCACGGTGCTCGAGGTGGTCGAGCCCGGGCAGGGACCGTTGTTGATGGTCCATCGGAACACGTTCGCGCCGATACCCAGTCCGGAGACCGTGGCCGTCGGGCTGTTCACGTTCGAGAACGTACCACTTCCACTGACCACGCTCCAAGTGCCGGTCGCGGGCGCCACGGCGGCGTTGGCGGCCAGGGTGACCGACGTGGTGGGCGTGCACAGCTGCACGTTGGGGCCGGCCTGCGCAACAGGCGCGTTGCGATCGAACACGCGGATGGTCACCTCATCGGAGGAGGTGGGCGGCACACAGGGGCCATTGTTCACCGTCCAACGGAACACATGGGTGCCCACGGCCAGGTTGGTGATGCTGGTGGTGGCGCTGCCCGCGTTGGCGATCGTCGCACCTGCAGGTCCGGAAACAATGGTCCAGGTACCGGTGGCCGGTGTCACGATCGGTGTTGCGGCCATGGTGGCCGTCGCCAGTCCGGTGCCCGCAACGGTACAGAGGTCCTGATCGGCCCCGGCGTTCGCCGCAGCCACGGCCCCATCGAAGCGTGTGATCACCACCTGGTCCGAGGTGATGCCGTTGGCGCACGGACCGTTGTTCACGGTCCACTGGAAGACGTTGGCACCGATGGCGAGGCCGGTCACTGCGGTGGTGGGGCTGTTCGCATTGGCGAAGGTGCCGGAACCGCTGATCACCGTCCAGGTCCCACTGGCGGGGAAGATGGGCGTATTGCCAGCCAGGGTCGTGCCCCCCGAACAGACCTGCTGATCGGGACCCGCATTGGCGTTGGGGCTGTTCGGATCGAACACCAGGACGGTCACTTCATCCTGGGTCGTCGGCGGATCGCAGGGGCCATTGTTGATGGTCCATCGGAAGGTGTTCGCCCCAATGCTCAGTCCTGTGACCGTGGAGTTCCGGTTGTTGATGTTGGAGAACGTGCCCGTGCCGCTCACCACGCTCCACGTACCGTTGGCCGGTGAGGCGTTCATGGTGACACTTGCCACCGTTGCACAGGCGGTCTGATCAGGACCCGCGTTCGCAGCAGGTAGGGCATAATCATAGACCTGGATGGTCACGGTGTTGCTGGTCGGTGCACCGCACGGACCATTGTTGATCGTCCACCGGAAGACGTTCTGACCGATGGAAAGACCGCTGACCTGCGTGTTCGGGTTGTTCGGTTGAGCGATGGTGCCCGTGCCGCTCACCAGGGTCCAGGTGCCCACCGCCGGGAAGACGGCGGTATTGCCCGCCAGCGTGGTGGTGGTGTTCGGCGTGCATAGCTGCTGCCCAGGGCCCGCATTGGCCGCAGCCTGCGCCGGGTTGAATGCCGTGATGGTGACATCGTCACTGGTCGTGCCGCAGGTCTGGTAGTTCACCGTCCAGCGGAACACATTGGTGCCGGTTCCCAGACCGGTCACTGTGGTGGTGGGGCTGTTGGGGTTGGCGAAGGTGCCGCTGCCGCTCACCACGGTCCACGTACCTTGGACCTGTGAGAAAGGCAGCTGTCCCGCCAAGGTGGCTGAAGTGCCGCAGATGCTCTGGTCGGGTCCAGCGTTCGCCGGAGTGAATGGTGGTGTGACCTGCACCACATAACCGAAATTGTTCACCCCGTTGAGCGAACAGGCATTGTCCTGCACGTTCACGGAGAACAGGTTCTGACCGATGTCGTTCACCGTGGGGGTCCAGCAGAAGGTACCAACGGGAAGGTTGCCCCCGCTGGTGGTGAAGGTGGCACCCGGAATGCCGTTGTTCCAGGTCATCGTCACCACCTGACCGGCATCCGCATCACTGCTGTTGACGGTGAAGCAGAAACTCTCACCCGCACAGACGTTGTATACGTACTGTCCAGTTCCGTTCACACCGCTCACCTGCGGCAGGCTGTTCGTGCAACTGATGATGGCGAACTGCACATCCCGGATGTACTCACCGATCTGCACACCATTGCGCCACTCCCGCACCCGCACGGTCACCACCGCGAACTGCTGGATGCTCGGAACGAAGGTGATGGTACCCGTCACCGGGTTGATCTGAACGGCATTGGCGCCACCGCTGGTCACCACCGGCTGCGTGAAAGAATAGCCCGCACTGTAAGGAACGGCCGAACCGTTGCTGCCCAATGCAGGGGCGAGCTCAAAGCTCAGGGAGTCCCCATCAATGTCATTGAAGCCGTGGTTGTAGCTCACGCTCTGTCCCACACAAGCGAAGGGCGTGGGATCGTTCAGGTAACGCGGGGCGTTGTTGCATCCGGGAAGCGTGTTGTTCAACCGGGCGTAGAGGTAGAGGTTGCGAGAGCCCGGGTTGTTCAGCGAGGTGATCGCGTTGTTGCGGCAACAGAGGTCCCAATCAATGATCCAATCCGTTCCGCAGCCCGCATAGGCGCTCAGGTCCACCACGGTGCTGTAGCGGTACCGCTCAATGCCATAATCACCACTGCTGCTGTTGCAGCGGTCGGTGGCGGTCAAACAGATCGGTGTCACGATATCCACCCCGTCCAGACCGAAGCAGCGTGTGAGGTTGGCATTGCACTGCGTACTGCGGAGGCGGAACTGACGCCCGTTGCTGCAATTGGTGGGCGCCGCCACACCGTTGCAATCCCGATAGAAGTTCAGGCGTACGCGATACAGGTTCGGGCCTATGCACTCATAGGTGAGCTCCCCGCCCATGGCGTGTGTGGCCCGGGCCTCCCCCTGCCACAAGAGCAGAGCGGCCAGCGCGGGCAGCAGGAGACGGAGTGAACGGACCAGGACGGCGACCCCCTTGCGGGCCGCATTAGAAAGGCGTCGTTGTTGAGCCATGTACCGACCAGTATGTGGGCACACTTCACCGCCACACGACCTGCAGACCTGGTTACCGAACGCTCACTGTGCGGATGTACGCACAACGTCAAGACCCAGACCTGCCCGAACGTATCCGGTAAGGGTGCCGGGCAAACCTAGGCCCACCACCTGCGGCACGATCGCAACCCCCATTTGCACTTGTTAACAGGAGAATGTGGGACGATACGGGGATTGCTACGCCTCGGAAGGGATGTCACCCTGGAGCCTTCGTCGATGTCATCATCATGTCCATCGCACGAAACGACCTCTTCATGCAATGCCTCTCAACTGCCTTTCAAGTATGGATGACCGATACGGAGAGCACTTGATCAGACGATCCAACAAGACCGTCGATGGTCGCTGCGGTCAAACCTCCAGGAGGAGATCAGCACGATGATCGTACACAATGATGTCAGGCACAAGCGCATGGTCCATCCGACCTGCGCGCAGCTGGATACAATGGTCAACGTGCCCGCACCGGGGCCGCCGGGATGCCAGTTCCTCCGCCTCGCGTGGAACTTCCTTCGGCCGGACGGTTACGACCACCCGAGCCCGGCTTATCCGAAGTGGCCCGCACCACGGTCCCTCCCGGACGATCCCCACCGCGTTCCATGCCGCCATGCCTGGTCACCGAGCGTTCCTGAGGCTGCCGCACGGGGCGCTCGGAAGACACCGTGCGACCCGTCACCCTTGGCTTGGAAGCACCCATCGCCGCCTTTTTGGGGACCGGCATGGTCACCAACTGACCGGGGATGCTATCCTGCCAGGTGCGACAGGAGACCATCTTGCGTTGGGTGAAGGTCTGCACCACGCCGCAACCTGTGGCCACATTGCCGGCCGCATCGATCACCGTGACACAGTACGTACCCACCCCTGACCGTTCGGTACGGATGGCGGTGTATGGGGCCAGACCGCCCACGGCATGCCATTGGAAGCCACCGTGGGCTATCTGAACCCGTACCGGCAACCGTTCCTGTACACCTTGGGTCGGCTCGGGCTCGCCACAGTAGTACTCGACTACCTTGGCATCCGATGTATACACCACCACGAAGAGTTCACGCGCGGCAGCCCAGGAGACCGACAACGCGAAAAACAGGGAGAAGATGGTGCGCATGGCGGTATGCGTTTTTCGAAAGGTACTACGTTCTCATCCGAAAAGTGCACTTCAACGTCCGATCGGACCTAATTTGCCTGCAGGCCTGACGACCATGATCCGCATCCTATTGTTCACCGCCGTGCTTTGCGCTGCCCACCTGGCGAATGCGCAGGTGCCCACCACCGTGGAGGTCACCGAACACCTCGAGGGACTGTGCGACAGCACAGCGGTCTACGACCTGTTCCACAGCTATCACGGCGTTCAACCTGCGGTGTGCTCGGTGAGCAAAATGGCCATCCAGGCGCGGCTGAACAGTGGCGTGACCTACCACAAGAAGGATCGCCGCTTCAAGCTGAAGGACGACAGCATGATCACGGCCTGGATCAATTGCGATGGCCGGCTGCTGAAGGCCACCATGAACTCAAAGAGCACGGAGTTCAACGAACAGGTGGAAGCCGTCCTCCGTGAATTGGAGGGCTGGACACCCGGTCGCTATGCCGGAAAGGCGGTGGACAGCATACAACGCTGGGGCATCATCCTGCACGAAGGTTATCTCTTCCTGCGCTGAACCAACTCAACGCTGCGCGGCCACCGGGATCCAGGAACCCCCGACCTTCGCCCCCATGAAAGCCATTCTGGGCTGGGGCGCGTTGACGGTAGTTGTTGGCCTGCTCGGCCTGGCCTTGGTCATGCTCGGCATCATGCGGCGGAAGTTCCCGCTGATCATCCCCGGCATCCTATTGCTGATGGCCGCCACGGTCGGCGCAGGCGCCGTGGTCACCCTGGCCGTCCAACGCACCGCCGATCGGATGGAACAGGTCCTCGCACCGCGACCAGGGGGCGAGATCTACGAAGCACTGTTCGGCCCGCCCGAGGGGTGTGTGCAGGTCATCGACGCACAGGACCAGATCATCCCGAAGCTTGATGCGGCCATCCGTCTTCGCGTGAACACCTGCCCTGCGGAAGTGCGGCGTGTGCTCCTCCAACACGCCTATGCGGTAAGCATGGAACTTGCCGACAAGGACACCACCGACCGCTTCAGCACAGCGTCCTTCGGCGACAGTGTGCTCACGTGCAGCACCACCATCGTGGAGGGACGCAACTGGCGTACGCTGATGATCTCGCGCGACAGCACGCGCATGATCGTGGTGGACTCGTCGGACTAAGGTCCGCTTGGTCCCGGCACAGGACATATCCTTGGGCGTGACCGCTCTCCGATCCACCACATGGCCGCGATGCCATGCGTGTGACGAGCTATCGGATCACTTGGACCCGATGGCGGTGGACCCGTCCTTCGACCATGACCTCGGCGATGTAGATACCGGATGCAAGCTGCTGCACATCCACACATGCGTTACCGCCATGAATGGAGACCGGTGCCGGCACGCGCTGACCAGCTCCATCAAGCAGGGACACACCCGATATCACAACACCATCCGGCAACAAAAGCCGCACCTCCGTGGAGGCTGGGACCGGGAATGCCGTTATAGGTAGGGCCTGCCGCTCCGGTGTGATACCGGTGGTCAAGAGATCCCCATTGTACCGTGCCACCACAAGCCGGCGGAAATCATCAATGTAGCTGCAGGCTGCGAGGATATCACCGTCAGGAGCCATGGCCAAGGCCGTCACCTCATCCTGGTCGTTATCCTGAGGACCGAGGTCTGTGAGCACCGTTCCGACTGCGGCGACTCCCCCATTGGCCTCGAACCAGGTGATGGCACCATCGATCTCGTCCGTGATGGGATCGCGGTGGCGCCAACCGACCATGTATCGGCCATCCGGATAGAACAGCGGCTTGCTCGGCGCGGATGTGGCCGTGAGGGCAGCGTCCGAGAAGCTGAAGGTGCCGCCCGAACCGTACGCCGGATCGACGGTGCCACTGGGCAACAAGCGGGTGCTGTGCAAGGTGAACACACCACCGGTGGTGAGCGGGCCGTGGACCAGGATGCTCCCACCCGGACGCACATGCAGGGCGGTTCCGGCGGAGACCACGGCTGTGCCGCCACTGCCGAAGCCGCTGTCCAGCGCTCCATTGTTCTGCACGGCGACCACCTTCACCTCGCCAGCACCGCCGCCCAAGGCCAGCACAGATCCATCGGCACGCACGGCCAGGTCCGCCACGCCCTGTGGTGCAGCGGCCGCGAAGAGGTTGAAGAGCTTCCCATCCCCACTGAAGCTGTTGTCCAAGGTCCCCGAGGAGGTGAACATCATCAGGCAGGATGTGCCCGCCGCCCCTGATCCGCTCCGGGCCAGTGCCTGGTAGCGACCATCTGGAAGCACAACGATCCGAGCGATGAGATCGGTCCCCGTGCTCAAGGTCTCCACCACGGAACCGCCATTCCCGAATGAGGCATCCAGTGTGCCGTCCGCATGATAGCGTGCGAGGTAGCAGTCCTGCTGCTGGGTGGACGAGGTCGGAGAGATCGCTCCGCAGACCAGCAGCTTGCCATTAGGAAGGACACGCAGATCGTTGAGCTGGATCGAACTACCCGACGTGGGATGCACAATACCACCACTGCCAAAGGAGCCATCCAAGGTGCCATCAGGGAGGTAGCGGATCAGCACCGGGCGGCTCATGAAGTCCGGGTAGAGCACATAGCCGGCCACCACGATCCGACCATCGGGCTGGACCTGAATGGCCCTCGGCTCATCGTTCCGCTGATCGTCCACAACGACCGTGGTGACGAGCCCGTTCACCCCGAATGACGTGTCGAGCGCTCCTGGCTGCGCCTGCAGGATGGCTGGAACGAGAGCGGTCAGGGCGAAGATGGACCGTAATGAAGTACGCATGAGCCGTTGGTTTGCACGCAAAGGAGCGCAGCCACAGCATGCAGCGCAATAGAACTTTCGTTAGGGGGGCATCGCGCCCATCATCACCATACGTTCGTCCTTCCCTAGGTGATCATCCGACCCAGCGATGGTGTGGCGAACGCTTCGCCAAAACGCTTCCGTGGTGCATGTGGAAGCCTTGTACAAGAACACCACCGATCGCTTCAGCACTTCATCCTTTGGCGACAACGTGCTCACCAGCAACACCACCAGTATGGAGGGACGCAGGTGGCATACCCTGATGATCTCGCGCGACAGCACGCGTATGATCATGGTAGATGCAGCGCATTAGGGCCCATTATGATAGCGCCCCGCCTGTGGATCTGAACCCTCGAACTATCCCGATGCCCAGGTAGCTACGAGAACGAATAGTGCGATCACAGCCGCACCTGTAGCAGCCACTCCCCAGTTGCTCGTTCGCTCCATCCAATGGTCAAAACCCTTCCTGGTGACGGCCGCAAGAAAAAGTGCTCCCGGGATCCGAAGGAGGTAGAGGATCGCCTCGAAGATCAGTCCTTCCATACGTTCGACCCACCACCAGCAAAGAATCACGAACTCAAGGCATCCGTGGGACTACAGCCCCAACAACACCTCGCCCGGATCCTTCCCGCCGAACACCAGCTTGGTGGGATCCTCGATCATCTCCTTCACCTTGTACAGGAAGCTCACGCTCTCCTTGCCATCGATGATGCGGTGATCGTAGCTCAGCGCCACGTACATGATGGGGCGGATGACGACCTGACCGTTCACGGCCACCGGGCGCTCCACGATGTTGTGCATGCCCAGGATGGCGCTCTGCGGTGGGTTGATGATGGGCGTGCTGAGCATGCTGCCGAACACGCCGCCATTAGTGATCGTAAAGGTGCCGCCGGTCATCTCGTCGATGCTCAGCTTGCCGTCGCGTGCCTTGATCGCGAGCTCTTTGATCTTCGCTTCGATCTCGGCCAGGCTCATGCGCTCGGCGTTGCGCACGATGGGCACCATCAGGCCCTTCGGACTGCTCACCGCGATGCCGATGTCGGCGTAGTCGAAGGTGACGATCTCCTCGCCCTGGATCTGGCCGTTCACCGCGGGGAAGAGGCGGAGCGCCTCGGTGCACGCCTTGGTGAAGAAGCTCATGAAGCCCAGGTTCACACCCTTCTGCTCCTTGAACTTGTCCTTGTACTTGTCGCGCAGGGCCATCACCGCGCTCATGTCCACCTCGTTGAATGTGGTGAGCATGGCCGTGTTGTTCTTCACGCTCACCAGGCGCTCGGCCACCTTCTTGCGCAGGGTGGTCATCTTGGCGCGGCTCTCGTTGCGCGTGCCGCCCCAGCCGTTCATCAGCTTGTCGCCGGCATCCACACCACCGGCGATGTAGGCCTCCACATCACTCTTGGTGATGCGCCCGTTGGGACCACTGCCCTTCACCTTGCTCGGGTCCACGCCCTTCTCATCGAGCATGGCCTTGGCCACCGGCGTGGCGTGCGCGGCAGTTGCGGCAGCGGCCGCAGGAGCAGTGGCAGGCGCAGGAGCGGCGGCGGGCTTCTTCACTTCCGCCGCTGGTTCCGGAGCCTTGGCCTTCTTCTCCGCCTTCACGCTCGTATCGATCTTCGCCACCACATCGCCCACGTTCACCGTGGCATCGACGGCGGCGAGCACCTCGATGCGGCCCTCGGCCTCGGCGCTAAGCTCCAGCGTGGCCTTGTCACTGTCGATCTCCGCGATCACCTGGTCCTTCTCCACCGTGTCGCCGCTCTTCACGAGCCATTGCGCGATGCGGACCTCACTGATGCTCTCTCCGGGACTGGGGACCTTGATGTCTACGATGGCCATGGGGGCGGTGGTCGGTTGTCAGTTGTGTTCTGTTCAGGCCTTGGCGGTGGCGGCCTTCTTCGCTTTCGACGCCAAAGGTGCGAAGGCCTTGGCCACGATCTCCTCCTGCTGCTTGGCGCTACGCTTGCTGCTGCCGGTGGCGGGCGCACCGCTTGCTGGACGGCTGATGCATTCGAGCTTCACGTCGAGCTCGGGCTGCAGGTGCGTGAGGATGTGCGTCCAAGCGCCCATGTTGCGGGGCTCCTCCTGCACCCACAGGAAACGCTCGGCCTTGGTGTAGCGGGCCAGCGCCTCCTTGATCGCGTCGATCGGCAGCGGATGCAGCTGTTCGATGCGCAGCAGAGCAGTGTCACTGATGCCGTTGGTGTCGCGGTACTCCAGCAGGTCGTAATGCACCTTGCCCTGCGTGAGGATCACGGTGCGCACCTTTTTGGGGTCTGCCGAGGCATCATCGATGAAGGGCTGGAAGCGGCCCTTGGCCAGCTCGTCCAGGGTGCTCACGCACTTCGGGTGGCGCAACAGGCTCTTCGGCGTGAAGACCACCAGCGGCTTGCGGAAGTCCCACGCCAGCTGGCGACGCAGCACGTGGAAGAAGTTCGCGGGCGTGGTGCAGTTCACCACCAGCATGTTGTCATCGGCGCAGCTCTGCAGGAAGCGCTCCATACGGGCGCTGCTGTGCTCGGCGCCCTGGCCCTCGTAGCCGTGGGGCAGCAGCACCACCAGGCCGTTCTGCGTGTTCCACTTCTCCTCGGCACAGCACAGGTACTGGTCCAGGATGATCTGCGCACCGTTCACGAAATCGCCGAACTGCGCCTCCCAGATGGTGAGCGTGTTGGGGTTGGTGAGCGCATAACCGTACTCGAAGCCGAGCACCGCGTACTCGCTGAGCAGTGAGTTGTAGATCTGCAGCAGCGCCTGGCCCTCCTGGATGTGCTTCAGGTGGATGAACTCCTCCTCACTGTCCTCCACCTTCACCACGGCGTGGCGGTGGCTGAAGGTGCCGCGCTCCACGTCCTGGCCGGTGAAGCGCACGGGCTTGCCCTCCACGAGCAGCGATCCGTAGGCAAGCAGTTCGGCGAGGCCCCAGTCCAGGGTCTCGTCGGCCATCATCTTCCTGCGGTCGTTGAGGATCTTCTCCAGTTTGCTGAAGAACTTTTTGCCGTTGGGATGCAGCACGGTGAGCTTCTCCCCGATCATCTTCAGCGTCTCCTTCTTCACGCCCGTGGCCGGTGCGCTCAGCATGTCCTGGACGCCGGCACGGCGGAATCCCTTCCAGCGCTCGGCCATGAAGTTGGTGATCCGGCCCACGCGCTGCTGCTTGGCCTCGTTGAGGCGCTCGTCCAGCATGGCGGTGAAGTTGCGCTCCATCTCATCGGCCAGCTGCTCCACCTCGGCCACGCCGCTGTTGTTCAGCTTGTCGATGTAGATCTTGCGGGGATCGGGGTGCGCGGCGATGGCCTTGTACAGCACGGGCTGCGTGAACTTGGGCTCATCGCCCTCGTTGTGGCCGTGCTTGCGGTAGCACAGGATGTCCACCCAGATGTCGGTGCCGTACTTCTGGCGGTAGTCCATCGCCAGCTGCATGGTGAAGGCCACCGCTTCGGCATCGTCGCCGTTCACGTGGAACACGGGACACTGGGTCACCTTGGCCACATCGGTGCAATAGGTGCTGGTGCGCGCATCGATGTAGTTGGTGGTGAAGCCCACTTGGTTGTTCACCACGATGTGGATGGTGCCGCCGACCTCATAGGCCTTCAAGCCGGCCATCTGCGTCACCTCGTACACCACGCCCTGACCGGCCACCGCAGCGTCACCATGGATGATGATCGGTGCCGTATGGCCCATCTTGAACTTGTCCTCGTGCTCGATGATGGCCCGGCTGATGCCCTGCATCACGGGCCCCACGCTCTCCAGGTGACTGGGATTGGGCGCCAGGGTCAGCCGTACCTCTTTGCCGGTGTTGGTCTTCAGCACGGAGCTGTAGCCCATGTGGTACTTCACATCGCCCTCCACCAGCTCATCCTCATAGTCCTTGCCTTCGAACTCGCTGAAGATCTGGTCGTAGCTCTTGCGCAGCGTGTTGGCCAGCACGTTGAGGCGGCCGCGGTGGGCCATGCCGATCACGAACTCGCTGACGCCCTGGTCGGCACCACGCTCGATCACGGTGTCCAGTGCGGGGATGAGGGCCTCGGCACCTTCAATGCTGAAGCGCTTGGCCCCGATGAACTTCTTGCCGAGGAACTTCTCGAACACCACGGCCTCATTGAGCTTGCCCAGGATGTCCTTTTTCTGCTGTAGGCTGAAGTCGGGTGTGTTCCGCGTACCCTCCATGCGCTCCTGCAGCCACTTCACCTTCTCGGGGTTCCGGATGTAGCGGAACTCGGCGCCGATGCTCTGGCAGTAGGTCTGGTCGAGCAGGGCAATGATGTCGCGCAGTTTGGCAGGGCCCAGGCCCACCTCGTTGCCGGCCGCGAACACGGTGTCCAGGTCGGCGTCACTGAGCCCGTGGGTGGGCAGGTCCAGGGGCGGGCTGTACTTGCGGCGTTCGCGCACCGGGTTGGTGCGGGTGAAGAGGTGCCCGCGCTGGCGGTAGGCGTTGATGAAGTCCAGCACCAGGAACTCCTTGCGCAGGTGCTCATCTCCACCGGCCTTCAGCTGTACGCCGGGCAGGGTGTCGAAGGAGGTGCGGGCCAGCTCGAAACCTTCGAAGAAGCGGGCCCAACCTGCGTCGACGCTGGCGGGGTCCTGGAGGTACTGCTGGTAGATGCTGTCCAGCGCGGCGCCGTCAGCGTTGCTCAGGTAGGAGTGCTTGTCCATGGTGGGGTCCGTGCGGATCCTGGTGCAAAGGTAGGTTTTGGCCGCCGCGTTCTACGGAAAAGGGGGCTTCCGCGTTCGCTGTCCCGGAGCCAGCGATCCAGGAGGGGCTGAAGGTCAGAACCGGCCGGCGAAACGGAGCCTGGTCAACACTTTTTGAAGGGCGCGGAGCACGCACTCCCCGGCCAGGGCATGGAGCCCCCCGGCGGCCAGGGTGCGGCGCAGGTGGGCCTCGGGGATGTCCACCCGGTACATGGCGCTCTGCAGGGCGGACGCACCCGTGCGGTCCAGCTCCTCCAAGCGGACGAGCACATCGGTCCGGAGCGCCTCGAAAGCCCCCTCCCCGACAGCCGGGGCGGGCAGCTCGTGCTCACCCATGGCCAGGTCCTTGCGCAACTGGGCCACGGTCGAGGTCAGCACCTCGGCCCGGTCCAGGTGCCGCTGCACCCCCTCGGAACCCGGTTTCGACAGGTGGTTGTTCGCGCTCATCGATCCCCGCCCAAAGGTCGCCAAAGGCTGGCACTATTTTCGCCCGGCAGCCCTGGTCGTTCCACGGCCGCAGTTCTCATCCAACCTCATCACAGCCTCGACCATACCGATGCGCCACCTGCTCCTATCCTTTGCCACCTACTTCGCCCTGTTCACCGCCCAGGCCCAGTACGGCACCTTTGATGCCGCCGCCGTGAAGGCCGCCAAAGGAACCACCACCGTGGTGGTGCTCGACGCGGGCGATTCCCCCTACAACCGCACGATCATGGATGCGGTGAAGGCGAACTGGAAGTTCACCGGGAACCTTGAGTTCATGAACGTGGCCGACCTGGCCATGCAGCCCATCACCCCGGACAAGACCTACCTGCTGAAGACCGCCAAGGTGGACCCGGTGAAGTTCGAGGGCACCTTCCTCACCCTGGTGAAGGGCTGGAAGCAGAAGAAAGGTGAATCGCTGCAACAGAAGGACAACGCCTTCACCTCCATCCCCAGCGAACATGAGCTGGCCTTCATCATGATCGACCCGAAGGCCCTGGGCGAAAGCCTGAACACCGCGATGCTCACGATCTACGTGAAGCACCTGCAGGACTACCTGAAGAACGTGGAGACCGGCAAGATCACCGACAAGGCCACGGCGGACCGCCTGTATGCCAGCCGCACCCGCCTGGTGCGCGACACCGAACTGCACATCGCCCAGGAGCACTTGGACAAGAGCATCACCGACCTGGCCAAGGTGAAGGAGAGCTACACCGCACCCGTGAAGCTGGCGCCGCTGAAGACCGTGCTGCAGGCCGTGGAGGCGCAGGACCGCTCCATCACCGTGACGGATGTGCTGCTCACCGGCGATTACAAGACGAAGCACTGCTTCAAGCGCCTCTTCAATGCCGGCACCGGCGAACTGATGTACCTCGGTGACGATGCGGCCCTGGCCGGCAAGAAAGAGGGTATCATCACGCCGGACCTGCTGAACGTGATGCGGGCGCGGTAACCGCACCTACCTGCACTTCACCCTACTCCTGTTGGGCCTCTTCGCGCTTTCCCGGCCCACGATGAAGCTGCTGGGCTTGAGCCGAGCCGGCTAACTTGGTGAAATGGAACCGCGACCGGACGAGGCCGGACAAGCCTACCTGGCCTCCTTGGAACGGGCCTTGGACAACCCGCTGTTGGACCCGGCGTATCGCCGCCGCAAGTTGTTCTTCTGGACCTTCCGTCAATGCGTGTCCATCGCATTGGCCTGGTGGTTCTGGGACCTCTGGTGGGTGCGGCTGCTCTTTGGCGTGGTGGTGGTGCTCGCCGTGTTCCGACTCGTCATGCTCCTGTGGGGTGGGCCGATGCTGCACCGAAGGGCGGAACGTGTACGCGAACGCTTCTTCGAGCTGGAGGCGATGGAGGCACAACTGGACTATGCCGAGGACGACCAGGACACTTCAAGCGAACAGGACCAGCGATGACCCGGAAGGACCAACTGCTCCGTCGGTTCGCGAAGGCCGAAGTGGAACGACGCGCCTTGCTGGACAAATTGGAACACGTCCCCGCCTCGGTGCTGGAACGCCAGCCGGGGCCCGCGGCTTGGTCCGTGGCGCAGATCATCGCCCATCTGGCGTTGGCCGAGGCCCGCTCGCTGGACTACCTGGAACACAAACTGCGGAGCGGGGACCATGTGCCGGTGGATGCCACCTCGGGATCCCGCCTGCTACTGTTGCGTGCGGCCCTGCGCCTGCCGTTGCGCTTCAAGGCACCGGCCGTGGTGGCCACGCTGCCGCCCTGCTCCTTTTCGGAGGCACGACGGTCGTGGAACGAGGTCCGCTCCCGGATGGCGGCCGCCTATGCCGCATTGCCGCCCGAAGCGGCCACCCATGGCCTGTTCAAGCACCCCACCGCTGGCCGGTTCGACACGGTGCAGGGCATGGCCTTCATGCGCGACCATGTGCGACACCACCGCGCCCAGATCCTCCGGACGATCCGTCAGGTGACCGCATGAACGGAACGCTCCTTGCGGGTGTTCCTTCATCATGAGACCGTTGCCTTCGGCCGTCCACATCGTCACCGGCGTGCTGTTGCTCAACATGCTCGTGGCGGTCATGGACCTGCCGGCATGGGTCTATTCCATCCTCTTCGCCGCTGTCCCGTTCCTGATGATCTGGCTTGCCTGGACCGTCCTCCGCGACCGGAGCGTTCCGATGCGCGATCTGCAGGACGGCGATGAATGGGGCTATCAGGACAGAAGCGACATTGCCCCGGTGAAGGATTGAACTTGCCTTCCCGCTCGCATGGGGATACCTTGTCGCTTCAACGTTCCATGCCGATGTCCGTCCGTATCCTTGTCCTGGTCATCCTATCTCTTGCTTTCGGCCATGCCGTGGCCATCCATCTGCCGGGAGGATCCATCACCTGGCGGTGCATTGGCAGCAACTTCCATGAGGTAGAGCTGCATGTATGGCGCGAGTGCAGCGGAAATGCAATGAGCCCGCAGAACATCCGCTTCAGCAACGATTGTGGCGTGGAGTTCACCATGAGCGGCCTGGAGCCCGTGGAAGTGCTCAACGTGAGCCAGGTGTGCAGCTCGCAGGCCGCGTCCACGAACTGTGCGGGCGGCGGGGTCGCGGGAGTCGAACGCTACACCTACCGCACCACGGTCTTCCTCAGCCCCTGCAACAGCTGGACCGCGAGCTGGGAGATCTGTTGCCGTAGCAATGCGCTGAACATCGAACCCAGCCAGGGATTGTACGTGTATGCCCGGCTGAACAACACCGTGGTGAACT
>ENA-UOUJ01000531-UOUJ01000531.1-activated-sludge-metagenome-genome-assembly--contig:-NODE-531-length-25006-cov-4.465673_pt1 | contig 25006 bp, 19 predicted proteins | sample MGYA00249839_ERZ747224 | MGnify/ENA primary metagenome ERZ747224 (study PRJEB28782, sample SAMN03220277) | activated sludge metagenome | biome: wastewater; feature: sewage sludge; material... | reverse complement strand
AGCAGCATGGCTCAACGGTACGTGGACCGCCATTTGATCGCCATGGAAATCGGCGTTGAACGCAGAACATACAAGTGGGTGAAGTTGTATTGCCTTACCCTCAATAAGTTTTGGCTGAAATGCCTGAATGGAAAGCCTGTGAAGTGTGGGAGCACGATTGAGCAGGATTGGATGTCCTTTCAAAACGTTTTCAAGAATATCCCAAACTACCGACTCCTTCTTTTCAACAAGTTTCTTGGCACTTTTTACTGTTTTAACAATGCCTCTTTCAATAAGCTTGCGGATAATGAACGGCTTGAACAATTCCGCAGCCATATCTTTAGGAAGACCGCACTCATGCAGCTTCATTTCAGGACCAACTACGATAACCGAACGACCAGAATAGTCAACACGTTTACCAAGAAGGTTTTGACGGAAACGTCCTTGTTTTCCTTTCAGTACATCTGAAAGCGATTTTAACGCACGTCCGCCTTCTGCTTTTACGGCATTAGACTTACGCGAGTTATCGAATAAAGAATCAACCGCTTCCTGAAGCATACGCTTTTCATTCCGAAGAATTACTTCCGGCGCTTTGATTTCAATAAGTCTTTTCAGACGATTATTTCTGATAATTACACGGCGGTAAAGGTCATTCAGATCTGAAGAAGCAAAACGACCACCATCCAATGGAACGAGCGGACGAAGTTCTGGTGGAATAACCGGAATGTACTGCATGATCATCCACTCAAGACGATTTTCAACGCGTGTATTGGCATCACGGAAAGCTTCTACAACAGAGAGACGTTTCAAAGCCTCTTGCTTCCGTTGCTGTGAAGTTTCATTTGCAGCAGCATTACGCAGATCGTAAGAAAGCTGATCGAGATCAATGCGGCTCAATAAAGCATGTAATGAATCAGCACCCATCTTGGCAATGAACTTATTCGGATCATCGTCGGGCAGGTATTGATTTTCTTTGGAAATGCTGTCCAAAATTTCCAGATACTCGTCTTCAGTAAGCAGTTGCAATTGAGTCTTCTCAGATTCTTTTAGGTTGAGCTTCTGACGAATAAGATCATCAGCTTCTCCACCTTGCACTACTACATAACGCTCGTAATAAACAATGCTCTCCAGTTTCTTGGAGCTTACACCGAGCATATAACCAATCTTGTTTGGAAGCGATTTAAAATACCAGATATGCACGATAGGTACCACAAGTTTGATGTGTCCCATACGCTCGCGGCGCACTTTCTTTTCAGTTACTTCCACACCACAACGGTCGCACACAATACCCTTATAACGGATACGCTTGTACTTACCGCAATAGCATTCATAGTCCTTTACCGGACCAAATATTTTTTCGCAGAATAAGCCATCACGCTCTGGTTTGTAAGTACGGTAGTTGATGGTTTCTGGTTTCAGAACCTCACCATACGAACGATCGAGAATAGCATCGGGAGAAGCAAGACTGATCGTTATTTTTCCAAACCCTGGTTTTGGACGATTCTCTTTTTTAATAGCCATATTAAGAAAGACGTGTTTTTTACTTTTTTAAGTTCTTTTATTTCACACAGAGGTTAATGAGAAACAGAGAACACAGAGCCTCTAAATCTCTGTGTTCTCTGTGTGAAATTTTTATTCAAACTTCAATTCAAGACCTAAACCACGAAGCTCATTCACCAATACATTGAAGGATTCTGGAATGCCTGGCTTTGGTACGTTGTCACCTTTTACGATAGCTTCATAAGTTTTCGCACGACCAATGATGTCATCCGACTTAAGTGTAAGAAGTTCCTGAAGAATATTGGATGCACCATAAGCTTCCAATGCCCAAACTTCCATTTCACCGAAACGCTGACCACCAAACTGGGCTTTACCACCCAACGGCTGCTGCGTAATTAGTGAGTATGGTCCGATAGAACGCGCGTGCATTTTATCATCCACCATGTGGTGTAGTTTGATCATGTAGATGATACCAACTGTTGCCTTTTGGTGGAAACGTTCTCCTGTTTCGCCATCATACAAATAAGTGTGACCAAATTCCGGAAGACCAGCCTCCTGAATCAACTCGCCAATTTCTTCAACAGCAGCACCATCGAAAATCGGCGTAGCGAATTTCACTCCAAGTTTTTCACCAGCCCAGCCAAGTACGGTTTCGTAAATCTGACCGAGGTTCATACGAGAAGGTACACCAAGCGGATTCAATACGATATCAACCGGAGTTCCATCTTCAAGGAAAGGCATATCTTCTGCACGAACTATACGCGCCACGATACCCTTATTTCCGTGACGACCCGCCATCTTATCTCCCACCTTCAGCTTACGCTTAGAAGCGAGATAAACTTTGGCAAGTTTCAACACGCCTGCCGGTAATTCGTCACCGATAGAAAGGTTGAATTTCTCGCGCTTGTAACGACCTACTTCTTCGTTGTATTTTATGTTGTAATTGTGCAATAGCTGGTTGATAAGATCATCAGTTTCTGCATCGCCAGTCCAGCCAAGCGGATTGATGTTTGCGAAATCTATAGCGCTAAGCGTTTTGCTATTGAACTTACCACCTTTGGCAAGTACCAACTCGCCGAAGTTGTTGGAAATACCCGCAGATGATTTGTCTTTCAACAAAGTCATGAGTTTTTCCATCAAAAGATTTTTTACGTCTTCGATGTTCTTATCGTGCGTTTTTTCAATCTTCTCCAGTTGACTTTTCTCACGCACTTTTGAATTCTTATCTTTTTTAGCACGTTGGAATAGTTTCTTATCAATTACAATCCCTTCAACTCCACTTGGCGCTTTCAAAGACGCATCTTTTGCATCACCAGCTTTGTCGCCAAAGATTGCGCGAAGCAGTTTTTCTTCGGGAGTAGGATCTGTTTCTCCTTTTGGTGTAATCTTACCAATTAGAATGTCTCCCTCTTTGATGTGTGCTCCTATGCGAATGATACCATTTTCGTCAAGGTCTTTAGTAGCTTCTTCCGATACGTTTGGAATATCAGGTGTCAATTCTTCTTCACCCAATTTTGTATCGCGCACTTCGAGTTCGTATTCATCAATATGAACCGAAGTAAACCAATCTTCACGTACTACTTTTTCATTGATTACAATAGCATCCTCAAAGTTGTAACCCTTCCATGGCATGAATGCCACTTTCAGGTTTCTTCCAAGTGCCAGTTCACCACCCTGAGTAGCGTAACCTTCAGTTAAGAAGTCGCCATTTTTCACTTTTTGTCCACGACGCACAGCAGGCTTTAATGTAATGCTTGTGCTCTGGTTGGTTTTGATATATTTTGTAAGACTGTAAACCTTCAAATCGTCCTCGAAAGAAACAAGGCGATCTTTATCATTACGGTCATAACGAACGTGAATTTCTTTTGCATCTACAAACTCTACCACGCCGTTTCCTTCAGCATGAATCTGAATACGGGCATCGCGAGCAGCTTTTCCTTCAAGACCGGTTCCCACAATAGGAACTTCGGCACGAATAAGCGGAACCGCCTGACGTTGCATGTTTGAACCCATCAGGGCACGGTTGGCATCGTCATGCTCCAAGAAAGGAATCAATGACGCAGAAAGACCAACAATCTGATTTGGTGCCACGTCCATGAACTCTACTTCTTCTGGCTCCAAAATCGGGAAGTCTCCAGTCTGACGGCTCTTGATTGCTTTTTCTACAAAATTTCCTTTCTCGTCCATCGGCACATTCGCCTGCGCAATCTTTGCCTCATCTTCTTCTTCGGCACTCAGGTAAGTATAATTCTTGAGATCAACTTTACCCGATTTCACTTTACGATATGGCGTTTCGATAAAGCCCATTTCGTTGATCTTCGCATGTACGCAAAGTGTAGAGATAAGACCGATGTTCGGGCCTTCCGGTGTCTCGATGGTACAAAGACGACCGTAGTGAGAATAGTGAACGTCACGAACCTCAAAACCTGCGCGCTCACGACTCAAACCACCTGGGCCTAACGCAGAGATACGACGCTTGTGCGTGATCTCAGAAAGCGGGTTGGTTTGATCTAAGAACTGTGAAAGCTGAGAAGTACCGAAGAACGAATTGATAACTGAAGAAAGCGTGCGCGCATTAATCAGATCAATTGGTGTAAATACCTCATTATCTCTAACGTTCATGCGCTCGCGGATGGTACGAGCCATTCTTGCAAGACCTACGCCAAACTGAGCGAATAATTGCTCACCCACAGTACGCACACGGCGATTGCTCAAGTGATCAATATCGTCAATTTCCGCTTTACCATTAGTAAGGCGAACCAGATATTTAATGATGGAAATAATATCCTGCTTGGTAAGAACCTTGGTATCAAGATTAATATCAAGTTGAAGTTTTCTGTTGATTTTATAACGTCCTACTTCACCCAGGTCATAACGTTTGTCGGAGAAAAACAACTTGTCAATTATACCACGGGCTGTTTCATCGTCCGGCGCATCAGAGCCACGAAGCTGGCGATAAATATGTTGTACCGCTTCGAGTTCCGAGTTGGAAGTGTCTTTATTAAGTGTGTTATAGATTATGGAGTAATCGCCACTAACTTCTTCTTTTTGCAAAAAGATGGTTTGAATACCCATTTCGAGGATCATGTTAGCGTTGTCCTCATCAAGCACGTTGTCGCGGTCTAAAACCACTTCATTACGCTCAATTGTTACCACTTCACCGGTATCCTCATCTACGAAGTCTTCAGTCCAGCTACGCAATACCCGCGCTGCCAGGCGACGACCAATATTTGCTTCCAGATTTTTACGCTCTGCTTTCACTTCATCAGCCATTCCGAAAAGCTGAAGGATATCCTTATCAGTTTCAAAACCAATGGAGCGAAGCAATGTAGTTACTGGAAATTTCTTTTTACGGTCAATGTAAGCATACATCACATTGTTGATGTCGGTAGCAAATTCCATCCACGCACCTTTGAAAGGAATAACACGCGCAGAATAAATTTTAGTACCATTTGGGTGAACACTCTGCCCAAAGAATACGCCCGGAGAACGATGCAACTGAGAAACCACTACACGCTCAGCACCATTGATTACAAATGTGCCGCGGGGGGTCATGTAAGGAATATTGCCAAGAAAAACATCCTGAACAATAGTTTCAAAATCTACGTGCTCTTCGTCGTTACAGCTAAGGCGTAACTTAGCCTTCAGCGGTACAGAATAAGTTAGACCACGTTCCATACACTCGTCAATTGTATAGCGTGGCGGATCAATGAAATAATCCAGAAACTCAAGAACGAAGATGTTCCTTGTATCCGTGATCGGAAAATTTTCCTTAAACACACGGAAAAGGCCCTCGTTATCACGCTTGTCGGGCGTAGTCTCAAGCTGGAAAAAATCCTGAAACGATTGAAGCTGAATTGCCAGCAGATCAGGTGTTTCGGCAACGTCATGGATTTTGCCGAAGTTGATTCTACCGGTAGCGGTTCGTTTTTTTGTTATAGCCATAATATGATTAAACTCAATTTTTACAAAACAAAAATCACCCGATCTAAAAGGCTGCCCTTTTTAGTCAGGTAGATGGTTTGTATTAACAATAACTAGTTAGAATGTTGTTGCGCACAGCTAGCTCCCGGCAAAGGGATTGCAAATATAGGACACGAGCTTTGTTTTATCAAAATTTATTCCAAAAAAGGGAAATCGCTGGAATTTTTCTGGACTGGGGAAAAATTCTTTCTTGAGACAAACCCTTCATATCTAGGTAAAGATAGAACGAAGGTGCACCAGATGGCGCAACCTTCCTTCTACTCAAAGAAATTTATTATTGAATGAGAAACTTTGTAGCTGTAACTTTTCTATCTGAAACAATTATTAGATAATAAGTACCGGTGGCAAAATTGTGCGTTTCTAAATCCAACCGATCTGTATTTGTTCCATTTATTATTCTCACTAATTTTCCATTATTGTCGGTCACTTTTAGCTCCTTAATTTTTTCCTTGGTTGCAAACGAAACCCGAATGGGTTCACCTACACGGACAACATTTGGATACAACTTTACTTCCTCATTATAAATTTGATGTTGGAACGAAATAACTTTTGAATAGAAATAGTCTCCGTTCTTTTCCTTGACTTTCAAACGATAATTATGCACTTCTCCGCTCTTTGGACTGTGCAAATAAGAATAGTTTGCCGTTGTATTATTTCTCGCTTCCACCGCGCCTATTTTTTCCCATACTCCATTTGCTCCGGTATATTCAACTTCATAAACGTCCAAATCTTTTTCATCTTTTGCAATCCAATTCAGTACAATATTTTGATTTGAAACCTTTCCGTAAAACTCAACAAGCTTCACACTGAGCGGCACTCCGTTTGCCGTGAGGGTAGATGCACCAGTTGTTGATCCACTGTTACTGGGTGCGCTTGTAGTGGTATTGCCGTAAAACAAAGCAGTGTTATTTGTCCGGTCTAATCCATCAATAGCTATGCTTGTAGCCCAAAGAGGTGCGCCCGCAACTGAATTATCCAGCCGGTTATTGCCCCAATCTATAATGGTAACATTACTTACACCAACACCTGTGGGAGTGGTGATTGTAGCAAGAAGATATTCTACGTTATTGGTAAAAGATGTACCGTTGATATTGGGATTAGAAGTCCAGGAAAAAAGTGTGTTATACATATTCCCGTTAACCGTACTTGTAGCAGTGGTAGTAGAGACTGTACCCAGATATGTGGCATTAGGCGTGACTGTCCATGCACCCTGAGGGTTGGAAAAAGTCTGAGGAATCTGCAGCACAAAGGTGACATTGGAAATGCCTGTCTCTACAGAGTCAATGTTTCCATTGGGTTTGAAGTACACTTCAAGAACACTGGAAGTAATGGCTTTGATGGTGAACTGTGCGGTTTGCGCGGTGGCATTGAAGACAGTCCCCAAAAACATCATGGTTGATAAAATTCGTTTCATAAGCTTGGTTTTTTAGTTAATAAAAAAAGTTCTCTTCTTTATAGTTAATTACTGCGGTATTTGCTCGGTAATAAAATTGAATTCGTCTCCATTCAGGGGTTCTGACAACAACCAATCCCGATCATTTCCAGGAGCAGTCATATAGGTTTGCCCATCGAGATTTATATCTCCTGAATTATAGGTGGAAAGGTATCCGAACTGGTTTCCTGACAAAATGCTCAGTAACGCATCTCTGTCGTTGCCTGGCGCTGTGTAATAAACATTACCATTCATATTTACGTCACCTCCAAACAGTGCCCTCTTCCCGGATGTCAATATTTTCATACCGTTTGTTCCATAAACAGGTGTTGCGCTATTTCTGAAATCTACGTTCGTTGCGCTACCTGAAACTACGCTTGCGGTTGAAGTCATCACACCTAAATGATTCCGATGTTTGATGGATAGATAATAATTCCCGGTATCAAGCATTGCTCCGATCACGTTACCATCTGCCCCTACTATATCTCCATCCCGTTGTACAAATACGTTGAGTGTTTTGCTGACACTTGCCGGAGCATACGACTTTCTAAATTCAATCATCACCCAATCAACGATCGCATTTTGTGTGTTTGCATTTGCATTCAGGAAGGTTGATGTGGTTGCCTCATTTCCTCCGCCGCCATATTGGCTAAATCGTGGATTTAAAGAAGCGGAATAAGGCTGTGTAAATGGTATCAATCCCTGCTGACGAAGATTGTCTTGCATCAATGTATCGGAAGATGAGGTTAGCGCTCCCTGCAAAAGAACTTTCACGTTTAGCATCGTAGCTTTTGCCAGCCCTCCAAAATCATTTGGATCATGATCACTTCCATTATTGTTAGGAATACCATCTCCATCTGGATCTGAAGGATTATCTACTTCTCCGTCCGAATCGAGATCTTGCCAGCCGTTACCATTGTCGGCAATGTCATTCGTTCCATCGTTGTTGCTATCAGGGTCTAAATAATCCGGCACTGTATCGCTGTCCGTATTCACTGGTAGATTTTGATTTGCATCTCCAAACTCCCCATTATTCCCATCCAGTGCATCTACAATTCCGTCGCCGTCAGTATCAGAACCATCAGCCACACCGTTCTGATCATTATCTGTAAAACCTGGAATACCGTTTTCAACAAGATCACTTATCAAGTCATTGTCGCTGTCCAGGTCTCTAAAGTTGGGCACACCATCTCCATCTGTGTCAGTGGGTGTTCCCACATTGTTTGAACCAAGCAGGGGATCACCATCTGCTATATTTCTGATACCGTCTTCATCATCATCCGCACCATCTACCATTCCATCGCCATTCGCGTCAGCAAACAATCCATTGTAACCTTCGGTCACATCATTGATACCATCATTGTCGCTGTCAAGGTCAACAAAATCGGGAACGCCATCACCGTCTTTATCAGCGAGGAGATAATTATTTCCAGTGGTTGTGGTATCTGTAGTTTCTACTGCATTTGCAAAACCATTATTGCCTCTTGCTATGTTGGGATCAATTACTTTATTGCCATTTGCGTCAAGCGATGCAACAGTAACGGGAGATATGCCACTTTCATCCAGGTCTGCTATGCCGTCATCGTCGCTGTCGAGATCCAGATAATTCGCAATCCCATCTCTATCAGCATCATCATTTGTAGGGTTTCCATCAGTGCCCCTATCTTCCACAGCATCAGCTATCCCATCGTCATCGCTGTCAGCATCGCAGGAGTTTTTGATACCATCACCATCTGTATCGAGGTAAACCGATTTTCCATTAATTAAGGAGCAATCATCACAATCATCTGGTACACCATCGCCATCTGTGTCTATGGCATCATTGCCTGCACAAATGTCAATAGGATCAGGTACTGTATCTGAATCTGAATCTTTGATGACCTGTGCATAATAGATACGATAACTGCCCGCAAGACTTGCCGAGATCAATCCACTATTGAATACAATTTGTATTTCATCGAAAGCTGTATTTGGTTTAAATCCGATTGTGGTCAAACTATCATCATCATTAAGTACGCCAAGCGCCAGAAGGGCTGCACCGGAGGAAGATGCCACAGGCGTATTTCCACCGTCTTTATACACGTTTATAGTTATTGCATCCAGCAAACCCGCATCAATTAATCCTCCATGTCGAGAAATTACAAATCCTGCGAAAGTGCCTGATGGATAATTGGGCCCGCTATTTTGAACACTGATTTGTGCGCCACAACCCACACTTAAAATAGCAGGCACAAATGTTGCAAAATCGGTAGTGGAGCCGTTTACCACATTACCCGCACCGGTCAAAGACTGACCGATACAAAGCACTCCAAATGTTCCGGTTTTTGAGTTGTTCAGCGAACCTACATCAGGCGGAGCTTGAGTAGCAAGCAACTTAGTAGCAACATCAGCACAACTATCACTTTCAAAAGCATAATAAATCCGAATGCTTCCCACATTCACGGTAGCCGTTTGCGCCACTACAAGCCTCACCTCATTAAATGATTGGCTAGTTACAAACGACAATTCTTTTTGGTTAGTATCACCTGTGCTTAACGCGCGAACTCTAACAAGGCCAGTACCATTATTAAACTGTGCAGTTTCCCGCAATTGTCCATGCAGATAAGTTTGCACCGATATTGCATTCAACACATTTGCAGTTAGCAAACTGGAATTGTAACCAATGATGAAACCGGCACGATGACCTGCGGGATGCACCAATTCCTTTTCCATTACGCCCACGTAGGGCGGCGTAGCCAAAAGAGAAGTTGCGGCAGGAAGGGAAAGCGTTGCAAAGCTGTTTTTATTACCGTCAGTGATGTTCGATTCGTCTGCGAGCGATACCAACGCATTGGCAAGTCCTCCATTGTAAGTTAGTTCTGCGGAAGGTCCTGCAATTTGATCGTAGCAAAAGCTATTGTTGTCTGATAAGCCACATTGCGGATCAAATGCCATAGCAAAATAAATCCTGAACGAATCAGTAATGCCAACCACATTTGTGAAGGTTAGCCTCACTTCATCAAATGCTTGAATGGTCGGAAAATTCAGGTATAATTTCCCGCTGTTATTGCCCAGCAAAGTGATGTTTAAACCCGTAAGATTTGTTTTTGTTTCTTGTAGTGTGCCGTTGTTGTAGGTTGCTAAGGACAAGTTGCTGAGAAGTGAGGCGGACAGTGTAGTGCCTTCAAAACTTACTGCGAAGCCAGCATGCCAACCTGCAGCAAAAGCTCTAAGAGTATCTCTTACTGACAAACCCGCACCGTTCACTACTTGCACTGCTGCTAATGAAGCGTAATTGTCATCATTCGCATCTTTTACGTTTTCAGGATTGCTTATCGCCGTGCAACTAACACAGGGAGCGCCAGCTTGTACTTCTGTCACTATCACATCTCTCCCACTTATCGGTTTGTAGCATTGCGCCGACAAGGTGAACGAGAGTAAACAAAGAAGGAGGGTTATGAAAAGTGCAACTTGAATTGGTTTTCTTAGTGTAGTAGTTTTCCATTCCATAATGAGATTTATTTAGTGAAAGAAAGTTTTTCTAAAACAAGTTTTAATGAGAAGGAGGATTAAGACCGCGATGATAATGTTGAATTTCCTTAGCGTAGTAAATGAATTTTTCCCTAAGAAAAGTATGCCACGAAAATGAAACTTTAAAACATGTTTTAAGATTGTGCGTAAAAGAAACTTATTCAAATCGTTGAAGAAGTGATTGCGAACAAGAAATTTTTTACGACTTAAGGATGAGTTATGGGTTGAGGAACTTTTTATACAAAGCCTCTTTCTCCTCTAAACAGATATAGTATTTTTCACGAAAGTCAACATCTGTAGCGGAAGGATTAAGCATTTTGCCCCGGCCGGTAAAAAGCCAGTTGAGATTCAGGTCTTCAAACTTCTTTGAAACGTCTTCAACAATTTGCACACTTGGACTTGCATTCTCTGTATTGAACAGGCGATAAAGTTTTTGTGGTGAATTGTAGCCCAAAATCACTGACAGATCAATGATTCCAATTCCCTTATGATCCAGAAATTGCTTCAACCTCACAACTAACTCTTTCATTTCAAAGCTTTATAAAATTGGAAAGCGACACCAAAGTAATAAAAGATATTTTACTAAAAACCGTGTTGATTTTGCAGCGGGAATATCTATCTTTTCTGTGCCATTTTGCTTGAAGCAATCACGTTTCAGAGCAAGGAAACAAAACCAGTTTTATGATAAACACAAAACCCATAACCGTTGCCATTGCAGACGACAATTTCATATTTCGGCAAGGACTAAATAAAACCATCAGCAGTTTCGAAGAGTTTTCAATAGTCATCAACGAAGAAGATTGTGAAGTTATGTTTTCGCTCATCGAAGCATCCCCCGTCCCACCAGCAATTTGCATTATTGATATGGCGATGCCCGACGGTTACAAAATACTTAAGCAGATGAAAGAAAAATACCCTTCCATTAAGGTGCTTATTTTATCTATGCTCAACAATGAACTCAGCATTATAAGAACTATAAAAATCGGAGCGAATGGTTTTCTACTCAAGGGGTCATCATCCGCCGATCTTCGTGAGGCGCTTACTGCCATTTCAAAAAGCGAATATCATTATCCGGAAAAAGTTCAGATGCATCAAACTGATTCCCGCGATAACTTATTGGTTAGGCTGTCTTACACCGAACTCGAAATGCTTTCCCTTTCATGTACGGAAATGAATATGCGGCAAATAGCGGAACAAATGAATTTAAGTTTGAGTGCTGCTGAGAAATGCAAAGAAGATTTGCTCAGGAAACTGAATGTAAAATCTCGGATCGGACTTGTTCTTTTCGCTATGAACATGGGTGTGCAGCCCTCTTAAAAACCCTTCAGATGAATTTACACAGCGATAAAATTATTTGCATCGGGCTTTTTTCGGAAAATGAATTTTTCCTTGCCGGGTTGGAATCAATAGTAAGTGAAATTGAAAATTGTAAGGTAGTATTTGCCACCGGAAACGAAAATGCTTTGTCTTCCGCAATTGTAACTTCGACTCCGAATATTTGCATTCTCGACTTAAATCTTCATCTTGAAAAAACCAAAAACCTGTTTGCTTCACTGAAAGAAAGCAATAACAATTTGAAGATAATTGTTCTCTCAAAAGCAGACCATCCTTACAATATTTTCCGGGCATTTCATTTAGGCGCTCAGGGTCATTTGTCTAAATCTGCTGACTCCAAAATAATCCATCGGGCAATTGTGAGTGTTTTCTACACAGGTAGCTTCTACAATGAAAACGTCTTGTCCGAAGCACCCGAAGCGAGTAAAAAGGAAAAGCAAATAATTACAGATCAGGAACTGGCAATGCTAAATTTGTTTTGCACAGAAATGTCTTTGAAAGAAATTGCCCGTGAGACCAATTTAAGTGTTGCCATTGTGGAAGGCTACAAACAAATTTTATCAGAAAAACTAAAAGCAAATTCCCGCGAAAGTCTGATTGTAACCGCTTATAAAATAGGGTTGATCAGCGGCGCGGATTTATAAATTTATTTGCCAAATCTTGGATGATATTTTTCCAAAGTGCTTCTCAAAAATCCACGATCCAAATGGGTGTAAATTTCAGTAGTTGTAATGCTTTTATGTCCCAGCATTTCCTGCACAGCACGAAGGTCTGCGCCTGCTTCTACAAGATGAGTAGCAAATGAATGTCTCAAAACATGAGGGTGAATATTCTTTTCAATTCCAGCCTTTGCCGTAAGATCTTTTAAGATTAGAAAAACCATAACCCGCGATAAACCCTTGCCTCTTCGCCCAAGAAATAAAACATCTTCACTGCCCAATTTGATCTTAATCTTCGGACGCACAAACTCCTGATACAATTTTATTTGCTTTACCGCTGTACCGCCAATCGGCACTAACCGCTCTTTGTCGCCTTTCCCGATGATACGCACAAAACCAATATCAAGATATAAGTGGGAAAGCTTCAAATTAATCAGTTCACTTACCCGCAATCCGCAACTGTAAAGTGTTTCCATCATAGCGCGGTTGCGTTGTCCTTCGGGCGTACTATGGTCAATTGCAGCAAAGAGTTGGTCTATTTCTTCGATGCTTAAAAAAACCGGCAATGCACGTTTTAGTTTTGGCGCTTCGAGCAAACTGGTAGGATCAAGCTCTATTACCTGCTCCAGCAGCAAATACCGAAAGAAAGATTTTACACCACTTAGCACTCTGGCTTGCGTTCCTGCCGATAGTTCCAGTTCATTGATGTGCTCTAAAAAATGTTGCAAATGGCTGAGCGCAATATTCTCTACTGGCAAACCCTGGTTCTTTTCACCGATAAAACAAAAAAGTAAATGCACATCATGCAGATAAGCATCAATAGTGTTGTCAGACATTGACCGCTCTAATTGCAAATACGCTTTAAACCCTTTTATGTATGCTTCCCACATTTCTATTTTCCTATGGTACTTTTCTGTAAAAACATTACGCACTGAAACAACTCAAAATTATAGAAGGGGCATTGCTTATCTTGCCTGAAAATTAAAAGCATGTTGTCGCTGGCTGTTTTGAATGGACCCAATCTCAACCTCATTGGCACACGCGAACCCCATATTTATGGCGAGCAATCATTGCAAGATTATTTGCAATCGCTACCTGCGCAATTTCCCAATGTGAGTTTCTCCTTTTATCAAAGCAATGTGGAAGGTGAACTGATTAATTTTTTACATGATAGCCAGGGCAAAGTGGATGGAATCATTTTAAATGCAGGAGCCTATTCGCATACCAGCATTGCGCTGGCAGATGCCATAACAGCTATCAATATTCCGGTGATTGAAGTTCATATTTCTCATGTATTTGCCAGGGAAGATTTCAGAAAAACCTCCTTTATTGCCAGCAAGTGTATTGGTTCTATTAGTGGTTTGGGTTTGAATGGATATGAATTGGCAATCCGTTATTTTTTGACGAGATAATTTTTCCTTGTCAAAAAAAATTCTCCAAATTATCAGGCTCTGAACCCCCGCAAAAAATCTTCGGTCTTCATCCGCTTTTTTCCTTCTTGCTGCAACTCATCAATGTACAGCCAGCCATCAGAAGCTGCAAATCGTAAATAGGTTTTGTGATCTGTATCGAAACTTCCGGTTGGCTTTTCCAAATTCATGGATTCAAAACGAGACTGATAAATTTTTATCTGCTTACCATTCAAAAAACTGAAAGCTGCCGGATAGGGCGAAAGTCCGCGAATATGATTGTGAATTTCCGTTGCAGGTTTGTTCCAATCAATACGGGTATGTTCCTTAAAAATTTTCGGCGCATGTTTGCAAGTTTCAATCTCCGATAAATCTTGTGGCTGCTCAATTATCAAATTCTCAGCAAGTCCTTTTATTGTTTCTACCAGCAGCTCCGCACCTCGGTGCATCAATTTATCGTGCAAACTTCCCGCATTGTCTTCATCAGAAATAGCCACTTTAGCTTGCAATAAAATATCGCCGGTGTCTATCTCATGTTTCAGTTTGAAAGTAGTAACGCCGGTTTCTTTTTCTCCATTAATGATTGCCCAATTAATAGGTGCGGCACCTCTATACTGTGGCAACAATGATGCATGTACATTTATAGTTCCCATTGGCGGCATATTCCATACAATCTCCGGAAGCATTCTGAAAGCCACCACTATCTGAACATCGGCCTGCAACGCTTTTAGTTCATCAATAAATAATTGGCTTTTCAATTTTTCCGGCTGCATAATATGCAATCCGTTTTCGACGGCATATTTTTTAACGGCAGAAGTCTGCACCTGCATTCCACGCCCGGCGGGTTTATCGGGAGCGGTGACCACGCCAACAATATTAGCTCCTGCGGCTTTCAAAGCATGAAGAGAAGCAACGGCAAAATCGGGTGTTCCCAGAAATACAATCCTAAGATCTTTCAGTGATTTCATCTTTATTTAACAAACATTCGCATGAAAGATGCAAAACTAATCGAGTTGAGATAAGAGAGGCTTGCAGATTCTTTGAACGAACCAAAAGTTTTGAACTACACCTTTACGAAAACCTTAAACCTTTCTCACTTTATTCAGTCAAAAGCAAAATCAATGAGCCAAACGGAAACATACACCGAAGATCACATGATACTCGTGTCTTTCAAAAATGAAAGAACGCGCGAAATTGCTTTTACACAATTGGTAACTAAATATCAGGAACGCCTTTACTGGCACATTCGCAGAATGGTTGCAGAACATGAAGACACAAACGATATACTCCAGAATGTTTTTATTAAAGTATGGAAGAGCCTTCACAACTTCAGGGAAGAAGCCAACCTTTATACCTGGCTTTATAAGATTGCGACCAATGAAGCAATTACCTGGATGGAGCAGCAGAAGAAAAGAACTTTTATCTCTCTAAACGACGAAGAAAATTCTGTAACCAATAAGCTTGAAGCGCAAAAAGGATTTGATGCAAATAAACTTGAGTGGCGTTTACAGCTTGCCATTCAAAGCTTGCCGGAAAAACAGAGAGCCGTTTTCAATTTGCGATACTATGAGGAAATGCCTTACGAGGAAATGTCGAAGGTGTTTGATACCTCGGTTGGTGCACTGAAAGCTTCTTACCACCATGCAGTGAAAAAAATAGAAACATTTTTGATAAACGATTAAACCTATCGGTAATTTTTTAGTCAATAGAATATGCAGCCTGAAAATGAAATATTGAAGGAGCTTGAACACCTGGGAAGCAAGCTTAGCAATATACCCAAGACGACACCCTACCGTGTGCCGGAAAAATATTTTGAGAAATTACCACAGCAAATTTTGACTTCGGTTTTAGAGCAAGATTTAACTGCATCGCTTCCTACGGAAAATCCATTTGATGTGCCGCAAGGTTATTTCAAGTCTTTGCCAGGAAAAATTTTATCGGTTGTAAAGGAAGAACAGAAACCAAAGTCAAAAGTATTTTTTCCTGGAAAAACTATTTGGAAAAATGCACGTTTTGCAGCCGCAGCCATGTTGTTGATTATAGCTGGTGCAGGTATTTTCCGATTTATGTCATTTTCAGATTCTCTCGATAAACAACTTGCTTCACTTCCTGAAGAAACGATAAAGGAATATGTGGTTCAAAGTGCAAACGAATTGAGTGTAGGAAATTCGATTGTGGCTTCAAAAGATATTTTACCAGTGCAGTTGACCGAGGAAGAGATAACATCCTATCTCAATGAAACAGGTTGGCAGTAAAACAAAAAACATGAAACAGATCATCAAGCTATTTTTCGGGTTCTTCTTTCTAATAGGGCTGCTTGCCAATACCGCAATAGCCCAAAACAAGCGTGGCGACAGAGTTCATGCTTTGAAGGTTAACTACATAACCCAAAAGATAAATCTCCGTGCTACACAGTCAGATCAATTTTGGACTACTTACAATAGTTACGAAAAAGAGTTGCGAAGCTTGCGTCAAAGTTTTTTGAAATCGTACAAGAAGCAGCAGAATAATTTTTCGGAGCAGGAAGCACGTAAGTATATTGAGGATAATCTTGACTATCAGGACGCGGTGGTGGATTTGAAACGGAAGTATAAAAATGAATTTCTTAAAGTCATCTCAGCGCAGCAACTCACCGATCTCTACATTGCCGAAAGAGAATTCAGGCAAATGCTGATTCAGAAACTCCGTGAAAAACGGGCGAAAAGACAACACTGAATTTACGAGAGTGGTTCCGGTGGTGGTGTATGAGATGCAGCAGGCTTACTGTTATTTTCTGGTAAAGGAATGAACTCTTGATTATCATTTGGAGGAAGTAGAATTTTCCCTTGTTTCCAATCTTCTTTCGCCTGTTCTATTCTTTCTCTTCTTGAAGAAACAAAGTTCCACCAGATATATCGTTCGCCTACCGGCGCACCGCCCAGCAACATTAGTACACAATCTTCCTTTGCTATAATACGGGGTTCATCTTCCTTCTTAAAAACAAGCATTTGCCCATTCATATAAGTCCTTCCCGAAATTTCGATGCTACCTTTTGCAACATACACTCCGCGCTCTTCGTGTTCTTCGGGCAAAGAGAATGTTGCTGCTTTTTTCAAAACTACATGAACATAAAACAGGGAGGAATGTGTCTTTACATCATTGCTTAAACCATAAGCGTTTCCTGCTATCAGTCGCATCCAAACGCCGGTATCAGTAAACACAGGAAGTTCATGTGCTTTATAATTATCAAAAGCGGGATCCGACTCTTCATCCTTTTCGGGCAAGGCTACCCAGGTTTGAATCATTTCGAGAGCGCCGCCCGCAAGTGCCTGCGGATCTTCAAATCGTTCCGAATGTGCAATTCCTTTTCCCGCAGTCATCCAGTTTACTTCGCCAGGCAATATGATCTGTTCCACACCGAGACTATCGCGGTGTGTAACCCGTCCGCCAAAAAGATAACTAACAGTAGAAAGCCCGATGTGCGGATGCGGCAATACATCCATACTTTGACCCGATGGAGGCGCAGTCGTTACCGGCCCCGCATGATCCATAAAAATGAACGGACCCACCATTCTTCTCAACCTGAAAGGCAAAATTCTTTTTACTTCCATTCCTGGCCCTATAAAAGCCTTGCGTGCTTCAATTATCATTTCCGGCATATCCTAAATGTATGATTTGCAATTTACCAATTAAACATGGAGATAGGGGTTAGCGCCACACGAGTGTTTTTACTCCATTACCTTTGCGCAAAACTTTTATCATGCACAAGCGTTTATTAGTAGCAATGTTCGTAGCATTTGCCGCAATCGGATGTAACGAAACCAACGAAAAAGAAGCTGCCACAGCAAATACAGAAGCCCGGCCTGCTGCTCCGGTGGAAAGTAAACTGGATGAAAAAGGAACTGAGCAACTGATGAATGTAGTCACCAACTATTACGAATTGAAAGACGCTCTGGTGGCAACTGATGCTGCAAAAACAGACGTGGCAGCAAACAATTTGAATGTAAGTGTGGACAGCATGAACGCCTACCTCAAAAATGACAGTGCAAATGGTGCAACCTTCGTTTCCCTGCTTGATACAATAAGCATGAGCAGCAAGAAAATAATTGCTGAAAACGACAACACCACCGAAAAGAAAAGAGTTCATTTTGAGAAAGTATCGGACATGATGTTTGCGCTGTTGCAAAAAGCAGCGTTGAAAAATGCAGGCGTATATCGTCAGTATTGCCCGATGGCTTTTAATGATAAAGGAGCTTATTGGCTCAGCAACGAAACCGAAATCAGAAATCCATATTTCGGCAAGAAAATGCTGGAGTGCGGCGAAGTGACGGATAGTTTGTAGTAGGGTGTAATATGTACAAAACGTATTGTACAATTGCCTGTCATTTTGGAAGAATCTCTTTAAAATGCACTAAATGAAAAAATGTTTTTTAGCTCTATTAACCAGTTTGCTTTTTTTAAGCATCCATTCTTGTAAAAAAGAAAATGAGAATGAACCGCCGAAGGAATATATCATCTCTGGTTTGGATCTTTTTGATATAAATGGACAACCAATGGGTAGAATAGGTATGCAGGACAACAATATAATTTCTGATAGTTTTTTTATGGCTGCCTTTCCTGTTCCTTGTTCTGATAATTTTTCAGTTGCTTTGGGAAGCAATTATTTAGATTCAATTTCTTTAAACTACAAATTGGTTCATGTAATTTATCCTGATGCGCCTGATAGTGTATTTTCGTCTTACCCTATAGTTATTAATAATGCTCACCTGGTTGGTCAGACTGCATCTACGGGATCTATAACTATTGAAAAAAAATACAATCTTCATTTTCAAACAGAAAAGTTGCCATCCGGCTTTTATCGTTTGTTTGTAGAAAATAGCAAAGGCAAAAATTATTGGCAAAATGTTTTGGTGCAATAATTCAAATTGGCTTTCGTGTTTTCATCTTGCAATCCACATTCATCATTATGAATACTTTGAGGCTTGTAATTCTTCTTAGTTGCCTGTTTTATTCTTCTATTTCCCTCGCGCAAAAAAAAGTAACCATCAGCGGCTACATGCGCGATGCACAAAGCGGTGAAGCTTTGATTGCCGCTACTGTATATGTAAAGGAATTGGAGATAGGCGTGCAAACCAATAACTACGGATTTTACTCCGTTACAGTTCCGCAGGGAAGCTACAGCATTATCTATTCTTACGTGGGCTACGGCACTAAAACCGAAACGATGCAGCTCATTGAAAGCAGGGTTTACAATGCAGAAATGATCAACAAAACGGCATTGGCGGAAGTAGAAATTTTGGCTACATCGCGGAAAGATGAAAATGTGAAAACAACCGAAATGGGAACCGTTTCTATGTCGGTAGATCAGATCAAAACACTGCCCGTAATTTTTGGAGAGGTGGATATTTTGAAAGCTTTGCAACTAATGCCGGGCGTGCAAAGTGCGGGTGAAGGCAATTCAGGTTTTTATGTTCGAGGCGGCGGACCAGATCAAAATCTTGTTTTACTCGATGATGCAGTGGTTTACAACCCCGGACATTTATTCGGTTTCTTTTCTGTGTTTAATTCCGATGCGGTAAAAAATATTACACTCATCAAAGGATCAATGCCGGCAAGTTATGGCGGAAGGTTGTCGTCGGTGGTAGATGTTTCCATGAAAGAAGGAAACGTGAAGGAATATCGGGCACAGGGCGGTATCGGTTTGATCGCATCAAGGCTTACCATTGAGGGCCCGCTGGAAAAACACAAAGGCTCTTTCGTTCTTTCAGGAAGGCGAACCTATATAGATGTATTGATGCAACCCTTTACTAAAAACGGCAACTTCGGCGGCTCAGGCTATTTTTTTTACGATGCAAATCTGAAAGCAAATTTTGCATTTAGTAAGAGAGACCGTTTGTATCTCAGCGGATATTTTGGAAGAGATAAGTTCACTTTCAATAGCCAAACCTCTACGTTCAGAGCAGAAATTCCCTGGGGAAATTCCACAGCTACCCTTCGCTACAATCATCTTTTCAGCGACCGGTTGTTTATGAATGTTTCCGCCATTTACAACGAATACCAATTTGAATTTGGAGGCAGCCAAAGTGATTTTGAACTTAAACTTGCTTCAGGCATAAAAGACTGGAATGGCAAAGTGGATTTTGATTATTACGCGGCCAACAATCATCATTTCAAAGCTGGCATCAACTACATCTACCACAAGTTTATTCCCAACCAAATATCAGGGCGCACCGGCGACACGGAACTGAAACCCGATAACGCGCTAATAAAATATGCGCATGAAGCTGCCGTGTATGTGCAGGATGATTTTGAATTGTTTGACTGGTTGCAAATAAATGCCGGGCTGCGTTACTCTTATTTCGGGCAGGCGGGTCCGTATGTTCGATACAGTTATGACATCAACCAAAGCAAAACCGACAGCACTTCTTACTCTGGCGGACAAATTGTGAAATCTTATGGTGGACTCGAGCCGAGACTTAACATGCGTTTTTCAGTTTCACCAACGTCTTCTATAAAATCGAGCATCGTAAAATCTTATCAATACATCCATCTCATCACAAACAATGGCACTACCCTGCCCACCGACCTTTGGGTGCCCAGCACTTTTGTGGTACAACCCCAGGAGGCATGGCAATATTCACTGGGGTACTTCCGAAATTTTCTGGACAATAAAGTAGAGACCAGCGTAGAACTCTACTACAAAAGCATGAAAAACCAGATTGAGTACCGGCAAGGCTACACTCCAAACGCGCTTTCTGCCGACCCCGAACTTGAGTATGTTTTTGGAAACGGAGAAGCTTATGGCGCTGAATTTCTCATTAATAAAACCAAAGGAAAATTTACCGGATGGATAGGCTACACACTAAGCTGGACATGGCGAAAATTTAAAGACCTCAATAACGGAGAGCGCTACCCTGCCAAGTACGACAGACGACACGATCTTTCCGTAGTAGGAACGTATGTGCATAGTAAAAGATGGACGTTTTCAGGTGTGTTTATTTTTGGCTCGGGCAGTGCCATTACGTTGCCCACTAATTATTATTTTATAGAGCAGCAACTTACACCCGAATACAGCAAACTGAATGAATACAGACTGTTCCCCTATCATCGTTTAGACCTTTCTGCTATTTATACGCCCACGCCCAAAAAACCCAAAAGATGGAAAAGCAGTTGGGCATTTTCTATCTACAATGTTTACAGCAGGCAAAACCCTTATTTTCTGTATGTGGATTCGAGAGGAAATACCGGACAAGGGGTAGATGTGAAAGTGAAGCAGGTATCCATTTTTCCGATACTTCCAAGCATTACTTACAATTTCAGTTTCTGATTCATTCCTCACACGCGGAAATTGATACTCTTTCAGCTTTTACGGTTGATAAACCACTCTTGTTTTCGCCACTTCTCCGCCATTAGTTTTGAAGGTAGCGATGTAGAGTCCGCTTGAATTTTTTGGGAACGCTACCTTGTTCTTTCCCTCTTTAATATTGTAAGCAGCTATCTGCTGCCCCTGTAAACTTGCAATCACCAATATACCCCGCTCCTTACATTCGGCAGTAAAGCTTCCTTTGGTAGGATTAGGATAAAGAACCAACTCCGGTGTCTTTGATGATGATACTTTCGGCACACCCGTAGGCGCACAATTTGGTATGACACAACCCATGCTATCTACCACTACTACCCATACATCCTGGGTATGCTGGCTGGTGCTGCCTACCGTACCTGTCATGACTATAGAGCCGTTGGAACGCTCCGCTGCATCTACCAAATAATTAAAGCTCGTAGCTGGATCTTTATAATAATGATTATCCCAAACTACAAAACCGTTTTTATCCAATTTCATAGCCCAGCCTTGTCCAACTGGTTCGGGCTTAAATAATGTGTCAGCTCTGAGTCCTACTATAAGGTAATTGTCATCCTTTAGCTGCTTCACATTCCATATCCATCGTTTATCTGCTTTTAACGTCACAAAATGCTTTAACCACACTATTCTGAACTGATCATCAAGGTGAGCAACGTATTCCGGTAAGTTATGTATATCACTTGGGTCGTTTGGGTAGACCAGACTATCCAAAAACCCCAAATGAAAAAACCCTCCATTTTTATCCTTATATATCTTTCCGCCGCCGCCATAGCGTGTGCTGTATAAAGTGTCTTTGAGCAGATTGCCAAGCGTGTCATAAACTAAAAACCAGGGCTGGCTGGCATCATAGCTATGATTACCTACATGCACCCGTCTTGTCTTGTTGGCTCCCACCAATATCTTTCCATTGCCAATGTACTCGCAGGTGTAAAAACCATTGGCTGCATGTACCGCCTCCCAGAGTACATTACCATTGCTGTCGGTTCTTTTTAAGATGCCGTTACCATTCCATCCTCTTATGCTGGCAGTTATAAAGCCGCCATCGGGCATCAGGTTGCAGTCGTTCATAAACTCGCGGCTAACTGTGAATGAGTTTGTATGTAATCTTACCCATAAAGTGTCTCCGTTAGCATCAAGTTTCGCAAGGCGGGTATGTTGAATAAAGCTGGAGCCGTAAGGACGTGAATAAGTAAGCGGGGCAATATAACCGCCTCCCGGCAACTGCCTTACCGCGCCGGGATTTCCTCTGAAAACATTAGTATTATAAACCCTTAGTATAGTTTTGCTCAATAACTCGTTTCCGGATGGAGCAATTTTTTTTGCGTTGAAGGCTAATTTATTCTTACTGGCGCCCCCAAAAATCATGTAATTACCATCGCTGGCTATATGCACACTATAGCCCCAGTCGGCGGAAGTATCAAAGTCATAAAGCTGGTTAAGATATTGAGCGGAAGATACTACTGGCGCAAGCAGCGCCAGTAGTATTATTATTGAGAATTTTTTCATCGTGTCAGGGTTGATATACTAATCTGAAATTACTTGCTTTTCCACCGCCGTCCGGTACAAAACGCAGCATATAGATACCGGATGCTAATTCGGTTGGCAGCCTCACTTCATTAACGCTTTCCTTCACCGAAAAAACTGTTACCTTCTTACCCACCATACTGTATACGCTTAATGATCCTTTTGCCGGCACTGTAGCCTTAAAGCTGCCGCTTGTAGGATTAGGATATACACTTATCTCCGTTTCTTTTTGTACAGAAGCTACCGAAGTAGGCGCACAATTTGGTATAATACAGCCAATGCTATCTACCACTACTACCCATACATCTTGTCCATGATTGAAGTTAGGATGTCCACTTACACTTCCTGTAAGAACAATGCTGCCATCAGAACGCTCCGCTGCATCCACCAGATAGTGAACCGTGCCTATACTATCTACATAAAAGCTATTGTCCCATTCTGTGAACCCCCATTTATTCAGCTTCGCAGCCCAACCTCTCGGGTTTGGGAAAGTATCCCATTTTTGCCCTATTAAAAGATACCCATCATCTTTAAGCTGCTTGACATTCCAAATAAAAACTTTGGATGTCGGGCTTGCATAGTTTTTTATCCACGTAACCTTAAAACTATCATCAAGATGCGCAATGTATTCGGGAAAATTAACAATACTTGAAGGACTTGAAACTAATAGAGAATCAACATTTCCCCAATGAAAAAACCCTCCATTCTTATCCTTATATATCTTACCGCCGCCGCCATAGTGTGTGCTGTATAAGGTGTCTTTTAGCAAATTACCCAGCGTGTCATAAACTAAAAACCAAGGCTGGCTGGTTTGGTAGCTATCGCCTGGTATTTGTTTGACACGTGTTTTGTTTGCTCCTACCAATATCTTCCCATCTCCTATATACTCACAGCTATAAAAGCCATTGGCATCGTGCATTGCCGTCCACAGCACATTGCCGTTGCTATCGGTTCGTCTTAATACAGCATCCGAATTTACGCCACCACGCTTTATATTGGCAGTAATGTACCCTTTGTCCGGCATCAGGTTTACCATATTGGCAAACTCCATATTGCCTGAAAACATAGTATCGGAATGCCATTTCAGCCACAGTGTATCTCCGTTGGGCGCTAATCTTGTAAGCCCTGCCAGCTTTATATTAAACCCGAAATGAGATCGGATAACCGTGACAGGCACGATATAATCTCCGTTTGAAAGTCGTTTCGCGCCGCCAGGCTCTCCGTCGTACCAGCTAAATGTACCTGGCCCTTTTAATACCTCTTTTTTTGCTAACTCTGTACCATTTGGATCCACTGTTTTGGCCAGTATGCGCCATGTCCCCCTTATACCTGCGCCAATGATAAAGTAATTATTATCAGGTTGTACAAACACATGGTAGCCCCAATCGGCCGTAGTGTCGTGATCGTATAGCTTGTTCAAATATTGGCTCTTTGAAATTACTGGTATTGCTAAAAGCAATACCAGTAATAAAAAATTACATCTCATACAAATCAGGGTTTATAAACTAATCTGAAAATTCTTGCATTCCCTCCGTCCCAGTAGCTGTAAGCACTTTTTTAATCCAAACAATCTTGCCTTTGTGATCAAGTTTCATGTAGCAGGGAGCTGTATATTCAGTAGTGCCTACTACATGTCGCGTATAACCTACGGCAATGTATTCCTTTTTGCTGGTTTGGATAACATCGAATATCCAATCGTAAGATCTGAAACTGCTTAACGCATGGTTGGATGTTGCCTGCGCATGCCATTGCTGCGCTACAGGCACTTGCGCTTTCGCATTACTTACTATTATCAAGCCCAGTAAGAAGGCTGCTATTTTTTTCATTTTGCATGTTGTTATAAATTTTAGTGGAAATAAGACTTTAAAGAACAAAAACCTGAGAAGAAAATAAACACAAGATCTATAGCCTGAGCATGGCTATAGTTGTCTGAATTGCTTCGGAAAAGCCTGCTCTGCTTTTTATGAGATTTTTTTGCGTTTGGCCATAGCTACCAATTTAAAAATGTGATGAATAATACAGCGATGCACTTGCATCTCAGCTTAGTTTTGTTTGTTTATTCATCAACTCTCTTTCTGATAATCTTTCCACAAGGGCAATGTACACGCGCCTTTATTAGGAGAAAAATGTGATGGAGAATAAATATAATAAGAATAAAATTAAAAAAAACAAGAGTTTCCGGTGTATTTGCTTTCGCTCGCTGTGCAAACAAGTTGCTGGCCAATTATTATTTCATACAGCAACTTATACCTGAGTACAGCAAACTGAATGAGTACGGATGCAGTTGGGCATTTTCTATCTACAATGTTTACAGCAGGCAAAACCCTTATTTTCT
>ENA-UOUJ01000530-UOUJ01000530.1-activated-sludge-metagenome-genome-assembly--contig:-NODE-530-length-25016-cov-10.758383_pt1 | contig 25016 bp, 24 predicted proteins | sample MGYA00249839_ERZ747224 | MGnify/ENA primary metagenome ERZ747224 (study PRJEB28782, sample SAMN03220277) | activated sludge metagenome | biome: wastewater; feature: sewage sludge; material... | reverse complement strand
CAACGTCCATGTAGGCCATGGATGAGGTCTTACGGCCTTAACGACCTGCCCAAGGCACGCTGACCGTTCCCTGCGACATATTGGAACTTTGCCAAAAATCCCCCTTTGTGGGTATTGCAGGGTGTTATACGGCCAGCATCTTTGGCATGTGTTTTTTGGACCCTTATGCGCGATGGCACCGACTGCCCAACAGCTTGATCGTGCATGGAGCAATGTCCTATTCCCGGGGGGAGTGGCCAACCGTAGGAGCAACGGTCGGCAAGGACAACGCACCATGCCGTGGAGGCCGCTCCCCGTGGGCGGCTTCCCATTTTTCAGGTCCGTCGTTGCCGTCCAAGCACAATGGCTTGCACCCGGGCCAGGCACATAGATAGCCCTGCAAACAGGCCCGACACTGCCGATGAATTCCTTTGTCAAGCGCTGCTTCATTTCCCTTGCTATCGTATTTTTACGATCATCATCACCCCGATGGGCCTCTCCAAACACGACGAGTTCACCCTGCGCGACAACCGCATCGCACGTTATGCCAAGGCGCTGGCACACCCGGCCCGCGTGGCCATCCTGCGCTTCCTCATCCACAAGCGCAGCTGCGTGTGCGGCGACATCGTGGACGAGCTGCCCCTTGCGCAAAGCACGGTGAGCCAGCATTTGAAGGAACTGAAGGCCGCCGGGCTGATCCTGGGCGAGATCGAGGGCACCACCGTGTGCTACTGCATCGACCCCAAGGCCTGGGCCATGGCGGAACAGTGCTTAGGCGACCTACTAAAGAGCTTCACCGACGGCGGTTCTTGCTGCGCGCCGGCCAAACAAACGATCGCAACAAAACGATAGAACCATGGAGACCGCGGAAAACATCAAACAGACCGTACGCGCCAAATACGCCGAGATCGCCCAACAGGACCGCGCCGACAACGCCGCCTCCTGCTGCGGCAGCGGCGGGTGCAGCACAGAAGTGTACAACATCATGACCGACGACTACGCCGGGCTGGAAGGCCATGTGGCTGAGGCCGACCTGGGCTTAGGCTGCGGGCTGCCCACGCAATTCGCGGGCATCAAGCCGGGTGATACCGTACTGGACCTCGGCAGCGGCGCGGGCAACGACTGCTTCGTGGCGCGCCACGAGACTGGCCCCGACGGCCGCGTGATCGGCGTGGACTTCACCCCGGAGATGATCGCCAAGGCACGCGCCAACGCACAACAACTGGGCTTCGCCAACGTGGAGTTCCGCGAAGGCGACATTGAGCAACTGCCCCTAAGCGATGCGATGGTGGACGTGGTGGTGAGCAATTGCGTGCTGAACTTAGTGCCGGACAAGAAGAAAGCGTTCAGCGAGATCCTTCGCATACTGAAGCCGGGCGGGCATTTCAGCATCAGCGACGTGGTGTTGCAAGGCGAATTGCCCGCCAACCTGCAACAAGCCGCCGAGATGTACGCGGGCTGTGTAAGTGGCGCCCTGCAGGAGAGCGACTACCTGGGCATCATCCACCAACTCGGCTTCGGCGAGGTGACCGTGCAGAAGCGCAAGGCCATCACCGTGCCGGACGACATCCTCGCCAACTTCCTCAACGCCGAGGAACTCGCCGCGTTCAAGGCTAGCGGCACGGGCATCTTCAGCATCACCGTTTCGGCCATGAAGCCCGAAGTGAATGCGGCAAAGGAAGAATTGAAGGCCGCTTGCTGCGGGAGCGGAAGTACGTACTGCTGAGGATCGGGGCCGAACGATACCGCATTTCGGGTCCAGGGATAGCTTTGGTCGATGTTGACCCCAACCCCGTGATGCGCAAATTCCTCTTCCTCCTGTTCCTTGCCATGGGCAGCGCCCCCGCTTCCGCCCAGGCCACGCACACCTTCACCGCCGCCAATGGCGAATTCCTGCTCGACGGCAAACCCTTCCGCATCATCGGCGCCGAGTTGCACCCCGCGCGCATCCCGCGCGAGTACTGGCGCCACCGCATCCAAATGGCCAAGGCCATGGGCTGCAACACCATCAGCAGCTACGTGTTCTGGAACTACCTGGAGCCGGAGGAAGGACAGTTCGACTTCCACACGGAGAACCGCGACATCGTCGCCTTCGTGCGCCTCTGCCAGGAAGAAGGGATGTGGGTGCTGATCCGTCCCGGCCCTTACGTGTGCGCGGAATGGGACTTCGGCGGGCTGCCGCCTTGGCTGCTGGCCGATCCCGGCATCAAGCTGCGCTGCCTGGACCCGCACTACATGACAGCCGTGAACGCCTACATCGCCGCGCTGGCCAAAGAAGTGGTGCCCTTGCAGGTGACGCACGGCGGGCCCATCCTGATGGTGCAGGTGGAGAACGAGTACGGCAGCTACGGCAACGACCGCAGTTACATGGGGGCCCTGCGCGACCAATGGAAGCAGCACGGCATCGACGTGCCCTTCTACACCGCCGACGGGCCCTCGGATGCCATGCTGGAAGCGGGTTCATTGCCCGGTGCGGTGATCGGTCTGGACAGCGGCAGCAATGCCGGCGACTTCAAGGTGGGTGCGAAACACGCCGATGGCATGCCGGTGCTCAGCAGCGAGACCTATCCGGGCTGGCTGACCCATTGGGGCGAAAAATGGCAACGGCCCGATACCGCGTCTCTCGCCAAGCAGGTGCGCTTCCTGCTGCAGAGCGGGCATTCCTTCAGCTTCTACATGCTGCACGGCGGCACCAACTTCGGCTTCACCGCGGGCGCCAACGCCGGCAACGCCACGCAATACCAGCCCGATGTGACCAGCTACGACTACGATGCCCCCATCAACGAGCAGGGCCGGCCCACGGCGAAGTATTTCATGTTGCGCAAGCTGATCGCCGCGCACAGCAACGAAAAGCTCCCCGCCATCCCCAAGCCCATCCCCGCCATCACCATTCCGCCCATACCCATGCAGCGGTACACCGACCTCTGGCAGCACCTGCCCGCCCCCGTGCATGCCGCGCAACCGCTCCCCTTCGAAATGCTCGGCCAGAACCAGGGCCTCGTGCTGTACCGCACCAAACTCATCGGCGAGAAGAGCGGCACCCTCAACATCGCCGAACCGCACGACCTGGCGCTGGTGTTCCTCAATGGCGTGTTCATCGACACGGTGTTCCGACACGGCGCACGGTGGACCGTGGAACTGCCCAAGACCGACGTGGCCAACCCCGTGCTGGACATCCTCGTGGAAGGCATGGGCCACATCAACTACGGTCCGTACATCGTGGACCGCAAAGGCATCACCGATATGGTGCGGCTCAACGGCATGACGCTGATGGAATGGGACATGTACAGGCTGCCCTTCGATGCAACCTACATGCAGGGCATCACCCTTACCGGCACGCCACCCGCCGCCACATGCAACTTCTACAAAGGCAGCTTCACCCTGAAGAAGACCGGCGACACCTACCTCGACCTCAACGGTTACGGCAAAGGCATGGCGTACATCAACGGCTATAACCTGGGCCGCTACTGGAACATCGGTCCGCAGCAAAGGCTGTATTGTCCGGCTTCGTGGTTGAAGGAAGGAGAGAACGAGCTGGTGGTGTTCGACCTCTTCGGCAGGAAGAGCGCGGACGTGCAGGGCTACGGAAGTATGGAATAGGTGTGAAGGCCGTGCAACCGTTGAGGTCATGGCATGAACTGGTGAAGAAGGAAACATGGAGCACACCGGAAGACATCAAGCGGGCCTTCCCCTCCGTTTCGTTCGTGGGTGGGGACCGCCTGGTCTTCAACATCAATGGCAATGCTTACCGCTTGGTGGCCCGTGTGCGGTACAAGAAACCACCCACGAAGCAGGACGTGATCTACGTGATCCGAGTAATGACCCACGCCGAGTACGGCAAGGTGGACGTAACAACACTGCGCTATGAAGGTTAAGCCCATCCGCACCAAGAAAGAGCACAAGGAGGCGCTGCTTCGTGTGCAGGAACTCTTCGACCTTGACCCCAAGGAAGGCACAGCCCAGTTCGATGAACTGGAACTGCTGGCCATGGTGGTGGAGGAGTATGAGGACCTTCACCACCCCGTCCCCCCGCCCGACCCCATCGAAGCCATCAACCCCGGATGAAACTCCGGGGCCGCATGGACCAGATGGGCCTTACCGACAAAGGCCTGGATAAGCTCCTCGGTTCACGCCAGCACCGCAGCGAGATCTTCAACGGCAAGCGCAAGCTCAGCCTGAACATGATCCGCACCTTGCACGAGAAGCTTCAAATACCGGCAGAAACGCTGATCCGTGAGTACAAGGTGAAGGTGGCATAGCCCATTGCTTCACTTCCCGAACACCTCCACCCGATGCCACTCCAGGTATTCGGGCTTCGGGCCCGCCGCCTCGGCGGGTATGGCCAATGGCTTGCCTTCGTAGGCCTTGAAGTGCTGGGCCACGGTGGCGTGGGCGAAGTGGTCCTTGATCGCTTTGGAACAGACAGGCCGGAGGTTGATATCGAACCCGCCTTCGCCAAGGATACGGCGGATGTGAGGTGATGAGGCCGAAGTCGAACGCGCTTGGGGCAAGCAGGGGCGCGGTCGTGGAGGGCGTTCGCGATCAGGGCTTGCCCATCCCGATACGCTTCACCGCCTTGTCGAACTCATCCTCTTGCGATGCCTCCAACGCCTTGCTGTACTTCTCGAACTCGGCGAGTGCGTGCGCCTCGGCTTCCTCGTGGCTCACCTTGCCGCTGTGCAGCAGCACTTCCCGCTCGTTCAGCGTGAGGAAATCGTGCAGCTTCTTCTTCCAGTCGGCCATGTGCATCGGCTTGCGTTGCAACGCTTGTAGTTCGGCGAATTCCAGGTACTGGTTCACGATCCGGTTCAAATGGTCGAGTTCCTGCTCACCCAGGTAATTCTTGGCCACCACCACGTCCTGCTTGCGGATTTCGGCCGTCGGCCAAGTGGTCAAGCCCATGTTCGGCTTGCCGGCATCGGCGCGCTGCATCACCACCTCGGCGGCCGTGCGTCCGTGGATCGCCCAGTGGAACTTGTTCTGCACGTTGGCAAAGAACTCGCGCGTGATCTCCACGGCCGGATCGTAATCGACGCTGGTAGCATAGATGTCGCACACCTTCCGGTAGAACACCTTCTCGCTGCTGCGGTCGCACGCCGCCAAAGCGCTCCGGCGACGGCGCGATGTCGCGGATCCTGCCAAGCAGCTCATCGAAGTAGCCGTCGCGCGCCTGTTTCAATCGGGCATCGTCCAGCACGAAGCCCTTGAAGATGTACTCCCGCAGCCGCTCGGTGGCCCAGCGCCGGAAGTGGACGCCCACATGGCTGTTCACCCGGTAGCCACGGAGATGATCATGTCCAGGTTGTAGTGTACCACCAACCTTTTCACGTTCCGCCTGCCTTCCCGGGCAACTGTAAAGGAATTCCTTTACAGTTGCCTCGGCTTCCAGTTCGCCTTCAGCAAGGATGTTCTTGATGTGCTGCACGATGTTCTGCTTTGTGGTCTGGAACAGGTCGGCCAGCTGGTTCTGGTTAAGCCAACCGGTCTCGTCCTCCAGCTTCACGCTCATTTGCGTGAGGCCGTCCTTGCCTTGGTAGATCAACACCTCGCCTTTGCTCATGACTTCCGGATCGACGCACTTCCCGCCAACCGCGTTCGGGCAAGATAGCGGTGCACCTTCACTTCCCGAACACCTCCTTCCGGTGCCATTCCAGGTATTCGGGCTTCGGGCCCGCCGCCTCGGCGGGTATGGCCAACGGCTTGCCTTCGTAGGCTTTGAAGTGCTGGGCTACGGTGGCGTGGGTGAAGTGGTCCTTCAGCGCTTTGGAACAGATAAGGCGGAGGTCGGTATCGAAGGTGATGAGGCCAAGGTCGAAAGCGCGGTCGTGGAGGGCGTTGAGGGCGATGCCGTTCTGTGGATCGAGGCGATGGGCTTCAGCCGCATTCCATGGAATGATGTGCGAGGCGATGAGCAACTCGCGCACAGCGAGGCCGGTGACGGCACAACGGCCAGCGTAGGCGTTGAGGACGGCTTGGCGGAAGAAGCGTTGTCCACGGCGGACCTTTACAGAGGCGGTGCTTTCGGTGAGGCCTTCGGGATGGCTAGGAACGGCGATCCGTTCGGGTTGAACATCTACCTGACAATCTGCATTCCCAGTGATCAGCTCGGCCAAGAGCGCCTCACTTTCGGGCACCAACAGATCTTGATGCCCTTGAAACTCTTGCCACGTCTTCCGGTCCAAAGCGCTGGCACCACTGAGGCCACGAATACCCCGTGCCATTAACCGATCGTCCAAGGAGGCCAGGTTGCTCAACTTCATAGCCACGCTGCCTGGTGTTCGTCCCATCCGCGTAGCGATGTCGATCAGCATCGGGTTACCGTGATGGAACAAGCCGAACGGGATCTTCTCGTACAGGTTCAGGAGGATCAGGACTTCCTCTCGGGTCCATGGTTTGCGTGTGTTCTTCGCCGCCTGGTTGAACGGAATTGGCTCTGTCGTGGCGTTGCATGTTCCGCAAGGGTCCACTATCCCAACTGCAATTGCTTTGTATCCACGCACGAATGTCACGAGTTCATCGACCGTAGATGCGCAAACCTTGATGTCATTGTGCCCAGTGAATCCGTCTGCGGCAATAATGTCCGGTCGCGTGATGTGTGGGCAGGTTGCCCGGTGAATCATGGCGAATTGCGAATCCCGGCTACGCCGGGTATTAAGTACATAACCCTCCGGATTTTCCTTCAGCCACTTCAAGTAAGGTGCGTCTCCGTTGTCGAAAACAACATAGTTCATCGGTCTCTAGCTTTTCCGCACGAATATGCGTACCCTGGCCGAATGAACCACAACAAGGAATACGTCATCCGCCTCAATGGCCTCGATCTGGGCCAAGTGATCGATGGGCTGGAAGTACGCGCCGGTGCGTGGCACCATACCGCCAACTACCTCAAAACCGGCGAAGCACCTGAGGGGTTTGTGATCGAGGAATGCGATGATGCCGAGGAGGCTCGGAAGCTCGAAGGGCACTACCGCCGCATCATTGGAACGTTGATGGAACAGATGGAAGGTCAACGCTGAGCGACCAGGCCGCGCAGAGGGCCAATGCCGGCGTGCACTCGTGGTGATGACAAGCGTGAACGGGTCATAGTGCCCACCTTCGCCCCATGGAAATCCCCTTGGACCATTTTGAGCAGCTGATCGACGAGCGCATCCTGGAGCGCGGGCTGAAGTACTTCGAGCGCGGCGCGGTGGAGGAACCGGAAGAACTGGAACCGGGCCTGTACGAGGCCGTGGTGCAAGGCAGCGAGGATTATACGGTCAGCGTTCGGTTGAAGGGAAACGCCGTCACGGAACATGCCTGCGACTGCCCGTATGAGGGCCCCGTGTGCAAGCACGTGGTGGCGCTCCTCTTCGAGCTGCAACAAGGCAAAATGGAATTGCCCAAGCGGGGCAAGGGACGCAACGCGGCCAAGAAAGCCACCGTGGCCGAGCAGGTGGACCGCGCCCTGTCCGAACTGCCGCACAAGGAATTGGTGGCCTTTGTGCGCGACCGCTGCATGGCCGATGGCGCGTTCCGCAGGCAGTTCTTGGTAACCTGCGCGCCGCAAGCCATCACCGGCGACCGCAAGGACCACCTGAAAAGCCTGCGGGCCGGGCTGCGGGCCGTGGCCGGGCGTGGCGGTTTCTTCGGCTGGAACGACACATACGCGGCCGCAGCCGTGCTGCATGACATGGTGGACCAGGCCCGCACCCTGATCAAGAAAGGCCACCCACAACGCGCCCTGCCGATGATCAGCGCGGCAATCGAAGCCGGTGCGGAGGCCATGGAACACGCCGACGACAGCAACGGCGACATCGGTGGTGGCATCGAAGCGGCCATGGAGCTGCTTGATGAACTGGCACGGGCGGAGCACGAGGAACCGTTCCGGAAGGAACTGCTTGCGGAGACCTTGCGCCTACTCTCCGACAAGGCCGTGAACGACTGCGACTGGAACGGCCATCTGGAGCCGGCCGCTGCGGCCCTGGCCCGCACCGACGCCGAGGCGGCCCCGCTGATGGCGGCGTTGAAACGCTCCGCCGATGTGGAGTATGGCGGCGCTACCGCAAGAACCGCCCTGCTGCAGCTCACCCGCCGGTTCCAAGGCGCCGAAGCTGCAACCACGCTGGAAGAACGTTTCCTCGTCCACGGCGAAGTGCGCCAAGCAGCCATCGAAAGGGCCATCAAGGCGAAGGACTGGGCCCGTGCCAAACAGCTGGCCGAGGAAGGAAGGCTTGTGCGGATCAACGGCCGTACAGTGACCCACGAACACTACTGGACGCCCCACCTGCTGCGCATTGCACAACTGACCAAGGACACACCCGAAGTGATCCGCCTGGCACGAACACTGATGCTGGACAGCAACCGCGATGGCATGGAACACTACAAGCTTTTGCGCAAGCATGTGCCCGTCGGCGAATGGCCCGCCTTCGTGGAACAGCTATTGAACGACCTGCGCAAGGGCAAGGGCAACAACCGCGCGCTGCTTGCCGACATCTGCGCAGCCGAGGAACGCTGGAACGAGGTGATGGCGCTTGCCCGCGAGGAAGGACGCAACCGCAACATCTTCTACTTCCACAGCGTACTGGACAAGTACGAAGTGGAGCTGGCCAAGCACTTCAAGGACGAAGTGACCACCACCCTTGCGGAACGTGCCGAAGCATACGCTAGCAAGATGAACCCCAAGTACAGCGATTATGTGGATGCAACCAAGCTGCTGCGCCGCGTGCGGAAGTTGGGCGGGCAAGACCTGGTGGCGGCCCTTAGCGCCGATTGGCGCGAGCGGCTGAAGCGGCGCAAGGGGCTGATGGAGGAGTTGGGGAAACTGTAAGGAGCTATCTTCAATCGCACATTGCGCTCCCATGGCCGAAAACTGCTTTCCCCGCTTCCTCTATACCTTGCGAGCTTCGATGGCAACTTCCATCAGGACTTCCCCTTCAAGCGCTTCACCACCTTGTCGAAATCGCTTTCGTGGTCCGGCCCCAGCTTGTTCGCCGCATGAAACTTTTGGTATTCGTGCGGCGCATGGTCGCCAAGCCCTTCCAGCACTTCACGTTCGTTCAGCGTAAGAAAGCCATGCAGTTTATCGATCCAGTCCAACATGCGCATCGGATTCTTGCGCAAAGCCTGTGATTCGGCGAATGCCAAGTACTGCTCCACGATGTTGTTCAAGTGCTTCAACTCGTCCTCGTTCAGGTAATTCTTGGCGATCGTCACGTCGCGCGGAAGAATGCGGTCGCCCGGCCAATTGGTCAAGCCCATGTTCGGCTTCTCCGAGCTGGCCCTTCCGCCGATCAATTCCGCAGCTGTGTGGCCGGTAATGGCGAAGTGCAACTTGTTCTGCACCGTGGCATAGAACTTCCGCGTAGCCTCCTCGGCCGGGTCGTAGTCCATACTGGTGGCGTAGATATCCGTCACCTTCCGGTAGAACTGCCGCTCGCTGGTGCGGATGTCGCGAATGCGCTCCTGCTTGCCTTCCTTCACTTGGCCGTTGAGCTGGCGCGTGGCTTCATGCGCCCCCTGCAACCGGCACCGCGCTGCTGGCATTCGGCCCCGATCGGGGGCACGATCGCCCCACAGCCCCACCATTTTGGCCCGGTCACCTGGTTGAGGAGCAAGGGGTTGGTGCCATGGCCCCGCCCTTGCGATGGGACCGACCATCAATTGACCGATCACATGCGCCATCACCATCTCGCACTGCTCCTCCTTTCCCTTATCGCCACCAGCGCCACCGCACAGAAGTGGGGCCTGGGCGTCCGCTTGGGAGACCCCAGCGGTATTTCCGTGAAGAAATACGGCGAGGGCCATGCCTGGGAATTCAACTTGGGTCGAACCCACCTCTTCAATGGGCATCGCTACTTCAACAACCGCTACGCCTATTGGTATGACCATCAACACTTCGATCATAAGGAGCATGAATTCATCGGCTATAGTGCCTCCGTACCCTTGGGCCTGCAGGTGCATTACCTCTTCCAGAAGCCGGTGAAGAATGCCGAGGGCCTTCAATGGTACTGGGGATTTGGTGGGCAGGTCCGCACGCAGCGGGTCTCCTACGCCTACCGGTACAAGGTGAAGAATGGTCCGGACTGGGTGGTGGTGAACGATGCGTCCGTGCAGGAAACGAACTTGGGCTTGGACGGCGTGCTCGGCTTGGAATACAAATTCAAGAATGCCCCTTTGGCCATGTTCCTCGATGGCACCCTCTTCATGGAACTGTACGACCAGCCCTTCCTCTTCAGCCTGCAAGGCGGGTTGGGCGTGCGGTATACCTTCTAGCCCGGGCAGCGGCCATCTCGTTCCACCTCAGTTGGCCTTCCTCGGTCTGTTGCGAGCGCCCGATGGATAGCGCTCCCTCAACCCACGGATCCCGCCTGCAGCCTGTAGACGGGATCCGTGTTCGGTAGTTGTAGGCCCTCGGCCACCGCTTAGGCGCGGGCCTTGCGCCAGATGGAGCCGTTGCGCGTATCGAGGCGCTCCAGCTTGCCTTCCTTCACTTGGCCGTTGAGCTGGGCCGTTACCGCTTCCGGCGTGGTGGCCAACATCAGGGCCGCCTCCTGCGCGCACCAGCTGGGGTGCAGGGCGAAGAGCGCATCCACCGTGGTGGGCAGCGCGGCGGCTTGAACGCCCGGCGCGAGTTGCTTCAGGGCCTGCTCCATCTGCTCGTAGGAGCGGGCACCGTACACCACCTGCCGCTGGCCTTCCGCGTTGCTGAAGAGCATGGTCGGGAAGCCGCGCACGCCGGAGGCCCGTGCCAAGGCGAGGTCGGCCTTGAAGAGGGCATCGCCCGCGCCCTTCATGTCGCTTTCCAGGCGCACGGGGTCCAGCCCCACTTGGGCCGCTGCCTCATTGATCACATCCTGCCGCGCGATGTTGCGCTTCTCCATGAAGACCATCTCGCGCATGCGGCGCATGAAGGCATGGGCCAGGTCCTTGTCCTGCAGTTCCGCGGCCTTGAAGGCGATGCTGGGCGGGTAGCTGCTGGACAGGGGATCCTCCAGCCACACATCGCCGATGATGGGCATCTTGTAGTGCTGGCTCATTTCATCCCAATGGGTGGCCACGTCGCCGGGCTTGCTGATGCCGCCGCCGTTGAAGCCATCCCAGCCGGGCAGCAGGCCGCCCATGTGGTATTGCATATCCACGGCCGCACCGTACTCCACCGCCAGGCGGCGCAGTTGCGGCTCGATGCCCCAGCAGCTGGAGCAGATGGGATCGGTGAAGTATTGGATGGTGACGGTGCTGCCGGCGGTGGGCTGCACGGGGGCCTCGTTCACCGCCTCTTGCGTGGCGGCACCGGCGACATCACAGGTTCCGGTCTCGATATCACAGATCAGGGGATTCTCGCTTTTCATGGTCTTATCAGGTGTTTGGGCGCATGCGCCGAACGTGGTGAGCAGAAGAAGAAAGGGGATATGGCGTGCCATTTCGTTAACTTGCCCACAAAGGTCGCCCTCCATGTCCGGCATATCAATAAGTCAGAAAAAGCTGACCACTCCCCTACGCACCGCGGACTGCCCGGCGGAAGCCCTGCTGCAAAGCGTTTCGGGCAAGTGGAAACCGGGCATCATCCTGCTCGCCTCGCAGGGCCCCGTGCGTTTCAGCCAGCTGCTGCGCAAGCTGGAAGGCAGCAACAAGCAGTCCATCACCACGGCCCTGCGCGAGCTGGAGGAAGATGGCCTGCTGGATCGCGTGGTGATCCGCCTGAAGCCGTTGCACGTGGAGTACACGCTCACGCCGCTCGCGCTGCAGTTGGTGCCTTTGCTGAAGGGAATGGAGGGGCTGGGGTGAGGGCGTACGTGTGGTCCTCCTTGCCATGGTCGATCAACACTTCAACTTTGCTCCTGCTCCCCGCGACCGACGCACTTTTCGTCAACCACGTTCGGAAAAGATAGTGGCGGGGTGGTGTGTGATGGAGGCCTGTTGAGCTCGGATCACACTTTCAACTTGATGGCGAAGTTGGACGGGTGTTGCTCACTCAAGTTTACTCCGTCGCCTCCATCAGCACCGCGCACCTGTTCATTTCCGAGCTCCCGGTTTCGCATGGGCGACCACGCGGGTTGCCGATCCTTTCGCTCGTATCCGCAATGGCTTGGGCATCTTGGGGAGCTTCCCCGTGTAGAGCGTCTCGAAGCGGAAACACATCTCCCAGTCGTCCCAGTACACATCCACGTTGCGGTGCAGCTTGAACTGCCGGAAGCGCAGCACATCCAGGTACTGGCTGTTCATGGGATTCTGGCCTGCTGCGCTCAGGAAGGGATGGAAGTCGATCTCGCTCACGTGCCCATCGGTGAAGGTGAAGCGGATGGTATAGTCACCCACGTAGGTGGCTTTCTTGATGCGGATGTCCTCGGGGATGGTCATTTGATGCGGCGGGTGATGCGCTCGGGCTTGATGCGCTTGTGTTCGACATAGAAGGCGGTCCACTTGGCCACGATGTCGTCCTTCATGGCCCGGACGAAGGTCTCAGCCTCTCGCTGCTCCTTCTCGTTCAGCATGTCGGCGCCCCGCTTGGCCCGCCAGCGCAGTTCCACCAGCTTGCCTTCCACGATGATGAGCATGACGATGCCTTCGCGATCGCCATGTTGTACATGCAGGTGCATGGGGTCATGGTCGTCGCTGTAGAATAGAAAGATGAGGCCGAAGTATTCGTACAGCTTGGGCATTGAACCAAAGGTAACACGCCCCGCCGGGCCTTACATATTCCTCCGATACTGCCCCCCCACCTCAAACATCGCATCCGTCAGCTGCCCCAGCGAGCAATACTTCGTCGCCTCCATCAGCACCTCGAACATGTTCTCGTTCCGTATGGCCGCCTGCTGCAGGTCCTTGATCGCCTTCGCCGCTTCCGCGCTGTAGGCCGCGCGCAGGTTCTCCACCGTGGCGATCTGCGCTTCCTTCTCCTCCTCGGTGGCGCGGATCACCTCCTTCGGCAGGATGGTGGGTGAGCCCTTGCTGCTGAGGAAGGTGTTCACCCCGATGATGGGGTACTCGCCGGTGTGCTTCAGCGTCTCGTAGTAGAGGCTTTCCTCTTGGATCTTGCCGCGCTGGTACATGGTTTCCATGGCGCCGAGCACGCCGCCGCGTTCGGTGATGCGGTCGAATTCGGCGAGCACGGCTTCTTCCACCAGGTCGGTGAGCTCTTCGATGATGAAGCTGCCCTGCAAGGGGTTCTCGTTCTTGGCCAGGCCGAGCTCCTTGTTGATGATGAGCTCTCGGGTACCACACCGCACCCCGTTCCGGCGCCATGGCGGCACAGCCGCCACCCTTCGGGCGGGCGCGCTCGTCCGCCCATGCTGCGTTGCTCGGCGGTCGGCTACCTCGTGGTAGCCTCCCTTCCTCGCGCCTTGCCTGGCCGAACGATCATCGCCCGTGGCATCCGTTCGAGGCACGGCGTGGTACCCTGAGGCCATGGCGCGGCGCACGCTTTCCTCGGTGGGCGTGGTGATGGCCTCGTCGTAGGCGTTGGTGTGCAGGCTGTTGCAGTTGTCGTAAATGGCATACAGCGCCTGCAACGTGGTGCGGATGTCGTTGAAGTCGATCTCCTGCGCGTGGAGGCTGCGACCGCTGGTCTGGATGTGGTACTTCAGCATCTGGCTGCGCTCGTCGGCACCATAGCGATGCTTGAGCGCCTTGGCCCAGAGGCGGCGCGCCACGCGGCCCATCACGGCGTACTCGGGGTCCATGCCGTTGCTGAAGAAGAAGCTCAGGTTGGGCGCGAAGGCGTTGATGTCCATGCCCCGGCTGAGGTAGTACTCCACGTAGGTGAAGCCGTTGGCCAGGGTGAAGGCGAGCTGGCTGATGGGGTTGGCGCCGGCCTCCGCGATGTGGTAGCCGCTGATGCTGACGCTGTAGAAGTTGCGGACCTTCTTGTCGATGAAGTACTGCTGCACGTCGCCCATGAGGCGCAGCGCGAACTCGGTGCTGAAGATCGTTGTTCTGCGCCTGGTGGTTCTTTGGGCGTGCCCCGGCTCAAATGCAGCCGGGTCGCGTGCTGCGCTTTAGCCGGTCTTGTCAGGGCCAGCGGCTGCGGCACTGCGGGGTCACGCCTGCGTCGTGCCGCCTCGTTGCTCGCATCCGCAATGCCCTTCCTGCGCCGGGCTGCCGCTTCGCCCGCTCACGCGGAGAACACGCTTGCGATCTCAACCGTTGAAGCCTACATTCGTCCCGGAAAATGCGTCGCCTCCTTTTCCTGCTCACCCTTACGGTCTATGGCTTCAGTGCCCTGGAACTGCACGAGTGGCTGCATGTGCCGCAAGTGGTGATGCACTTTCTGGAGCAGCATACCAGTGAGGACTTCCACGACCTCTTCCACAACGAGCACACCGACGATCAGCAACACGATGAGCACGACCACGATCCGTTCAGCGAGGATTGCCACGGCGAGTTCTGCGCGTGCAGTGGCCTGGTCGCGCTTTCACCGGTGAACAGGTCTCTCCTGATCTCCCTACAGCCGCTCACCACCAAGGTGGGTGCGCAATTCCTCAACGTTGCGCCCAGTGGTTTCACGGGCAACGTGTGGATCCCTCCCAAGGCTTGAGTTGATCCGCCCTTCGGCGGAACGGGAACGCACCGTGCTTCGGCACGGTCCGGGGCCATTGTGTACCCGCGTTCCGCATTCGTCCTTCCTTCCATTCCCAAGTTTTTCCATCCATGATCGACAGGATCATCCGGTTCTCCATACACAACAAGGCCATCATCGGGCTCTTCACGCTCGTGCTGGTGCTTTACGGGGCGTACTCGCTCACGCAATTGCCGATCGATGCGGTACCCGACATCACCAACAACCAGGTGCAGGTGATCACCACCACGCCTACGCTGGCCGCGCAGGAGGTGGAACAGTTCGTTACCGCGCCCATCGAGCGGGCCATGGCCAGCCTGCCCGATCTGGTGGAGATCCGCTCCATCAGCCGCTTCGGGCTAAGTCTTGTGACCATCGTATTCGATGAGGACGTGGACGTGTACTTCGCCCGCACCTTGGTGGACCAGCGCCTGGGCGAGGCCGCCGCACTGATACCGCCCGGGGTGGGCACACCGACCATGGCCCCGGTAAGCACCGGGTTGGGCGAGGTGTACCAATACGTGCTGCACCCCAAGGAAGGGTACGAGGGCACCTTCAGCCCCAGCGAGCTGCGCACCATCCAGGAATGGATCGTAGTGCGGCAGCTGTTGGGCACACCCGGTGTGGCCGAGGTGAACAGCTACGGCGGCGAGGTGAAGCAGTACGAGGTGAGCGTGGACCCCAAGCGCTTGCAAAGCATGGGCGTCACCATCGGTGAGCTACTGCTCGCGTTGGAGAGCAACAACGAGAACACCGGCGGCGCCTACATCGAGAAACGGCCCAACAGCTACAGCATCCGGGGCGAAGGACTGCTGCGCACGCTGGACGACATCCGCAAGGTGGTGGTGAAGATCCCGCCCGGCGGTGTGCCGCTCCTGGTGGGCGATGTGGCCGAGGTGGGCTTCGGTGCGGCCCCGCGCTACGGTGCGCTCACCCGCAATGGCGAAGGCGAAGCGGTGGGCGGCACGGTGATGATGCTGAAGGGTGGCAACAGCGCCGAAGTGGTGAAGGCTATTGAAGCGCGCATACCGAACGTGCAGAAGGCCCTGCCGGAAGGGCTGATGATCGAACCCTATCTGGTGCGCAGCGAACTGGTGGGGCGGGCCATCGGCACGGTGAAGACGAACCTGATCGAGGGCGCGTTGATCGTGATCTTCGTGCTGGTGCTCTTTCTAGGAAATTGGCGCGCGGGCCTCATCGTGGCCTCGGTGATCCCACTGTGCATGCTCTTCGCCATCATCCTCATGAACGCCTTCGGCGTCAGCGGCAATTTGATGTCGCTTGGTGCCATCGATTTCGGATTGATCGTGGACGGCGCCGTGATCATCGTGGAGGCCACCCTGCACCACCTGCATGCGCGCTTCAAGGGAAGGATCCTTACCCGCGAGGAGATGGACCGCGAGGTTTTCGTGAGCGCCAGCAAGATCCGGACGAGCGCGGCCTTCGGCGAGATCATCATCCTGATCGTGTACATCCCCATCCTCACACTGGTGGGCATCGAGGGCAAGATGTTCCGCCCCATGGCCATCACCGTCAGCTTCGCCATCCTGGGTGCCCTGTTGCTCTCGCTCACCTATGTGCCCATGATGAGCGCGCTGGTGCTGCCGCGCAACACGGCGCACAAACCCAACTTCAGCGACCGCATGATGGACCGTTTCCAGAAGTGGTACGATCCCATCATCGGCTTCGCCTTGCGCAACCGGATCAAGACCGTGGGTGTGGCCGTGGCGCTCTTCATCAGCTCGGTCTTCCTGTTCGCACGCATGGGCGGCGAGTTCATTCCCACCTTGGAAGAGGGCGACTTCGCCTTCCACAGCATCCTGCCGCAGGGCGCATCGCTCAGCCAGAGCATCGCCAACAACGCCAAGGTGGAGAAGATCCTGCTGCAATTCCCGGAGGTGAAGCAGGTGGTGGGACGCACCGGCAGCGCCGAGATCCCCACGGACCCCATGCCCCCCGAAGCCACGGACCTCATGATCATCTTGAAGGACAAGGACGAATGGACCACCGCGCACGACCGCGAGGCTTTGCAGGACACCATGCTGCAAGCCTTGAGGCAGGTACCCGGCGTGTTCTACGAAGCCACCCAACCCATCCAGATGCGCTTCAACGAATTGATGACCGGCATACGGCAGGACGTGGCCGTGAAGATCTACGGTGAGAACATGGACACCCTCGCGGTGATCGCGAACAAGGTGGCGGCGATCATCGGCGAAGTGCAAGGTGCGGGTGAACCGCAGGTGGAAAAGGTGGTGGGCCTGCCACAGATCACCATCACCTATGATCGTGCACGGGTAGCGCAGTACGGCCTCAACATCCGCGAACTGAACCGCACCGTGCGCACGGCCTTCGCGGGCGAGGCCACCGGCGTCATCTACGAGAACGAGCGCCGCTTCGATCTGGTGGTGCGCCTCGGTGACCAACAGCGGCAGAGCATCGACGATGTGCGCACCCTCTTCGTGGCGCTGCCCGGTGGCGGACAGATCCAGTTGCAGCAGGTGGCCGATGTGTCCTTGACACCCGGCCCGGCCCAGATCAGCCGGGAGGATGCCAAGCGCCGCATCGCCGTGGGCGTGAACATCCGTGGCCGTGACGTGGAAAGCTTCGTGGAAGAGCTCCAAGGCCGCATCGATGCCGAAGTGCCAATGCCCGCGGCCTACTACTACACCTTCGGCGGCACCTTCGAGAACCTGCAGGCAGCTAGCAAACGCCTGATGCTGGCGGTGCCCATCGCGCTGGCCCTCATCTTCCTGCTGCTCTTCTTCACCTTCAACAGCGTGAAGCGCGCCCTGCTGATCTACACCGCCATCCCCATGAGCGCCATCGGCGGTGTGCTTGCGCTCATGGCGCGCGGCATGCCCTTCAGCATCAGCGCGGGCGTGGGCTTCATCGCGCTCTTCGGCGTGGCGGTGCTCAACGGCATCGTCCTCATCGCCACCTTCGACCAACTGGAAAAGGAAGGCATCAGCGACCTGAAGGAGCGCGTGTTGAAAGGTACCCGCACACGGCTGCGTCCCGTGCTGATGACGGCGGCGGTGGCCTCGCTCGGTTTCCTGCCCATGGCCTTGAGCGGCAACGCGGGCGCGGAAGTGCAACGCCCCCTGGCCACGGTGGTGATCGGTGGCCTCATCACCGCCACGGCCCTCACCCTCATGGTGCTGCCGGTGCTCTATCTGCTCTTCATGGGCGGAGGCAGGAGGCGCAACGATGCCAATGGCGGCAAGGCGAACGCACCGCTGATCGTCGCGACCGTGCTGTTGATCATGATCGGCGGCACCAGCAGCGCACAGGAACCGATGCCGATGGACACGGCGATCGCACGCGCCTTGCGCACCCATCCGAGCATGACCGCTGCGGAACTGCGTGTGCAGGAACAGGATGCCCTGCGTGGCACGGCCTTCGGGCTGCAGCCGCTCAACGCGCAATTCTCCCATGGCCAGACCCAGGGGCCGTATCCCAAGGACATTATCCTGGAAGCCAATACCGGGTTCGCATTTCCCACCACCATTGCCCGACGCGCGGCCTACCTGAAGGAAAGCCTGCACCTTGCGGAGAACGAAAAGCTGAACACGGCGGCCTACGTGAAGGAGAGCGCGGGAGGGGCCTACCTGCAATGGGCCATGGGCCTTGAACAGGTGCGTATCCTGCAACAGCTGGACAGCGCGTACGCATCCATGGCGGCCTTCGCGCTGCAGCGCTTCGAGCTCGGTGAGACCGGCCGCTTGGAAAGCACCAGTGCGCAAAGCCGCGCCGAGCAGGTGAAGGTGCGCTTGCGCCAGGCACAGGCTGATCTGGTGGCCTACCAGGTGGAAGTAGAACGCTGGACGGGCCCGCTCAGTGGTGCCGTGCCGGTGCCCGAGGAATTGCTCAACACCGCACGAGCGCCGGATCCCGGCGGCGGCAACGACCCGCTCCTGCTCTCCTTGCAGCAGCGCACGCAGGTGGCCGAGGCCGAATGGAAACTGCAACGCAGCCAATGGGCACCCAGCCTGCAGGGCGGCGGCTTCTACCAGACCTTCGATGGCACGTCGCCCTTTTCGGGCTTCCTCATCGGTGCTTCGATCCCCCTGCCCGGCAGCGGCCAGGGCGGTCGCACCTCGGCGGCACGTTTGCGCAGCGAGATCGCCGCGCAGGAACTGGAAGCCGCACGCCGACAGCGCAGCAGCGAGCGCGCCACCACGCAGGCGCAGCTCACTCAATTGCGCGAGAGCCTCGCCTTCTATGAAAGCACCGGTGCCGCGCTGGGTGCTACCCTGCGCGACGATGCCCTGCGTGCCTATCGCGCGGGCGAAGCCGACTACTTCCAATTCACTCAAGGCATCGAGCAGGCCTTTCAACTCAACGCCGAGCACTTGCGCGTGCGTTACGAGCTCGCACTTACCGTCCTCCACCTCCGTGCCCTCAATGGGCTCTAAGACCGCATAGACATGAAAACGCAACCGATCAACAGCGCTCTTCAGCGCATGCCGAATACGCTCTTTCTGCTCCTGCTCACCATCGCACTGGCCGCCTGTGGCGGTGGCGCGGCCTCCGGCGAAGAAGAAGGCCATGGCCACGGCGAAGAGGAGGGCCACGGCGGTGGGAGCACCGTCACCGTTTCGCCGCAACAATTCGCCGCCATCGAGGGCAAGCTTGGCAAGGTGGAGATGAAGGACCTCACCACCGCCCTCAAGGCCGTCGGCTTTTTGAAAGTGCCGCCGCAGAACGTCGCCGACATCACCGTGGCCATGGGAGGCACCGTGCGCGAAGTGCTGGTGCAGGAAGGCGACCATGTGAACAAGGGGCAGGTGCTCGCTACGGTCACCGACCCTTCGATCATCCAACTGCAACGCGACTACCTCGATGCGAAAGCACGACTGGTGTACGCCGAAACGGAATTGGAACGCCAGACCGAACTGGCCCGCGCCAACGTGAGCGCGCAGAAGACCCTGCAACAGGTCACGGCGGAACACGCCTCCTTGCGGGCCAGCGTGAACGCCCATGCCGAGCAGTTGCGCCTGATCAACATCGACCCCGAGAAGCTCACTGCCAATGCACTGCGCTCAGCCGCGGGCATCGTAAGCCCCATCGATGGCACCGTGGCGCACATCGCGGTGAACGTGGGAAGCAAGGTGAGCAACGATGCCACAATGTTCCGCGTGGTGAACAACAGCAAGCTCCACGTGGACCTCTTCCTCTACGAACAGGACATCGCCTCCGTGAAGGTGGGCCAGACCATCGACCTCAGCCTCACCAACCTGCCGGGCAAGAACTACACGGCCGTGGTCTTCGCCATCGGCAGTGCCTTCGAACGCGAGACGAAGACGATCCCGGTGCACGCGGAGATCACCGGCGACAAAGTGGGCCTGATCGACGGCATGGGCGTTACCGGGCGCATCAGCGTAGGCAACGCCACCACCACCGCCGTGCTCACCGAGGCCATCGTGAACATGGAAGGCAAGGACTACGTGTTCATCAGGACCGAAGGTGAAGAGGAGCATGGGCACGGGCATGATGAAGAGCCCGCGCACAAGGAGGAACCGGCGCACAAACACACCGAAGGGGAAGCACACGATCACGCGAAGGAGAACAAGGCAACCCATGCACAAGGTGAGGTGCACGAACATGACCATAGCGATGAACATGCGCACGAGGCCGCAACCGGCAGCATGAGCTTCCAACGCATCGAAGTGAAGCGTGGAACGACCGATGGCGCGTACACAGCAGTAACCTTCCTGCAACCGGTGGACCCGGACGCCGAAGTGGTGACCGGTGGCGCCTACTACCTGATCGCGATGATGAACACGAGTGAAGGACACGAGCATTAAGATCATGAGCACCCATCATTCCCTCGCTGCTCGTTCCACCTGGCGGACCTACCTGCCTGCTATTGTTTCGTTCATCCTGCTCCTCAGCGGCATCGCCATCGACCAGCTGGCACCGCAGCTCTGGCAACAGGCATGGTGGCGTTTCGCCTGGTACTTGGCCGCGTACCTGCCGGTAGGCTGGCCGGTGCTGGTGAATGCGGTACGTACCATCGCGAAGGGCGCGGTCTTCAGCGAGTTCTTCCTGATGAGTTTGGCCACCATCGGCGCGTTCTACATCGGCGAGTACCCCGAGGGCGTGGCGGTGATGCTGTTCTATGCCGTGGGTGAACTGTTCCAGAACGCCGCCGTTGATCGGGCCAAGCGCAATATCCAGGCCTTGCTGGATGTACGTCCGGATACCGCGAACGTGCTGCGCGACGGCATCCCGGTGGAAACGCCCGCTGCTGAGGTGAAGGTCGGTGACATCCTCCGCATCCGCGTGGGCGATCGCGTGCCGTTGGACGGAAAACTCCTGAGTGAAAAAGCGTCGTTCGATACCGCCGCGCTCACCGGTGAGAGCGTGCCGCGCACCATCGTGAACGATGCGCCGGTGCTTGCTGGCATGATCGCTGCGGACAAGGTGGTGGACATGGAAGTGACCAAACCCTTTGGCGAGAGCAGCCTCGCACGCATACTGGATCTGGTGCAGAACGCCGCCAAGAGCAAGGCACCAACGGAGCTCTTCATCCGCCGCTTCGCCCGCATCTACACACCCATCGTGGTGGCGCTCGCCGTGGGCATCGTGCTGGTGCCCATGTTGGTTGTGGAGTCCTACGACTTCAACAGTTGGCTATACCGTGCCCTCATCTTCCTAGTGATCTCCTGCCCATGCGCACTGGTCATCAGCATTCCGCTGGGCTACTTCGGTGGCATCGGCGCAGCCAGCCGCAAGGGCATCCTGCTGAAGGGTGGCAACTACCTCGATGTGCTCACCAAGGTGAACACCGTGGTGATGGACAAGACCGGTACGCTCACCGAGGGCGTGTTCGCTGTTCAGGAGGTGAAGCCTGCGGAAAGTGCAAGCGCGGAACAACTGCTCGGCGTGGTGAAGGCCATGGAAGCGCACAGCACGCACCCCATCGCAAAGGCCGTGTTGGAACATCCGCAAGGCGATGCCGTGGGCGAGGCCACGAACGTGGAGGAGATCAGCGGCCACGGTATGCGCGGTACGGTGCAGGGCAAGGAGGTGCTGGTGGGCAATGCGCGCCTCTTGAAGAAGTTCAACGTGTCCTATCCTGCGGACGTGGATACCGTCGAGGATACCATCGTGGTGTGTGCGATCGGCGGCAGCTACGCGGGCTACATCACCGTTGCCGATAAGGTGAAAGCGGACGCACAGCAGGCGGTGAACGAACTGCGTGCATCGGGCGTGCGCGAGATCGTGATGCTCAGCGGCGACAAGACGGCCATCACGCAGCGCGTCGCGGCCAAGCTGGGTATCCACAAGGCCTTCGGCGATCTGCTGCCGGAAGATAAAGTATCGAAGATGCAGCAGGTGAAGAAGGACCCTACCGCCGTGGTGGCCTTCGTGGGCGACGGCATCAATGATGCGCCGGTGCTCGCGCTCAGCGATGTGGGTATCGCCATGGGCGGCCTGGGCAGCGATGCGGCCATCGAGACCGCTGATGTGGTGATCCAGAACGACCAGCCCTCGCGGATCGCCGAAGCCATCCGCATCGGCCGGGCCACCAAGCGGGTGGTCACGCAGAACATCGTACTCGCTTTCGGCGTGAAGGCGATCGTCCTGATCCTCGGCGCGGGAGGATTGGCCACCCTATGGGAAGCGGTGTTCGCCGATGTGGGTGTGGCGCTGTTGGCGATACTTAACGCGAGCAGGATGCGGTGAGGGTTCTGGAACATAACTTGCGTGGCTACGAACATGAAACAGCTGACCACCCTGCTCTTTGCCTTTTGCACACTAGGCCTATCTGCACAAACCGGTGCAGTTTCCCCGCCCGCCAAAGGCAAGAAGACCGCCACCATCGCCATCCAGAGCACTGGCATCTGCGATATGTGCGAGAAGACCATCGAGACCGAACTCGTCTATACCAAGGGCGTGAAGAAGGTGGATGTGGACCTCAGCACCGCTGCCGTGAGCGTGACCTACGATCCGCGCAAGACCGACGCGGACAAATTGCGTGCAGCGCTCACCAAGCTGGGGTACTCCGCCGATGGCACACCCGGTGATGCAGCCGCCTTTGCCAAATTGCCCCAGTGCTGCCAGAATGAAGGCTGCGGCAAGTTGCCGGTGAAGCAATCAAGCTTCATTGGGCCATGCCGACGCAGGTGCGGCCATACTACGTAGCAGAGTTGCGCAAGAGCGAAGAGGCTCGCACGCTCGGCGATCTGCAACTCGAATGGCACCATCTCGAGCGGGCCCATATTCTCGGCCAGCGTTGGCCCTTGGAGCACAACGCGGTGCATTGGCGCATGCTGAAGTTCGGGTTCCGTACCAAGAACATGCGCGAGATCATCGGACAGTTGCCGCGTCTGGTCTTCGGTGGGGTGAAGAGCTTCGTGGGCACGGTGCCGATCGGGAATACGGGCGGAGCGAATGTGCCGGCGCTGAAGCCGCTGGCGTTACCAGACGACCTAGCAGCGATACTCAATGACACCTTTGCCGTGTGATCGATAGTGCGATCACCGTGTCCGAGAGTGAATGGAGTATCGGGCCCTTCGCGGGTCACATATTCCGCCGATACTGCCCCCCCACCTCGAACATCGCCGCAGTCAACTGCCCGAGCGAGCAATACTTCGTCGCCTCCATCAGCACGGCGAACATGTTCTCGTTCCGGATGGCCGCTTGCTGCAGGTCCTTGATCGCCTTCGCCGCTTCCGCGCTGTAGGCCGCGCGTAGGTTCTCCACCGTCGCAATCTGCGCTTCCTTCTCTTCCTCGGTGGCGCGGATCACCTCCTTGGGCAATACCGTCGGTGAGCCCTTGCTGCTGAGGAAGGTGTTCACGCCGATGATCGGGTATTCGCCCGTGTGCTTGAGGGTCTCGTAGTACAAGCTCTCTTCTTGGATCCTGCTGCGTTGGTACATCGTTTCCATCGCTCCCAAGACACCACCGCGCTCCGTGATCCGGTCGAACTCGGTGAGCACGGCTTCTTCCACCAGGTCGGTGAGCTCTTCGATGATGAAGGAGCCTTGGAGCGGGTTCTCATTCTTGGCCAGGCCGAGCTCCTTGTTGATGATGAGCTGGATGGCCATGGCGCGGCGCACGCTTTCCTCGGTGGGCGTGGTGATGGCCTCGTCGTAGGCGTTGGTGTGCAGGCTGTTGCAGTTGTCGTAAATGGCATACAGCGCCTGCAACGTGGTGCGGATGTCGTTGAAGTCGATCTCCTGCGCGTGGAGGCTGCGACCGCTGGTCTGGATGTGGTACTTCAGCATCTGGCTGCGCTCGTCGGCACCATAGCGATGCTTGAGCGCCTTGGCCCAGAGGCGGCGCGCCACGCGGCCCATCACGGCGTACTCGGGGTCCATGCCGTTGCTGAAGAAGAAGCTCAGGTTGGGCGCGAAGGCGTTGATGTCCATGCCCCGGCTGAGGTAGTACTCCACGTAGGTGAAGCCGTTGGCCAGGGTGAAGGCGAGCTGGCTGATGGGGTTGGCGCCGGCCTCCGCGATGTGGTAGCCGCTGATGCTGACGCTGTAGAAGTTGCGGACCTTCTTGTCGATGAAGTATTGCTGCACGTCACCCATCAAGCGCAGCGCGAACTCGGTGCTGAAGATGCAGGTGTTCTGGGCTTGGTCTTCCTTGAGGATGTCGGCCTGCACGGTGCCGCGCACTTGTGCGAGGGTGTCGGCCTTGATCTTGGCGTATACGTCCGGCGGGAGGACTTGATCGCCGGTGATGCCTAAGAGCATTAGTCCGAGACCGTTGTTTCCCTCCGGGATCTCGCCATGGTACTGGGGCCGCAAGCCGCTAGCTCCAAGCTTCAAGCTTGAGGCTTGTGGCTTATGGCTTGCTGCTCCCCATCGTGCAGCGATCTTCTTCTCCACCTCGGCCTCGAGCCCGTTGGCGCGGATGTACTTCTCGCAGTTCTGATCGATCGCCGCGTTCATGAAGAAGCCGAGGAGCATGGGCGCGGGACCGTTGATGGTCATGCTCACGCTGGTCTTCGGGTCGCTGAGGTCGAAGCCGCTGTAGAGCTTCTTGGCATCGTCCAGGCAGCAGATGCTCACGCCGCTGTTGCCCACCTTGCCGTAGATGTCGGGCCTGCGGCCGGGATCGTGGCCGTAGAGCGTCACGCTGTCGAACGCGGTGCTGAGGCGCTTGGCGGGCAGGCCCTGGCTCACGTAGTGGAAGCGCTTGTTGGTGCGCTCGGGTCCACCCTCGCCGGCGAACATCCGTGCGGGGTCCTCACCGGTGCGTTTGAACGGATAGATGCCGGCGGTGTAAGGGAAGAAGCCGGGCGTGTTCTCCTGCATGGCCCAGCGCACCTTGTCGCCCCAGCTGCGGAATTTCGGCAGCGCCACTTTCGGGATCTTCAAATGCGCGAGGCTCTCCGAATGGTTCGGCACTTTGATCTCCTTACCGCGCACGGTGTAGGTGTAGAACTCGCCGCTGTAGCGCGCTTCCTCGGACTTCCAGCCGGTGAGCATCTCCCAGAGGTGCGGGTCGAGGTCTTTTTTCAGTTCCTCGAACCTTCTCAACAGGAAA
>ENA-UOUJ01000529-UOUJ01000529.1-activated-sludge-metagenome-genome-assembly--contig:-NODE-529-length-25041-cov-7.630433_pt1 | contig 25041 bp, 18 predicted proteins | sample MGYA00249839_ERZ747224 | MGnify/ENA primary metagenome ERZ747224 (study PRJEB28782, sample SAMN03220277) | activated sludge metagenome | biome: wastewater; feature: sewage sludge; material... | reverse complement strand
CGCCGACACCACGGACACCACCGGCACGGCCACCGCGGGCCTCGACCCGCTCGCCCTCCTGCCCACGGCCCACCCGCTGGGCCCCGCGGCGGTGCTGCCGAACCTGCCCACGATCGCGCCGGCCCCGGACCCCGGCACCGCGACCGCCGCCCCCGCGCCCACCGCCGCGGTGCCCGCCGCGCCGATCGCGCCGGCGAGCAGGTCGAGGTCGCTGTCGGCGTCGGCCGCGATCACCAGGTTGCCATCGGAGAACAGCGTGCTGCCGGTCTTCACCGAGGCGAGCGTGTCGATGCCGAGCACCAGCACCGAGGCCGAGCCCTGCACCCCGGCCGTGCCGCCGGCGCTCAGGCCCACGCCCACCGAGCGGATGGCCTCCGCGCTCGTGGCACCCACCGCGAGGCTGCTGCCGGTGCGGGCGATCACGCCCTCGCCGATCCAGGCCGCGGTCTCCTTGTTCATCACCACCACGTCGGCGGCGCCGCCGACGCCGGCCGTGCCGCCGATGCCCACCGTGCCGACGATGGAGAGCAGCTCGGTGCTGGCGTCCGCGTGCACCGTCAGGCTGCGCCCGGCCAGCGCCGGGCCGGTCACGCCCTCGTTGATGCGTGCGCCATTGCCGATCCAGGCGTAGGTGAGCGGGTTGTAGTCGTTCACCGCCGCGGAGGCGGCCACGCCCGCGGTGCCGCCGCCGGCGCCGCCGACCACGACCGAGGTGACGTCCTGCACCGCCGTGCCGCGCACGCCGATCGCGCCCGCCGCGGCGACGTCGGCCGCGGCGCCGATCGAGGCGCGGGTCTGGTTGTCGACCAGGAAGGTGCCGGCGGACACGCCCACCCCGGCGGTCCCGCCCACGCCGGCGACCCCGGCCACGCCGATGGCCTCGAAGGTGTTGCCCGCGTCGAGGTCGACGGCGCCGTCGCTGCGCAGGAAGCTGCGCGCGCCGGTGGCGGCCTCGACCTGGTTCTCCGAGTCGATCAGGCTCAGCACGCCGGCCACGCCGGCCTTGCCCGCGGCGGCCGCACTCGCGGTGACCGCGGCGAGATCCATCGCGGCCGTGGCGTCGACGTCGATCGCCGCGGATTGTTCGATGCGTGCATCGTCACCGATCACGGCCCGCGTCTGGCTGCGGTTGACGATGTCGGCGCTGGCCAGGCCCACGCCGACCTTGCCCGCGGCGGACACACCGCCGGCAAAGGCGGTGGCGGAGGACTGGTTGTCGGCTTCCAGGTCGACCGTGCCGGTGGTGTTCACCCGCGCGCCTTCGCCGATCGTGGCTTCGGTGCGTTCGTCGAACACATTGACCGAGAACGAGCCGGTGACCGCGACCTGCTCGCTGCCCGCGCCGGCGATCGTCTCGGTGTAGTAGTTGCTTTCACCGAGCAGCACCTGCAGGTTGGCGTCGGTGAAGCGGTTCTCGAGGTCGTCGAGGATCGTCCAGTCGAAGCTCGGCGAGCTGTCGAGCAGATGGTTGCGCCCGGCGAGCTGCAGCCCGGCCGCGGTGACTTCGGCCTGTTCGCCGATCCAGGCGCGCTGGCTGTTGTTGGCGCGCAGGATGGCGATCGAGGCGCCGATGCCGACCTTGCCGGCGAGCGCCGCGCTCCAGGCCTTGGCCGCGAGCTTGCTGGTGTTGTCGGCGGTGATGCTGACTTCGCCGGCGTACTCCCCGGTGGTCCGATCGCCGATGCGGGCGCCCTCGCCCAGCCAGGCGGAGGTGGTGGATTGCGACCATGCCACCGCGAGTGCGCCCGCGATGCCGACCTTCTCCGCCCCGGCGCCCGCCACGCCTTCTGCGGCGAGCTTGTTGGCGAATTCCGTCGAGGTGTTCTGCCAGGATTCTGCAGCGACCTGCACGCCCGCCGCGTCCGCGACCAGCGTGCCGTCGCTGATCGTGGCGGCGGTGTCGTTGCGCGCGATCGCCAACCCGACACCGACACCGATGCCGACCTTGGCGCTGCTCTCGAGCTTGGACACGTCCAGGGTGTTGCCCAGGCCGCGGGCGCTGAAGTCGCTCTGGTTGTGTGCGCCGATCGCGAGTTCGCCGCCGATATCGAGGCGGACGGCCGGGTCGCTGTCCGCCCCCTGCGCACGCCCCGCGTCCGCACGCACGTCGTCGTCCATGACCACCGCGCCCACCGCGGCCGCCACGGCCAGCTTGTTGCTGTTGCCGGTGGTCTGGGTGCCCTCCTGGGCGTCCTGGTTGTCCTTGAGGGTCGAGCTGGTGCTGGCCTTGTCGCGCTCGGCGGCGGTGGTGTCCTCCTCGGCCTTGCCGCCGGCGGCGCTGGCCTTGGCCACCGCCTCGTAGCTGCGCGTGGCGTCGGCGTCGATGGTGACATTGCCCTCCTCGCCGCTGGTGGTCGTCTGCAGCGAGCGCTGCAGGCTGGCGGTGGTGGTGGTCGTGCTGAGCAGGATCGCGCCCGAGGCGCCGATGCCGACCTTTTCCGATTCGGTGTCGCCGGTCGCTTCGGCCTCGTGCTCGCCGCTGGAGGTGGCGCGGATCTCGACCGCGCCGGTGGCGACGATCCCGGCGCCGGCCTCGACCACGGCGGCCGTGTTCAGCTTGAGATCGGACAAGGCCACGGCGGCGTCGAGCGCCACGCTGCCCGCGGCGCCCGCCTCGGCGGTGGCGCTGGTGTCGCTGCTGGCGTTGGCGATCACGCGCAGTTTGTCGAGGTCGGTGATCTCGACATCGCGCCGGATACGCGCCTGCACCTCGTCCTCGCGGAAGAGGTTGAGGGCGACCGAGGCGCCGACGCCGAAGTCGCCGCCGTCGACCGGCTCGTCGGGCAGGGCGGTGGCGCTGGTCTCCGTGGTGCTGTCGGCTTCGAACTCGACATCGCCGCCTTCGGCGTCCACGCGCGCGCCTTCGAGCACCTCGGCGCGGGTGTGGGTCGTGAGCAGGTTGAGCGCGAGCGCGCCGGCGATGCCGACCTTGCCCGCGCCGGCGCCAGCCTTTGCGCTCGCGCTGAAGCGGTTCGTCTCGTCGTCGCCGAGGGTTTCCGTGCCGGCGTTCACGGCGATGCCGTGCGCGGTCACCTGCGCGTCGCCGATCCAGGCCAGGGTGTGGGTCTCGATGCTGTTGACCGCAGCGGCGGCGCCGATGCCTACCGTCGCCGTGCTGCCTGCCGTACTGCCCTCGGCCTCGGCTTCGGCGTCGGTGTTGCTCCAGGCTTCGACCGCGAGCAGGCCGCCGGCCTGCAACTCGACGCCACTGGCCACGTAGGCCTCGCTGCGGCTGTCGAGCGTGTTCACCGCGACCGCCGCGGCCACGCTGAGCTTGCCTTCGCTCGATTCGGCCGAGCCCGGCTGCTGGGTCTTGCTCGCGCTGCCGTCCTTCTGCTTGTCCTGGGCGAAGCCGGCCTGGCGCTGGACCTCGAGGTCCACGCCGTCCTCGGCGCTGCTGCCGTCCTCTTCCTCGCCCTTGCCGCCCTTGGCGCTCGCGCTCGCAGTCGCCGAGCCCTTGTGGGCGTTGTGCGCGGCCACTTCGATCGCGCCCGAGGCGAACACGTCGCGCTGGATGCTCGCGCTGACGCGTTCGGTGAGCACATTGACCGCCACGGCGATGCCGACCGCGGCCTTCTCGCCCTCGGCGCTGCCCTTGGCCGAGGTCTCCACGCTGCTGGAATGGGTGGCGGTGACGCTGACCTTGCCGCCGGCCTGCACCCGGTCGCCCGTGCCGATCACGGCATGGGTCTGGTTGTCGACCACCGCGACCGCGGCCACCGGTGTGGCGGCGATGCCGCCCTCGGCGCCAGCCTCGGCCTCGGTGTGGACCAGGTAGTCACCGACGGCCTCGACCGTCAAGGTACCCGGGTTCGTCAGCCGGGCGCCGTTGGCGAGCTCGGCGCGGCTCTCGTTGGCGACGACGTTGACCGCGACCGAGGCGCCGATGCCCAGGGTGTCGCCGCTGGCGGTGGCATCCTCGGCGGGGGTGGCGCTGGCCGAGGACTCGCTGCGCTGGTCGCTGCCGATGCGGACCGCGCCGTCCTTGGCGTCGGCGCTGCCGGTGATGCGGGCGCGGCTGCCCGCGTCGATGACGTTGAGCGCGAGCGCGCCGGCCACGCCGACGTCGCTGGCGCCCGCGCCCGAGGTGGCGGCGCTGGTGAAGCGGTCGATCTCGTCGCCCGCGGGCAGGGTCGCCACGACTTCGATGCCCTGTGCCTCGGCGCTGCCGCCGATGCGCGCCTCCGCGCTCGTGCGCGCGAGGTTGAGCGCGACCGCCGCGCCGACGCCGACCGCGCCGCCGCTGCTGCTGCCGTCGGCGACCACCTCCGCCTGGTTCAGCGCCTCGCTGCCGACCGCGAGCATGCCCTCGCTGGTGGCCGCCCGGGTGGCGTCGAGCGCGGCCAGTGTGGTGCTCTCGAGGTCGCTCACCGCGACCGCCGCGGCGACGCTGACGCTGCCGTCCGAGGTCGAGGCTTCGTCCTCGTAGTCTGCGAGCGTCTCCTCGGTCTTGCTCGTGCCTGCCGGTTGCGGGGTGGCGCCGCCGGTCGCGGCCTTGGCCGAGGTGGTGACGCGGGTGTCCGACTGCGCGTGCACGCCGATGCCGGTCTTGCCGGCCAGGCGGGCGTTGTCGGCGGCGCGGGCGCGGGTGGTGCTGCGCACCACGGTCACCGCCACGCTTCCACCGACCGCACTGCTGCCCGCCGCCGAGGCGTCCACGGCCGCGTCGACCGTCGTGCGGTTGGTCGCGGCCAGTTCAGTCTTGTCCGCCGTGCTGGCGAGCTCGGCGTTGCCGAGCAGATCCGCGCTGGCGGTGGTGTTGGCGGTGACGACCGCCACGCCGGCATCTGCCGGCTGCGCGCCGAAGTCGGGCAGGCCGGGGCGGGCGTCGATGGTGGTCGTGGTGGTGGCGGCAAGGCGGGCGGGGCCGGCGCTGGTGATCCTGGTGTCGCCCCGGGCGAGCACGGTCGCAGAGACGTCCACATCGACCACCGCCAGCGGCACGACATCCGGTGTGGTGACTGCGGTGGTGGCGGTCGCATCGAGGGTGGCGCTGCCGCTCGCCTCCAGGGTGGAGCCATCGACCTCGACGGCCGCACTCGTCGCCTTGGTGACGATCGGGGCCAGCGTGCTGCGGTGTTCCGCGCTCGCGTGCAGATCGAGGTTGCGGCCGGTGAGGGTTGCACCGGTGGCTTCGATGCGCGCCGTGGTGTCGGAAAGGGCGTCGAGCGTGCCTCCGCTGGCCTGCGCCTGCAGCGTCACGTCGCCGCCGGCGTGCACGCCACCCCCTGCGGCGAGGAGCTTGCCGCCACTGCCGACGCGGATCGTGGGTGCGCTCAGGGCGATGTCGCCCGATGCAGCGATCGATGTGCCGCTGCGCAGGCTGGCGTCGTCGCCCGTGTTTACGCGGCGCGAGGAAATCGTGCCGGTGACCTCGATGCCGCTGTCGCCGACGATCTCGATGCGGCCCTGGTTCGCGACCACCGTGCCGCCGGCTTCCAGGCCGTGGACGTTGACCACGTCGCTGAACTCGGGGGCGGAGCCGACGAACTTCGCTCCGCTCAGCACCTTGCCGGCCACCGTGATCGTGCCGGCCGACAGGCCGATCTGGTCGGTGGCGTTCACTTCGCCGTCGATGCGGATCTCGGCTGCGGCGTTGCGTGGCGCGCGCCCCTCGACCAGGGTGGCGGCCGAGGTTTCGGCACCGCCCGGTGCGTCGAAGAAGTCGTCGACGAAGCGCTGGGTCGGCGTGGATACATGCAGGCTGCCGACGTTGACCTTGCCGGTCGGCCCGACGATGACGCCGTGCGGGTTGGCGAAATACACCTTGCCACCGATGCGGCCTTCCTTGATGGCATTGAGCATGCCGTCGATCGTGGTCTTCTGGTCGCGCACCAGGTTGATGAGCGCGGCGGCGCCGTCGGGCACGTGGAGGTTGGCCGTCTGGCCGTTGCCGACGTTGAAGCGGCTGAACGAATTGACCGCATTGCCGTTGCCGAGGATGGGGCCGCTGTTGCGGACGTCGGCGACGTTCGGGGTGATGGGCGTCACGCTGGTGGCGGTGCGGCCGTCGGGGACAACGTCGACCGCCCACGCCAGCTCGGGCACCAGGCCGTGGCTGACGATCAGCGCGCAGGTCACATGGACGACGATTTCCTTCAGGCGCGGCGCAGCTGCGACCGACACAAGCTCGCGATGGTGACGCATGGCAAATCTCCCCTAGCTCCCCTGGGTGGAGGGCGCAGAGCCACGCTTCAGGTCGGGGCTCCGCCATGCTTTTCGCGCACGCCTGAAGACGTGTACTGCGTGTCGAGGAAATATTCCACGATCAATTGATATTGGGTCGTGGAGTTCCCGTAGGCAAGATCTATTTGTCCGGCGTCAAGATTCGCGCCGGTCGGACCGCGTCTGCAGTCGGGGTGGGTTCAGCTTCCGAGTCGCGATGCGGCGAGCAGGGCGAGGTAGATGCCGAGTTCGCTCGCCTGCTGGGTCGCACCGAGCAGGTCGCCGGTGTAGCCGCCGAGGCGGCGCAGGAAGATGCGTGCGGTCCACGCCGTCACCACCGCGACGGCGAGCAGCGCGCAGAGCGCACCGCTGGCGGGCAGCAGCAGCAGCGGCAGCAGGCCGAAGCCGGTGGCGAGGGCGAGCTCGACCGGCGTCAGCCGACGCACCACGGCAACCGACTTGGAGGAGTCGTCTGCGCGCACGTAGGGAAGGTGGTGCATCAGCAAGGTGGCAGCCAGGCGGGAGAGTGGATGGGCGACGAACAGGGCGAGCGCAACCCCCACCCCCTGCGTCGCTGCACCGGCGATCTCGACCAGGGCCGCCGCCTTGGCGAGCAGCATCAGCACCACGCCGATGGTGCCGTAACTGCCGATGCGCGAGTCCTTCATGATCGCGAGGATCTGTGCCTTGTCCCAGCCGCCGCCCAGGCCGTCGCAGCTGTCGGCGAAGCCGTCCTCGTGAAAGGCGCCGGTGAGGCGGATGGTGAGCGCCATCGACAGGATCACCGCCACGGCCGGCGGCAGCAGCGAGGCAAGGGCGAGGTAGCCGAGCGCACCGGCTGCGCCCACCACCCAGCCCACGAGCGCGAAGTAGCGCGCCGCGTGGCTCATGCGCTCGGACGACCACGGCACCCAGGCGGGCACCGGGATGCGGGTGAAGAAGCCGAGCGCGGTAAGGAAGAGTTCGAGCTGGTAACGCATCAGGCCGGGCTGCGGGCCTGGTCGCTCACCCCGGCGGACTCGAAGCTCGCCATCTCGTTCATGAAATTGACCGCGGCCTGCACGAGCGGAAAGGCGAGCGCCGCGCCGGTGCCTTCGCCGAGGCGCAGGTCGAGCTCCACCAGCGGCTCGGCCTGCAGGAAGTCGAGCTGCACGCGGTGGCCGGGCTCCTGCGAGCGGTGCGCGAACACACAGTACGACAGCACCGCCGGCGCCATGGCGTGGGCGACGAGCAGGGCCGAGGTGACGATGAAGCCGTCGATCAATACCAGCATGCGGCGCTCGGCCGCGCCGAGGATGGCACCCGCCATCATGGCGATCTCCAGGCCGCCGTACTGCACGAGCACTTCGAGCGGATCGTGCGGCCGGCCGCCGCGCTGCAGGGCCTGGGCGAGCAGGCTGCGCTTGCGGAACAGCCCGGGGTCGTCGAGGCCTGTGCCGCGGCCGGTGACGGTGTAGAGCTCGGCGTCATGCTCGGCACCCACGAGGCAGTGGGTGAGCAGCGAGGCGGACGCGGTGTTGCCGATGCCCATCTCGCCCAGGCCGATGCAGTTGCAGCCGTTGTCGGCGAAGGCATGGGCGATGCCGCGCCCGCGCTCGAGCGCGGTGTCGCGCTGCTCGGCGCTCATGGCGGGTTCTTCGATGTAGTTGGCCGTGCCGTGCGCGATCTTGGCGTCGATCAGCCCCGGGCGCTTGCCAAAGGCGTGGTTGACGCCCGCATCGACCACGCTGAGGCCGAGGCCGGCCTGGCGCGAAAACACGTTGATCGCCGCGCCGCCGGCGAGGAAGTTCTCCACCATCTGCCAGGTGACGTCCTGGGGGTAGGCGGAGACCCCGGCGCGCGCCGCGCCATGGTCACCGGCGAAAACCACGATGTGCGGCTGGCGCAGCTCGGGCTCGAGGGTCTGCTGCAGCAGCGCGATCTGGTGCGCGAGGGTCTCGAGGCGGCCGAGGGCGCCAAGGGGCTTGGTCTTGCGGTCGATCTTGTGGCGGATCGCGGCGGACAGCAGGGTTTCGGGCGAGGCGATGGCGTAGGGCTTCATGCGGCGGAGGGTGTCGGGGTGATGGGGGCCGGGTCGGAGGGTTCCGCGTCCGGGAGGTCGCGATAGAGGTCGGCGAGCGCGAGCTCGAAGTCGAAGGCGGGAAGGGCGAGGCGGGCCGTTTCTCCGCTCGCCTCGCTCAGCACCCAGCGCCCGTCCTCGCCGCGGGTGAAGCACTCGACATGGGCACGGTCCTGCGACAGGAAGAGGACGGTCTCCAGTCCCGCACAGCGGCGATAGGCGGCGAACTTGTCGCCGCGGTCATAGGCCTCGGTGGAGGGCGACAGCACCTCGGCGACGAGGACCGGGTCTTCCTTGACCTGGCGGCGCGCGCGGTCGGCGTCGGAGCAGGTGACGAAGACGTCGGGGTAGAAGAGGTCGTCCGATTCGGCCAGGCGCAGGCGGACGTCGGACATGAAGACGTTGCAGCGCGTGCCACGCAGGGGCTGGCGCAAGGCGAAAGCCGTGTTGAGGCTGATCGCGTTGTGGACGTCCGACCCCCCCGCCATCATGAAGGCGTCGCCGTTGAAGAACTCCCAGCGCTCGGGCTGCTCTGCCTCCCAGGCCAGGAAGTCCTCCAGCGTCATCTCGTGCTTCTGTGCAGGCAGCCCCACAGCCCTCTCCCGGAAAGTGTGCTTCGCCCCGAAGTTTAGCCTTCCTTCAGCACCAGCGGCAGGCCGGCGGCGACGAAGACAACCCGACGGCATGCGCTCGCCACCATCTGGTTGAGCCGTCCGGCCTCGTCGCGGAACAGCCGCCCGAGCGGCGTCTCCGGCACCAGGCCGAGGCCGACCTCGTTGGCGACGAGGACGATGCGGCCGGGCAGCGTCGGCAGCACGGCCAGCAGCGCGTCGCGCTCGTGGCGGAAACGCGGCAGGTCCTCGGCCGTGGCGCCTGCGGGCAGGGTGTGGGCGTCGGCGAGCAGGTTGGAGAGCCACAGCGTGAGGCAGTCGACGATCAGGCAGCGCTCGGCCGCAGCCTCGCGCCGCAGCGCCTCGGCGAGCGCCAGCGGAGCCTCGACCGTGCGCCAGCCCGCCGGCCGGTCGGCCTGGTGGCGGCGGATGCGCGCCGCCATCTCCTCGTCGAGGGCCTCGGCGGTGGCGATCACCGTGACCGCCAGCCCGGAGCCGGCGGCACGCCGTTCGGCCTCGCGGCTCTTGCCCGAGCGCGCGCCGCCGAGGATGAGTTCGCAGGTCATTGTCTTTGCTGGCCTTGCATGGAGGATTCGCCGTCGCCTTTTTGCAGTGCACGATACCGCCCCGTACGGTATCATCCGCCCCCACTGCCCCGGAAGGGGCAACGCGTTATCGGTGCCCATGGGCGTTCCTCGCCCCGGGTTAAACGGGAAACAGGTGCGCGGCCCCTCGCAAACGAGGCCGCTATGCCTGTGCTGCCCCCGCAACGGTAAGTGCGCGCAAGGTGCGTCATGCAGCCACTGGGCATTCCTGCCCGGGAAGGCGACCCACCCGTCCGGCCCCAGGCCGGCACAGCGCACGAGCCCGGAGACCGGCCGGAACGCGGATTGGCGGATGTGCCGCGGGGTGGCGGCGACGGGCGCGGTTTGTCTTGCTCTCTTCGGTTCTACCTGGGTCGCGGTATGTCCATGTGAAGGTTGCCATGGCGTGCGGGGACGCGCGGCATGGCGAAGGGAGTTCCAACAATGAAAATCCGTCTTTCCGCGCTGGCCTCGGCCTGCGCGCTTGCCTGTTCCCTCGCACCGACCGTCCATGCGGCCGATGCCCAACTCGGCCACGTCGTCGTGACCGCCACCCGCCAACCGATCAGCGCAGATGCGGCCCTGGCCAGCGTGGATGTGATCGAGCGCGACGAGATCGCCCGCGCCGGGCACTCCAGTCTCCTCGGCCTGCTGTCCTCGCGCCCCGGCGTGCAGATGGCACGCAATGGCGGCCCCGGTTCGAGCGGCAGCATCTTCATCCGGGGGGCGAACTCCGGACACACGCTGGTGCTGGTCGATGGGGTGCGCATCGGCTCCGCCACCAGCGGCTCTCCGGTCCTGGAGACGATCCCGCTCGAGCTCATCGAGCGGATCGAGATCCTGCGTGGCCCTGGCAGCGCGCTTTACGGCGCCGATGCCCTTGGTGGCGTGATCCAGGTGTTCACCCGCAAGGGCCGCGAGGGTTTTCAGCCCTCGGTGCGCGCCGGGGTCGGCACGGACGGCGCGCGCGAGGTGAGCGCTACGCTTGCGGGGGGGGACGAGCGCCTGCGCTACAGCGTGACCGCGGGGCACGAACGTAGCGACGGCTTCAACGCGCGGCCGCGTTCGGCGACCGCTGCGGATGCCGACGACGACGGCTTCCGCGAGGATTACCTGGGCGCGTCGCTCGCACTGGACCTGGGCGGCAATGACGAGCTCGGCGTCAACGTGCTGTATTCCGACATGCGTAACTGGTACGACGCGGCACAGCCTTTCGACTCCTATCTGGACAAGCGTGCCGAGACCTTCGGCGCGTATCTGCGCAAGCAGCATGCGGCCGACTGGAGCAGCACCCTGCGCTTCGGCCACGGGGTGGATGCCCTCGACAACCAGTCGAACGCGAACACGCGTTCCCGTTTCGACACCACACAGCGCCAACTGAGCTGGCAACACGATGTCGCCCTCGGTGGCGGCTCGCTGATGGCGGCGTACGAGTTCCTGCAGCAGCGCGTGAAGACCACCTCCGATTTCGAGAAGACGCGTCGCCACATCAACGCCTTCCTGCTCGGCTGGGGCGGAGAATTCGATCGACATAACGTCCAGCTCAATGCGCGCCACGACCGCAACTCGCAGTTCGGCGGCAAGACCACCGGCGCCGCAGCCTATGGCTATCGGCTGTCGCCCGAGTGGCGTGCCCATGCCAGCATCGGCACGGCGTTCAAGGCGCCGACCTTCAACGATCTGTACTTCCCGCTCGAGTGCTACGGTGCCTGGGGCTGCTTCGGCGGCAATCCCGACCTCGCGCCCGAGGAGGCGCTCAACCGCGAGTTGGGCGTGGCCTGGGAGCGGAACGGTGTTGGCGTCGACCTGACCTATTTCAACAACCGCATCAAGAACCTCATCGACTGGAGCACCGGCATCGCTTCCAACGTGGGCAGGGCCAACATCCAGGGGGTCGAGGCGGCTCTGTCCGCCGCGTTCGGCGACTACCGGCTGCGCGCCAGCGTCGATCTGCTCGACGCGGAGGACGACAAGACCGGCGATCAACTCGGTCGCCGCGCCCGTGTCGGTGGCGCGCTCGCGCTGGAGCGTGCGATCGGCGCATGGACCTGGGGGGTGGAGTGGAACGGCAAGGGGCGGCGCTATGATCAGGTGCCGAACACGGCGTCCAATCGCCTGGAAGGCTACGGTCTGGTCGATGCGTATGCGCACTACGCCATGGCGCGCGACTGGAGCGTCGAGGTTCGTGCCAACAACGTGTTCGACAAGGATCATGAGCTTGCGAAGGGGTTCGGAACGCAGGGCAGGAGCGCATTCGTGGCGCTACGCTACGCGATGCATTGATCTCCGATGCCAGCCGTCGCCTTGCGCGCGGAGTCGCGCTTGAGTTCGGCCAGGTGCCGCAAGCGGTCGCCGCTGGCGATCGCTGCAGTGCTGCTTCCCGCGGCATTCGTCGCGCTGTCTTGGGCGCTCGTCGCGGGTGATCTCGATGTAGCTGCGGCCGATGTCCTGGCCGCACTGACGGGCGGAGACGGCATGGGTGCGACCGTGATTCGCGAACTCCGCCTCCCCCGCGCCCTCGCCGCCTTCGCCTGCGGCGGCCTGCTCGCGACCGCGGGCGCCCTCATGCAGGTGCTGCTGCGCAATCCGCTCGCCGACCCCTACATCCTCGGCATCTCGGGCGGGGCGGCGGTGGGGGCGCTGGGGGCGATGGTGCTCGGGGCGGCGGTGTTCTGGGTGGACGTGTCGGCCTTCGCCGGGGCGCTTGCGGCGATGCTGCTCGTCTTCGGGCTCGCCCACGGTGACGGCAGCTGGACGCAGACGCGGCTGCTGCTGACCGGCGTGATCGTCGCCGCCGGCTGCGGCGCGGCGGTGTCGCTGATGCTGGCGCTGGCGCCCGACACGCGGGTGATGTCGATGCTGTTCTGGATGATGGGCGACGCCAGCGCGGCGTCGCGGCCGTGGCCGGCGCTGGCGGTGCTGGCGCTGGCGCTGGTCGCGGTGATGCCCTTCGCGCGCGACCTCAACGTGCTCGCGCGCGGCGAGGTCGTGGCGCGCGCGCTCGGCGTGCGCGTCGGCCATCTGCGCATCGCGCTCTACGTGCTCGCCTCGCTGCTCACCGCCACGGCGGTGACGCTGGTCGGGTCGGTGGGCTTCGTTGGCCTGGTGGTGCCGCACCTGGTGCGGCTGGCGCTCGGCAACGACCAGCGCGTGCTGATCCCCGCCGCGGCGCTCGCCGGCGGCACCCTGCTGACCCTGGCCGACACCGCCGCGCGCACCGTGATGGCGCCGCAGCAGCTGCCGGTGGGCGTGCTCACCGCGCTGATCGGCGTACCGGTCTTCCTCTTCCTGCTCTCGCGCAGCCCGCGCGGCAAGGCATGAACGCCGCCCGCCGCGCCTTGCCCGTGGACGCCGCCCCGCTGCTCGAGGCCGAGCGCCTCGCGCTCCGGGTGGGCGAGCGCTGGCTGTGCTGCGAGTTCAGCCTGAGCCTGGCGGCGGGCGAGTGCCTGGTGCTGCTCGGCCCCAACGGCGCGGGCAAGACCACGCTGCTGCACACCCTGGCCGGACTGCGCGAGCCCACGGTGGGCGAGGTGCGCATCGGCGGGCTGCCTTATGCCGCCTGGCCGGCGCTGGAGGCGGCGCGTTTCCGCGGCCTGCTTGCGCAGCAGCAGCCCGACCCCTTCGCGGCCAGCGTGCTGGAGACCGTGCTGGTCGGCCGCCATCCGCACCTCGGGCGCTGGGGTTGGGAGGGGCCGCAGGATGTGGCGATCGCGCGCGCGGCGCTGGAGTCGGTAGGCCTGGCCGGCTTCGAGCAGCGCGACGTGCAGACCCTGTCCGGCGGCGAGCGCCAGCGCGTGGCAATCGCGACCTTGCTGACCCAGGCGCCGCGCCTCTTCCTGCTCGACGAGCCGCTCAACCATCTCGACCTGCACCACCAGATCGCTGCGCTCGATCTCTTCCAGCGCCTGGTGCGCGAGGACGGCGCCGGGCGCGGCAGCGTGCTGGTGCTGCACGACATCAACCTCGCCGCGCGCTACGCCGACCACATCATCCTGCTCGACGGCCGCGGCGGCGTGATGGCGGGCGACCGCGACACCGTGCTGCGCGCCGAGCTGCTCAGCCAGGCCTTCGGCCACCCGCTGCGGCGGATCGAGCACGCGGGGCGGGCGGTGTTCCTGCCGGATTGAGCGGGGCGGCTCCGGATTGGCTGCAGCGCTCGATATCGGGATTTTCGATTTCTTGCTTTTATCGAGAAAGGCGATATCCTGGATTTATCGAGATCATCGATACGACGCCATGTCCAGACTCTACTCTCCGCAACAAGCCGCCGAACTGCTCGTCGGCCGGCGCAAGGCACTCGGTCTGTCGCAAGCCGAGGTCGCAGCGCGGCTCGGCATCAGCCAGAACCGGCTCTCCGAACTGGAGACACGCCCGGAGCGCCTGACCTTCGACCGTCTGCTCGCGCTCGCGGGCGTGCTCGGGCTGGAACTGGCCCTCGGTGAGCGCAAACCCGTCGAGGCGGAAGGCGAATGGTAGGCCCGGGGAAGCGCACGCAGGCGCGCGTGCTCGATGTCTGGATCAACGGCCTGCGCGTCGGTCAGTGGCAGGTCACGGCGCAGGGCGAAGATCGCTTCCGCTATGCGCCCGAGTGGCTCGAGTCGGCCGAGGCGCGCCCGCTGTCGCTCTCGCTGCCGATGCCGCTCGACGCAGCCGCCCCGGCGCTGAGAGGCCTGCGGGTACGCAATTACTTCGACAACCTGCTGCCCGACAGCGAGCAGATCCGCATGCGCCTGCAGGCACGCTTTCGCACGCTGGGAAGGGGCGTCTTCGAACTGCTGCAGGCGATCGGGCGCGATTGCGTGGGCGCGGTCCAGTTGTTGCCCGAAGGGCAGGGGCCGGAAGGTGTCTTCCGGATCGACGCGGAGCCACTCGACGAGGCCGATGTCGAGCACCTCCTGCGTGCGGCCGTCGCGCCGGTGCGCGCCTTTGGCGAGGTAGCGACCGACCTGGACGATTTCCGCATCTCGATCGCCGGCGCACAGGAGAAGACCGCGCTGACCCGCCACGCGGGGCGCTGGTGCCGCCCGCTCGGGGCGACGCCGACCACCCACATCTTCAAGCTGCCGCTCGGCCTGGTCGGCAACAGGCAGGCGGACATGCGCACCTCGGTCGAGAACGAGTGGCTGTGCGCGCGCCTGCTGGCGGCGTTCGGATTGCCGGTGGCGCAATGCGAGATCGAACACTTTGGCGCGCAGAAGGTGCTCGTGGTCGAACGCTTCGATCGTCGCCTGTCCGCTACGGGCGATTACTGGCTGCGCCTGCCGCAGGAGGACTTCTGCCAGGCCACCGCCACTCCGCCGGCGCTGAAGTACGAGGCCGATGGCGGCCCGGGCCTGCTCGACCTCGCCCGCATCCTGCAGGGCTCGGTGCGCCGTGACGATGATCTGCGCATCGTGCTGAAGGCGCAGTTGCTGTTCTGGATGCTCGCTGCCTCCGACGGGCACGCGAAGAACTTCTCCATCTTCCTGCTCGCGGGCGGGCGCTACCGGCTCGCGCCCTTGTACGACGTGCTGTCGGCGTGGCCGGTTGCGGGGACAGGCGAGAACCGGCTCGATCCGGCGCGCTTGCGCCTCGCCATGGCGCTGCGCGGGCGCAACGCTCATTACCGGCTGCGCGACATTCAGCGCAGGCACTTCAACGCGATGGCGCACCGGTGCGGCCTCGGCGCCGACATGGAGGACATCGTCGAGGACGTGCTCGCGCAACTCGACCCGGTGCTCGACAAGCTTGGCGCCGAACTGCCGGCCGGGTTCCCCGAGGATGTCTTCGCCACGATCGCCGCTGGCATGCGCGCCAGCGCGCGCCGACTTCAGAACCAAAAAAGGACGATAGACCCGACATGACCCAGACCCCCGACCGCGACACCCGCCACAACGCGCGCATGGTGCGCAAGAAGGACGTCGTCGACGACAGGATCGCCGCGGCGCAGGCCGAGCGCGGCGTGCTGCTCGTCAACAGCGGCAACGGCAAGGGCAAGTCGAGCGCGGGCTTCGGCCTGGTGGCGCGCGCTCTCGGCCACGGCATGCGGGTGGGCGTGGTGCAGTTCATCAAGGGGCGCTCGGACACCGGCGAGGAGGCCTTCTTCCGCTCCCAGCCGGGCGTCGCCTGGCACGTGATGGGCGAGGGCTTCACCTGGGAGACCCAGGACCGCGCGCGCGATGTCGCGGCGGCAGAAGCTGCCTGGGCGGTGGCACGCGAAATGCTTCAGAATCCGGGCTTCGGCCTTGTGGTGCTGGACGAGCTCAACATCGCGCTCAAGTACCAGTACCTCGATGTGGACCGGGTGATCGCCGACCTGCACGCCCGGCCGCCGATGCAGCACGTGGTGGTCACCGGCCGCGGGGCGCCGCCCGCGCTGATCGAGGCCGCCGACACCGTCACCGACATGACGCCGGTCAAACACGCCTTCGCCGCGGGGGTGAAGGCGATGCCCGGCATGGAGTGGTAAGCATGGCAGTTCCCGATCTTGCGGTTCATCGTCCCGGCCCCCTGCCGGGCTGGGTCTATCTGGTGGGCGCTGGCCCGGGCGACCCGGAGCTGTTCACGCTGCGCGGCGCGCGCCTGGTGGCGGGGGCGGACGTCATCGTCTATGACAACCTCGTCGCGCCGCCCATCCTCGATCTGGCGCCGGCGTCGGCCGAGCGCATCTACGTCGGCAAGAAGGCGGCCGACCACTCGCTGCCGCAGGACGAGATCAACCTGTTGCTGCTGAAGCTGGCGCGGGAGAACAAGCGCGTGGTGCGGCTCAAGGGCGGCGACCCCTTCATCTTCGGCCGCGGTGGCGAGGAGATGGAGCTGCTGGTCGAGGCCGGCATCCACGTCGAGGTGGTGCCGGGCGTAACCGCGGCGGCGGGCGTTTCCGCCTACGCGGGCATCCCGCTCACCCATCGCGAGCATGCGCAGTCGGTGGTGTTCGCCACCGGCTTCCTCAAGGAGGGCAAGATCGACCTCGACTGGCCGATGCTCGCGCGCCCGCAGCAGACCGTGGTGATCTACATGGGCATCTCGCGCCTGGCCGACATCTGCGCCCAGCTCGTCGCCCATGGCCTGCCGCCGGGCACGCCCGCGGGGGTGATCGAGCGCGGCACCACGCACGCGCAGCGCGTGGTGGTGGCCGACCTCGCCACCTTGCCGCAGCGCGTGCTCGAAGAGGGCGTGCGCCCGCCCTCGTTGACCGTGGTCGGCAGCGTCGTCGGTCTGTATCCCAAGCTGGCGTGGTTCGAGCCCGAGGACCAGCCCAAGGCTTCGCCACTGCCGCACGCCGGCTGTGCGGTGGTGCACGGGAAGGGCAGCGAGTGAGCGCGGTGGGCGTGATGCCGGAAACCGTCGGTCTGCCGCGCGCTGCGGCGGTCGTCCGCGGCGCGGCCTCTTGCCCGGCGCTCTTCGTCGCCGCGCCCGCTTCAGGCCAGGGCAAGACCACCGTCACCGCGGCGCTCGCGCGCCTGCACGTCCGGCTGGGGCGGCGGGTGCGGGTGTTCAAGTGCGGGCCGGACTTCCTCGACCCGCAGATCCACGTGGTGGCGAGCGGCGCGCCGGTGCATAACGTCGACCTCGGCATGTGCGGCGAGGCCGACATCGCCTGGCGGCTGCATGCCGCGGCGCGCGAATCCGACCTGATTCTGGTCGAAGGCGTGATGGGCCTCTACGACGGCGCACCCTCGGGCGCCGACATCGCGCGCCGCTTCGGCATCCCGGTGATGGCGGTGATCGACGCGCGCGCGATGGCGCAGACCTTCGGCGCGGTGGCCTACGGGCTGGCGCACTACCAGCCCGGCCTGCCCTTCGCCGGCGTGCTCGCCAACCACGTCGGCAGCGCGCGCCACGCCGACATGTTGCGCGAGTCCTTGCCTGAAGGCATGCGCTGGTTCGGCGCGGTGATGCGCGACGCCGATGCGGCGCTGCCCGAGCGCCACCTCGGCCTCTTGCAGGCGGCGGAGATCGAGGATCTCGGCGCGCGGCTCGACCGCCTCGCCGATCACCTGGAGCGCACCGGTGCGGCGGAGCTGCCGCCTGCGGTGGCTTTTCCCGCCGTGGCGGCGCCGGACATTCCGCCGTTGCTCGCCGGACGCAGGATCGCCATCGCGCGCGATGCCGCCTATGGCTTCCTGTATCCCGCCAATGTGGACACCCTGCATGCGCTGGGGGCTGAGCTGGCCTTCTTCTCGCCGCTCGCCGGCGAGGGCTTGCCGGCGCAGTGCGACGCGGTGTGGTTGCCGGGGGGCTACCCGGAGCTGCACGGCGCCGCGCTCGCCGCCAACGTGGGCCTGTGGACCGGCCTGCGCGCCCATGTGGCCGCAGGCAAGCCCGTGCTCGCCGAATGCGGCGGCCTGATGAGCCTGCTCGATGCCATCGTCGACAAGGCCGGGGCGGAGCATGCCTTCGCCGGCCTGCTGCCCGGGCGCGCGGTGATGCAGAAAAGGCTGGCTGCGCTCGGCATGCAGGAAGTGGATCTGCCCGGCGGGCGAGTCACCGGGCACACCTTCCATTACTCGCGGACGGAGACGCCGCTCGACCCATGGCTGCGGGCGCGCCGCCCGGACGGCGGCGAGGGCGAGGCGATCTACCGCCGCGGCCCGGTCACTGCCTCCTACGTCCATTTCTGGTTCCCGTCGAATCCGGTTGCGGTGGCGGGCTTGTTCGGCGGCTGAGCGCGAGCGTGCGGGGCGGGGATCGCTGCGAGTGCGATATCCCGCGGCCGCTTTCGCGCCTTGCGGCGCTCCTACAAAAACCATCCCGCTTCCGAAGGCACCCGTAGGAGCGGCGCAAGCCGCGAACTCGTCACCTGTAGCCCCGCCGAGCGCCTGCCAGCGTTCCGAAGGTGCCCGTAGGAGCGGCGCAAGCCGCGAAAGCGGCGGTCGGGCTTCGTTACGGGGGCGAAAGACGGGCGCCGCCTTCGCGCCTGCCGGCGGTCCTACGCGGTGGGTGCCGGCGACACCAGGGCTTTGCCAGCGGCGTCCCCGATCGCACCCGCCAGTCTCGCCATCACCGGCGACTGCACCTGCCAATGGTGCCAGTACAACACCACCTCCTCGCGCTCGGGCGCCAGGTCGACCAGCTCGCCGCGTGCCAGGTGGCCGCGGGCCTGGATCTCGGGGATGAAGCCGTAACCCAGGCTGGCGACCGCGAAGGCCATGAAGCCCTCGGAAGAAGGCACGACGTGGTGTGGATAGCGCTGCGCGTCGAGGCCGAAATGGCGCAGCAGGAAGGCCTCGTGCATGTCGTCGTGGTGGCCGAAGACGATTGCCGGTGCGCGCGCGAGCGCTGCCGCGGTGAGCCCGTGCGGAAACCAGCGTGCGCGGAACGCGGGTGAGCCGGCGCAAAGGTAGGGCATGCTCCCAAGGCGCACAGCGGCGCAACCGCGGATCGGGTCGGGGCGGGTGGAGATGCAACCCAGGACCTCGCCGTCGGCCAGCAACGCGTGGGTGTGGTCCTGGTCGTCTACCACGCAGTCGAGCACGATTCCTTCGCCGCGGACGACTTCAGCGACCGCGCCGATGAACCAGGTGGCCAGCGAGTCGGCGTTGACACCCACCGCCAGGCGCAGCGGCCCGTCCGCCCGGCGTGGCGACAGCGCGCGCAGTGCCTCCGCCTCCATCAGCCGTAGCTGAGCGAGGTAGGGCAGCAGCCGGCGCCCGGCCGGCGTGGGCCGCACCGGCTTGCTGCGCACCAGCAGCACCTGGCCGAGCTCGGCCTCCAGCAGCTTGACCCGCTGCGACACCGCGGACTGGGTGAGCGACAGCCGGCGCGCCGCACGCTCGAATCCGCCCTCCTGGAGGACCGCCTCGAAGGCGAGCAGGCGATGATCGATCATTAGTGATTTTACTACAAATGGAAAAAAATCGATTCTACTTAAGGTGGGCCTGCTTGAGCCCTATATTCGCGCCTTGCGGCGCTCCTACACGAGGCACCCCGCTGCCGGTCTTTGCCGGAGCGGCGGAAGCCGCGAACGGACTGGGGCCACGGAAATAGCAAACGACAAGAGAACGCATCATGAGCAACGTTTACTTCAACGGCTTCCTCCTTACCCTCGGCCTGATCATGGCGATCGGCGCGCAGAACGCGCATGTCCTGCGCCAGGGGCTGCGTGGTGAACACGTGCTGCTGACCATCGGGGTGTCGGCAGCCTGCGACATCCTGCTGATCGGCCTGGGGATCGCCGGGGTCGGCAGCCTCTTCGTCGCCAACCCGGACCTGATGGCGGTGGCGCGCTATGGTGGTGCGGCCTTCCTCGTCTGGTACGGCGCGCGTGCGCTGCGCTCGGCGCTGCGTGGCGGGCGCACGATGGAGCTCACCGAACACCGGCGCATGTCGCGCGGCCAGGCGCTGCTCGCGGCCGCCGGCTTCAGCCTGCTCAATCCGCACGCCTACCTGGATACGGTGGTGCTGCTCGGCTCGATTGGCAGCCAGCAGGCCGAGGACCTGCGCCCGCTCTTCGCTGCCGGCGCGATCACCGCCTCGATCGTATGGTTCCTGCTGCTCGGCTACGGCGCCCGCCTGCTGGCACCGCTCTTCGCCAAGCCGCTGGCGTGGCGCGTGCTGGATGCGCTGGTGGCGCTGATGCTGTGGGCAATCGCAGTCTCGCTGCTGCTGGCGTGAGCGGGCGTGAGTGGCCATTCGCGCCTTGCGGCGCGCCTACAGAAGCGATCGCGTTTCGGGACCCCCTGTAGGAGCGGCGCAAGCCGCGAACACGGCGCCCGGTCGACCGCAGCGCGCATTCCACGCGTCGGTGCTCGTCCTGAAACAGATCGTTCCGGTGGCGGAGCGGGTGAACCGGGCCCGCTATAATCGTCGCCCACGCGCATGTCGCGCGCACCGATCAGGATCTCCGCCGTGTCCGAACGCCTCGCCGTCGCCCTCCAGTACGCCCTGCCCAAGCGCCTCCTGACCCAGCTTGCCGGAAAACTCGCCGGCCTGGAGGGGGGCAAGGTGACGACGGCGGTGATCCGCTGGTTCGCGAAGCGCTACGGCGTGAATATGGCCGAGGCGGCCAATCCGGATCCGGCGAGCTATGCGAGCTTCAACGAGTTCTTCACCCGCCCGCTGCGCGAGGGCGTGCGCCCGATCGCGGAGGCGGACTTCGTCTGCCCGGTCGACGGCGCGATCAGCCAGTTCGGGCCGATCGAGTTCGACCAGGTCTTCCAGGCCAAGGGCCACTTCTATTCCACCACCGCGCTCGTGGGCGGCGACCGGGCGCTCGCCGCACGCTTCGAGAACGGCGACTTCGCCACCATTTACTTGTCGCCGCGCGACTACCACCGCATCCACATGCCCTGCGCCGGGCGACTGGTACAGATGATCTACGTGCCGGGTGAGCTGTTCTCGGTAAATCCGGCCACGGCGCGCGGCGTGCCGGGCCTGTTCGCGCGCAACGAGCGCGTGGTGTGCGTGTTCGAGGGCGAGTTCGGACCCTTCGTGATGGTGCTGGTGGGGGCGACCATCGTCGGCAGCATGGCGACCGTGTGGCACGGCGTGGTCAATCCGCCGCGTCGCCCGGACATCGCCAAGCGCAGCTACGCCGAGGGCGAGGTGGTGCTGGACAAGGGGGCGGAGATGGGACGTTTCCTCCTGGGGTCCACGGTGGTGATGCTGTTCCCGAAGGATGCGCTGCGCTTCGGCTCCGATTGGGCGTCGGGCGGGCCGGTGCGGATGGGCGAGCCGATGGCGCGCGCGAAATCGTCCGCGCCCCCCGATGGTGCGCCGGTTCTCGCCGATGCACCGTGATGGTGGCTCGGGCCGCGACCGCCAGGTAGGTCGGCCGGTCACCTTTCGGTCACGATGCTGAAAGAATCCTGCGCTAGAACAGCGGCTTGGCCTTCCGTCCGGAGTGCCCGGCGCCGAACCCCGAAGCTGGCACGATTGAAGCTAGGGGTTGGATGCCGTCCAACAACGAGCATCAGGAGACAGATCATGCCCAGCCGTCCGATCCATCAGGTCCTTTCCGATCGTCCCTTCGTCAGCGTACCGGCCGACACCCCGGTACGCGAGGTGGTCCGCCAGATGAGCGCCCTGCAGCGCAGCGCCGCCCTGGTCACCGAGCACGGCGTGCTCACCGGCATCTTCACCGAGCGCGACGCCGCCTTCGGCGTGCTTGCCGCCGGGCTGGACGCCGACACCACGCCAGTGGGCGCGGTGATGACGCACAACCCGGTGACGCTGACCGAGGACCGCCCCTTCGGCCACGCCCTGCATCTGATGTACGAGAACGGCGTGCGCCACGTGCCCATTGTCGACGCCAACCGCCGCCCGCTCGGCGTGGTCACTGCACGCGACGCACTGCAACTCGACGCGCTCACCTTCGGCGCCGAGCTGGTGCGGCGCGAGGAGATCACGGTCATCCTGTAGGCGGCCTTGTTCGCGGCTTGCGCCGCTCCTACAGGGGGGCGCAAGCGCGGCGGTCGATGTTGGAGCGCCGCAAGGCGCGAACGCGGCGGTCGAGGCCTACCCCGCGCATCGCTTGCGCGACGGCCTTGTTCGCGGCTTGCGCCGCTCCTACCGGGGACCGGAATCGCGGCGGTTGATGTAGGAGCGCCGCAAGGCGCGAACGCGGCGGTCGAGATCCTCGTCGCACATCGCTTGCGCGAAGGCCTTGTTCGCGGCTTGCGCCGCTCCTACAGGGGGTCGGAAGCGCGGCGGTTGATGTAGGAGCGCCGCAAGGCGCGAACGCGGCGGTCGAGATCCACCCACCCACGCACATTGCTTGCCGGACCGCCTGTCACGCCTGCCCGCAACCTCCCCGTCAAAGCAGGCTCATCTTCCGCGCCGCATCGCACAACTCGCCGCGGAAGTCCGGATGCGCGATGCCGATCAGCGCTTCGGCGCGCTGCTTGGCGGTCTTGCCGCGAAGTTGCGCGACGCCGTACTCGGTCACCACGTAGTTGATGTCGTTCTTGCTGGTGGTGACGTGGGTGCCCGGCGACAGCACCGGTGCGATCCGCGACACCGTGCCGTTCTTCGCCGTCGAGGGCAGCACGATGAAGGCCTTGCCGCCCCTGGAACGGTTGGCGGCGCGGACGAAATCCGCCTGCCCGCCGGTGCCCGAGTAGGGCAGGTGGCCCAGGCTCTCCGAGCCGCACTGGCCGATCAGGTCGATCTGCATGGTGGCGTTGATCGCGCACAGATTGTCGTTGCGTGCCGCCAGGTAGGGGTCGTTGGTGAACTCCACCGGGTGCATCTCGATGCCCGGGTTGCGGTGCATGCTGCGGTACAGGCGCCGCGAGCCGAGCGCGAAGGTGGCGATCGTCCGGCCCGGCATGAAGGTCTTCCTGCGGTTGGTGACCGCGCCGGATTCGATCAGCGACAGGATGCCGTCGCCCAGCATCTCGGTGTGGATGCCGAGGTCGCGCTTGTGCTGAAGCTGCACCACCACCGCGTCGGGGATGCCGCCATAGCCGATCTGCAGGGTGGCGCCGTCGTCGATGAGATCGGCGACGTGCTGGCCGATCGCCTGCTGCACCGGGCCGATCTCGGGCAGGCCGACTTCGAAGAGCTCCTCGTCGCTCTCCACCAGGCCGGCGACCTGGGAGATGTGCACCAGGCAGTCGCCGTTGGCGAAGGGCACGTTCGGGTTCACCTCGAGCAGCACCACGCGTGCGCGCCGGATCGCCGCCATGGTGTAGTCGGGCGCGAGCGAGAGGCTGAAGTAGCCTTGCTCGTCCATCGGCGAGGCCAGCGACACCACCACCTCGGCCGGCAGCAGGCCGCGGTCGATCAGCATGGGCAGCTCGGAGAAGTAGGCCGGCACGTAGTCCACCCAGCCCGCCTGGCCGCCCGGACGGGATGCGCCGCCGAAGAAGTAGGCGTCGTGGCGCACGTTGGCGCGCGTGTCGGGGTCGAAGTAGGCGAACTTGCGCAGCGGCAGGATCTGGCTCACCGCGACGTCGTGCAGCTCGTGGCGGCGCGCGGAGAGCGCGTGCAGCAGCGCGGGCGGCTCGCCCACGCCGGTGGGCACGACCACGGTGTCGCCGTCGCGGACCAGGCCCGCGGCGTCGGTGGGCATCATGCGCTTGCTGTCGTAGAGGGCCTGCAGGCTGCTCATCGTCGTTCTCCCCGAAGGTTCTGCTGCATTGCAAAAATGGGATTATAAGCGGTTTCCATACTGATGCGTATGGAGGTCGTGCCCACGCCCGCCGGATTGTCCGCGGCGGCTCGTGGAGAGCCGGTCAGCCGGTCAGACCGGCGCCTCCCTGCCGGCGAGCGCGACGCGGATGTAAGCCTCGGGCAGGCGGTATGCGTCGGCAAGCTCGCTGGCGCTGCGCCCGCTGGCGCGGATCGTCGCCAGCCAGCCTTCGAGGCCGGTCGACAGCGAGCGCCCGGATTGCTCGCCGTCGACGGTGGTGCGCTCGCCTGCATCGAGCGCGTACTTGCTGGCATACCCGCGCGGGGTGACCATCAGGCCGTCGCGCACGAAGGTCTGCGAATTGCCGATCAGCACCGTGGTCAGCATGCCGATGTCGGCCTCGGTCATGCGTTCGAGCGTGGTGAACTCGATGCGCTGCTTCGGCCGGTAGGCGGACTTGACGATGGCCACCGGCGTGGCCGGGTCGCGATGCCGCAGGAACAGGCGTTGCGCCTCCACGATCTGCCCCGTGCGCCGTCCGCTCCTGGGGTTGTAGAGGGCGACCACGAAGTCGGCGTAGGCCACGGCGTCCAGGCGGCGGGCGATGGTCGGCCAGGGCGTGAGCAGGTCGGACAGCGAGATCGCGCAGAAATCGTGCGTCAGTGGCGCACCGACCAGGGCGGCGCAGGTGTTCAGCGCCGAGGCGCCGGGCACGATCTCGACCTCGATGCCCGAGTCGGGCGTCCACCCGGCCTGGAACAGGACCTCGAAGGTGGGGCCGGCCATGCCGTAGACGCCGGCGTCGCCCGACGAGATCAGCGCGACCTTGCGACCCTGGCGGGCACGCGCAAGCGCCTCGATGGCGCGGTCGAGCTCCTCGGTCATCGACTTGCGGATGACCTCCTTGCCCTCGAGCAGCTCGGCGACCAGGCGGATGTAGGTGACGTAGCCGATCACGGTGTCGGCCTCGGCGATCGCGGCGCGGGCGCGCGCGGTGAGGTGCTCGTGCGCTCCGGGGCCGAGGCCGACGAGCATGATGCGGCCGCCGGGAACGGCGGGGCGAAGAGGTTCGGTGGGGTTCATCGGGGCATCCTTGCGATGGAGACGGTGGCGTTGCGGCCGTCGGCGCCGCGCAGCCGGTGTTTTTCGACGAGCAGCGCGCCGGGGTCGGCAGCGAGCGAGGTGCCGGCCGCGAGCAGCGCCGCGGCCTCGGAGACCGAGGGCGTGCCGGTGTATCTGCGCACCGTCGCCGATGGGTTGGGGACGGTGACGCCGGCCAGGCGCTCCGCATCGTAGAAGTGCAGCGCCCAGCCCGCGGCTGCGGCCACCTCGATCAGGCCCGCCTCGTCGGCCTTGAGGGTGATGCTGGCCGCGGCGGTGACCTCGAGCGCGGGCGTGCCGAGCCGGATGGCCGCCTGGGTCAGGGCCTCGGCCACCGCCTGCGCGATCGTCTCCGCCGGCGTGCCGCGGTCGCAGCCAAGGCCGAGCGCGACGCATACCGGGAGGCTGGCGACGCGGCCGAGCGTGCCGCAGCCGGGCCCTGTCGCGCCCGGCGCGGGCGCGACA
>ENA-UOUJ01000528-UOUJ01000528.1-activated-sludge-metagenome-genome-assembly--contig:-NODE-528-length-25044-cov-11.754652_pt1 | contig 25044 bp, 23 predicted proteins | sample MGYA00249839_ERZ747224 | MGnify/ENA primary metagenome ERZ747224 (study PRJEB28782, sample SAMN03220277) | activated sludge metagenome | biome: wastewater; feature: sewage sludge; material... | reverse complement strand
CCTGTTCTCGACTGTTGGAACCTTGAGCGCGCGCGTCCGTGGGGGAATCGCGCGATGATCCGAAAAACCCGAGGAAGACCCATGACCCGATATGCTTCGATGAGCCGCCGCGCGGCGATGACGGCCGCGGCCCTGGCGGCGATGGCGACCCTGTCGGGCTGCGGCGGCGCCAAGACCGGCCCGGCCGAGGGCGACATGGCCCTGGGCGCCGACGAAGGGGCCAAGGTCACGGTGGTGGAATACGCCTCGGTCACCTGCCCCCACTGCGCCGTGTGGCAGGAGAAGACCTGGCCCGAGTTCAAGACCCGCTTCGTGGACACCAAGAAGGTCCGTTACGTCTTCCGCGAACTGCCGACCCCGCCGGTCGAGGTAGCCACCGCCGGCTTCCTGGTCGCGCGCTGCGCCGGCGCCGACAAATATTTCGACGTCATCCACCAGCTGATGGCCACCCAGCAGGAGATGGTCGCCGGCGGTCCGCGCGCCTGGCTGCTGCGCACCGCCAACGCCGTGGGCATGAACGAACAGCAGTTCGAGGAATGCGTGCGCGACGAAAACGCCATCAAGGCGCTGGAAGGCCGCATCCGCGCCGCCCAGGCCGCGGGCGTCACCGGCACGCCCCAGTTCTTCGTCAACGGCACCCAGGTCATCACCCCGGGCGGCGAAGGCGCCTCGATCGAGGATCTGTCGCGCGCCATCGAAGCCGAACTGGCCAAGTGATGACGCGCATAGACCGCTGGAAGATGACGCGGCGTCTGGGTCTGGTGCTGGCGACCGCGGCTCTGGTCGCCGGCTGCTCCAGCGGCGCCTCGAAACCGGCCGAGGGCGACATGGCCCTGGGCGCCGACGAAGGGGCCAAGGTCACGGTGGTGGAATACGCCTCGGTCACCTGTCACGTCTGCGCCGCCTGGCAGGAAGAAACCTGGCCCGCCTTCAAGGCGCGCTATGTCGACACCAAGAAGGTCCGCTACGTCTTCCGCGAACTGCCGACCCCGCCGGTCGAAGTGGCCACCGCCGGTTTCCTGGTCGCGCGCTGCGCCGGGCCGGACAAATATTTCGACGTCGTGCATCAACTGCTGGCGACCCAGCAGGAGATCGGGACGGGCGGCGGGCCCCGCGCCTGGCTGCTGCGCACGGCGAACGCGGTGGGCATCAACGAACAGCAGTTCGAGCAATGCGTGCGCGACACCCAGGGCATCGAGGCCATGGAGGGCCGCATCCGCGCGGCCCAGGCGGCCGGCGCCACGGGCACGCCCGCCTTCTTCGTCAATGGCGTTCAGGTCATCACCCCAGGCGGCAACGGTCCGTCGATCGACGATCTGTCGCGCGCCATCGAAGCGGAACTGGCCAAGTGATCCTGTCGCGACGCCTGATCCCGGCCCTGGGGCTGCTGCTGACGGTCATGGCGGCGCCGGTCGCCATGGCCCAGCAACCGCCGCCCCCCGTCACGGCGGCGGACCGCATCCTTGGCCGCGCCGATGCGCCGGTGACGGTGATCGAATATTCCAGCTTCATCTGCCCGCACTGCGCGCGGTGGCATCTGGAGGTTCTGCCCGCGTTCAAGGCGCGCTTCATCGACACCGGCCAGGTGCGTCTGGTCTATCGGGACGTGCCGACCGATCCGATCCAGCTGTCGGCCACGGCGGCGGGCGTCGGGCGCTGCGCGGCGCCGGAACGGTTCTTCGATGTGGCCCAGGCCCTGATGCAGGGCCAGGCGGCCCTGCGCGCGGGGGGCGAGGCGTCCGCCTGGTTCCGTCCGGCGCTGGAAGCTTCGGGCCGGTCGGTCGAGGAGCTGTCCGCCTGTCTGGAAGGCCCCGAACCGATGGCGGCCGTTCAGGCCGACATGGCCGGCGCGGCCGAGGCCGGGGTGATGGGCACGCCCAGCTTCTTCGTCAACGGCCAGGCCGTTGCGGACGGTCAGATCGAGACCCTGGCCGCCGCCATCGAACCCCTGCTGGCCAAGGACTGATCGCCATGCGTCGTCTCGCCCGGATCGCCCTGGCCGCCGTTTTGCTGACGGGAACCGTAGCGGCCGCCCCCCAGGCGACACAGACCGCCCCAGCCGTTCACGCCAACGACCGCACCCTGGGGCGCGCCAATGCGCCCGTCACGGTGATCGAATACGCCAGCTTCACCTGCCACGCCTGCGGCGACTGGCAGATCCTGGTCTGGCCCGAGTTCAAGCGCCGCTTCGTCGACACCGGCCGCGTGCGCTTCGTGTTCCGCAACATGCCGACCGATCCGATCGAGCTGTCCGGCCCGGCGGCGGCCCTGGGCCGGTGCGCGGCGCCCGAGCGGTTCTTCGATACGGTCCACGCCCTGTTCGAGGGCCAGCCGGCCCTGTTGCGCGGCGGGGACCAGCAGGTCTGGTACAACGCCGGCGTCGCCGCCAGCGGCCGCACCCGCGCCCAGATCGACGCCTGCGTCGCCCGCCCCGAAATCCGCACCTTCCTGGAGGCCGAGGTGTCCGCCGCGGCCGCTGCGGGCGTGACCGGCACCCCGGCCTTCTTCGTCAACGGCCGCCGCGTGGCCGACCGCACCCTGGGCGGGCTGGAGATCGCCATCCGCAACGCCGAGGAAGGGCGGTAAGAGGGCTGGGATGCAGTTCCAGCGCCTGAGGCTTGTCGGGTTCAAATCCTTCGTCGATCCGACCGAGGTGCATATCGAGCCGGGCCTGACCGGCGTCGTCGGCCCCAATGGCTGCGGCAAGTCGAACGTGCTGGAAAGCCTGCGCTGGGTCATGGGCGCAAACTCGGCCAAGGCCATGCGCGGCCAGGGCATGGACGATGTGATCTTCGCCGGCGCCTCGGGCCGTCCGCCGCGCAGCCACGCCGAGGTCCAGCTGACCATCGACAACGCCCAGAGACGCGCGCCCCAGCCGTTCACCGATGCGGCGGTGCTGGAGGTGTCGCGGCGCATCGACCGGGGCCAGGGCTCGACCTATCGCATCAACGGCAAGGAGGTGCGGGCGCGGGATGTGCAGCTGCTGTTCGCCGACGCCTCGACCGGCGCCAACAGCCCGGCCCTGGTGCGCCAGGGCCAGATCAGCGAACTGATCGCCGCCAAGCCCCAGAACCGCCGCCGCATCCTGGAAGAGGCCGGGGGCGTGGCCGGGCTGCACACCCGGCGGCACGAGGCGGAACTGCGGCTCCGCGCGGCCGAAACGAATCTGGAACGGCTGGACGACATCGGCCGCGAACTGGAAAGCGCCCTGGGCCGGTTGAAGCGCGAGGCGCGCCAGGCCGAGAAATACAAGAAGATCAGCGCCGAAATCCGCGCCCTGCAGGCGGCGCTGCTCTACGTCCGCTGGAACGATGCGCGGGTGGCGGCCGAGGCTGCGGCGGAAGAATTGCGGGCGGCGGATACGGCGGTGGCCGAGACGGCCAAGGCTTCGGCGGCGGCCCAGACGGCGGCGCTGAAGGCCCAGGAAGCGCTGAAACCCGCGCGGGAAGAGGATGCGGTGGCGGCGGCCCTGCTGCACCGCGCATCGCTGGAACGCGACCGTCTGGACATGGCCGAACAGGCCGCGCGGGCCGAGATCGAACGGCTGGGCGCCGAGACCGCCCGCATCGCCGCCGACATCGAACGCGAGACCGGCATGGCCACCGACGCGGAAGGCGAGCTGACGCGCGTCGCGGACGCCCTGGAGACTCTGGCCGCCGAGATCGCCGCCGCGCCCGAGCGCGGGCCAGAGCTGGAGGCCGCGCTCAATGTGGCGGAAGACGCCCGCCGGGCCGCCGACGCCGAGGTCGAGCGGGTGGCCGGGGCCGTGGCGGCGGTCGAGGCGCGGGTCTCGGCCGAGACGGCCCGCAAGCGCGACGCCGAGGCGCGGGTGGCGCGGGCGGAACAGGCGCTGAGCAACTCACGACGCGAGCGCGAGGCCCTGGGTCCGCTGGAGACGCCCGAGATCGCGGCGGCGCAATCGGCGCTGGAAACGGCTCAAACCGAGCTGTCGGCCGCCCGGGCGGCGGTCGAGGCGGCCGAAGCGGATCGCGGCGATAAGGCCCGGGCCGAGGCCGAGGCGCGGCAGGCGGCGCGGGCGGCCGAGGACCGACTGGGCCGGTTGCAGACCGAGGCGCGGGGCCTGGCGCAGCTGCTGGTCACCGCGCGGCGCGAACACGCTCCGGCGCTGGAAAGCGTGGCGGCCGACAAGGGCTATGAGGCGGCCCTGGCGGCGGCCCTGGGCGATGATCTGGACGCGGCCCTGGACGCCAGGGCGGCGGCCTATTGGGCGGGAGCGACGGTCCCGACGCCGGACTGGCCCCAGGGGGTCGCGCCCCTGTCGGCCCATGTCCGGGCGCCGGATCAACTGGCGGCGCGCCTGGCCCTGTGTGGCGTGGCGACGCGAGATCAGGCGGCGGCTCTGGCCAGGACCTTGCCCGTGGGCGCACGCCTGGTGACGAAGGAGGGCGACCTTTTCCGCTGGGACGGTTTCGTCCAGAGGGCCGAGGCGCCGCGACCGGCGGCGGTGCGTCTGGCCCAGCGCACGCGGCTGGCGGAATTGGAAAGCGAGATCGACGCGGGCAAGCCGGCGCTGGAAACGGCGCAGGGCGCGATGCAGGCGGCGGTCGAGGCCCTGCGCGCCGCCGACGAGACGGTGAAGACCGCCCGCGCCGCCCCCTTCCCGCTGGACAAGGCCGTCGGCGCCGCGCGCGACCGGCTGGAGGCCCTGACGCGGGATCAGGCGCGGAAGGAGGCGCGGGCCCAGGCCCTGGACGACGCCCTGGCGCGCCTGACCGAAGAGATGGAGGCGGCCCAGGCGGCCCTGGCCGAGGCGGCGGGGACCGAGGCGCCGTCGGAAACCCTGGAGGCCCTGCGCGGCGAACTGGCGGCTGCGCGTCAGGGCGCCGAGACGGCCCGCGCCGCCGCCGCCGCCGCCCGCGCCGAACGCGACGCCGAGGCGCGCGAGGGGGCCGCCCGCACCTCGCGCCTGGACGGCCTGACCCGCGAACGCGACGGCTGGTCCAACCGCGCCCGCGACGCCCGCGCCCGCATCGCGGCCCTGGAGAAGGATGCGGAAAGGACCGCCCAGCAGAAGACCCAGGCCGAGACGGCGCCGGCCGGTTTCGCCGAACAGCGCGCGCGCCTGCTGAACACGCTGACCACCGCCGAGACGCGCCGGTCCGCCGCCGCCGACGCCCTGTCGGTCGCAGAGGGGGAAGCGGGCGAGGCCGACCGCGCCGCCCGCGCCGCCGAGGCCGCCGCCGGCCAGGCGCGCGAGGCCCGCGCCGGACTGTCGGCCCGCGCCGAGGCCGCCGCCGAGCGCCTGCTGGACGCCGCCAACCAGGTGCGCGAGACGGCCCAGATGTCGCCCGAGGAACTGGGCCAGAAGCTGAACGACGACGCCATCGCCCGCCCGCCCGACGCCGCCGGGGCCGAGAGCCTGCTTTACGGGCTGGAGCGCGAGCGCGAGGCCCTGGGCGCCGTCAACCTGAGAGCCGAGGAAGAGGCGACCGAATACGGCGACCGGCTGAACGCCATGCGCGAGGAGCGCAGCGACCTGACGTCGGCCATTGCGAAGCTGCGCGACGGCATCGACGAGCTGAACGCCGAGGGGCGCGAACGCCTGATCGCCGCCTTCGACATCATCAACGACAATTTCAAGGCCCTGTTCGAGGCCCTGTTCGGCGGCGGCCAGGCCGAACTGAAACTGGTCGAGTCGGACGATCCGCTGGAGGCCGGGCTGGAGATCTACGCCTGTCCGCCGGGCAAGCGTCTGGCGGTCATGAGCCTGATGAGCGGCGGCGAGCAGGCCCTGACGGCGGCGGCCCTGATCTTCGCAGTCTTCCTGGCCAACCCCGCGCCCGTCTGCGTGCTGGACGAGGTGGACGCGCCGCTGGACGACGCCAACGTCGACCGCTTCTGCCGCATGCTGGACGAGATGCGCAAACGCACCGACACCCGCTTCATCGTCATCACCCACAATCCGGTGACCATGAGCCGGATGGATCGTCTGTATGGCGTCACCATGCCCGAGCGGGGGGTGTCGCAACTGGTCAGTGTCGATCTGAGCCAGGCCGAACGGATCGTGGCGGCGTGATCGGCGCCCTCGTCGCTCTGGCGCTGTTTCAGGCCCAGCCGCAGCTGGTGCTGACCGGCGTCGGCCGCTGGGCCATATTCGCCGACGCCGCCTCGATCACGGCGGATGGCGACGGCGCGGTGCGGATGCGGTCGCTGCAGGTCGCGGACGCGGACTTCACCATCGGCGACAAGGCCTATTGGGGCGGCTGGTCCTGGTGGCGGTTCGACTGTGCGAGGCAAACGGGCCAGAGGCTGGATTTCGCCTCGGTGGCCGCAGACGGGACCGAGGGGCCGATCACCCCCGTCAACGGCGCGCCCGAACCCCTTGCGCCCGGTGGAGATGCGGCGGAACTGGCCGCCGTCGCCTGCGCCGCCAAGCCGCCCATCGCCGACGCGGGTTCCGTCGCGGGTGCTGTGCGGCTGGGCCGCGCACAGCTGAACGACTGACGTCAGGTTCGGACAGCAGCGTTATCGCAGGCCTGCGATAAGATGATCGCATGATCATGACCGCCCTGCTCCTGACCGCTCAACTGGCCGCCGTTCCGCCGGGCCAGCCGCCCGCGCGGCTGCGTTTCCTGCACATGGACCGATACGCCGCCGTCTATGTCGATGACGCGGCGACCGAGCCTGACCTTGTGCGGCGGACGCAGTTGCGGACCCGAAGCCTGCATGTGCCGTTCGACACCGAAGACGCCCCCTACTGGTCGACCCAGAGGCACGATTGCGCCGGGCGCCAGTCCCAGTCGCTGTGGCATGAAAGCGCGATCGCCGCCCTGCACGACGGCAAGAATTACACGCCCGGCGCGCTTCAGGACTGGGACACGGACCCCGACAAGGCCCGCGCCGCCGTGGGGGTCGACGCCTGCGATGCGGCCGGGCGGTCGGCCGTCGTCGCGCCCCTGGCCTCACCCGACGACGCCATCAGCCATGCCTATGACCTGCCGCTGGACATGCGGTTCCAACCGGCGCTTTACGTCCGGCACGGCGACCTGGGCGAGACACTGGACTTCCTGGGTCTGGACCATCAGGGCGTCGGCTGGTTCGTCGAGCCGCGCAGCGACCGGCCCGACGGCGCCGGCGCGGTGGCCGATGTGCTGGCCATCAGCGGCCGCACGACCGACACGGGCGAACGCTTCGTCTGGTTCCGGCTGCATTTCGACTGTCGCAACCGGATGCTGACGCTGAAGGGCCAGCGCTATGCCGAAGGGCCGCGCGCGCTGGAGCCGGTGATGCTGGAGGCGACCAGCATGCCTATCGCCCCCGACAGCATGCTGGGCCGGGTGCAGCAATACGCCTGCACTCCCGACAATCCGCCAGAGGTTCAGACGGTCAATGGCCTGGACAGCGCCATCGCCGGCATTGTGGCCCATGTGGCGGCCATAGACGCGGCCGCGCGCGACTGAGGCGGCTCAGGCCCCGGCGGTCGCCTCGACCAGATCGGCCAGACGCCGCGCGGCGTCGGGAATGGCGGCGGACCGGGCGGCGACCGACATGGCCGCCAGCCGCGCCGGATCGGACAGCAGGGGCGCCAGGGTTTCGGCCAGATGTGCAGGCGTCAGATCATCCTCGGCGATGACCACGGCGGCCCCAGCCTCGACCAGGGCGCGGGCGTTCAGCGTCTGGTGGTCGTCGGTGGCGATCTTTAGCGGGACCAGGACCGACGGCAGGGCCGCCACCGCCAGTTCCGAACAGGTCGAGGCCCCGGCCCGGCCGATCACCAGATGCGCGACGGACAACAGGCCCGCCATGTCGCGGAAGAAAGGGGCGACCTCGGCCTCGATCCCCGCCTCCAGATAGGTCTGGCGCGCGGCCTCCATGGCGTCGGGTCGGCTCTGCTGGCGTACCTTCAGACGGGCGCGCAGGTCGGGCGGCAGTTGCGCCAGGGCGGCGGGAACCGCTTCGGACAGCAGGCGCGCGCCCTGGCTGCCGCCGGTGACCAGAACTTCGATTCTGCCGTTCGGCGCGGGCGGGACATAGGCGCGGTCCATCAGGCCGGCGATCTCGGCCCGCACCGGGCTGCCGACCACCTGGGCGCGGGCGGCGACGGCCGGAGCGGCGCGGCCCAGGGTCGGGAAGGACGAGGCCACCGCCTTGACGCGCGGCGCCAGCATCCGGTTGGTGCGGCCCAGCACCGCATTCTGTTCATGGATCACCGTGGGCAGGCCGTCGACCAGGGCGGCGACCAGGGCCGGAGCCGACGGATAGCCGCCGAAGCCGACCACGACGCCGGCGTCCAGCCGCCGGAACGCCCGCCGCGCCTGGGTCACGCCCTTCAGGATCGCCACAGCCGCCTTCAGCAGGCCGACAGGGCCGGAGCCGGTGGCGGCGTCCAGGGCCAGTCTTTCCTCGGCCGGGAACGCCTGGGCATAGCGTTCGCCGCGCGTATCGGTGGCCAGAACCACGCGCCAGCCGCGCGCCGCCATCTCGCGCGCCAGGGCCTCGGCCGGGAACATGTGGCCGCCGGTGCCCCCGGCGGCGACGACGCAGACCTTGGACGACACGGCCTTGGACGACACGGGCTTCCTCACGGCAACAGGCGGCGGCGCGGCTGAAGCGCGGCGCCCAGTTCATAGGCGCCCGGACGCCGCCGCGTCAGGGCCAGGGCGAACCCCATGGTCAGCCCCATGGCCAGCATGGACGACCCGCCATAGCTGATGAACGGCAGGGTCATGCCCTTGGTCGGGATCAGGCTCAGGTTCACGGCGATGTTGATGCAGGCCTGCAGGCCGATCAGCACGAACAGGCCGGCCGCCGCCGTCTGTTCGAACGGGTCGTTCAGGCGCATGGCCTTGCGCATGCCGCGAATGACGATGAAGGCGTAAAGCGCGATCATGGCCAGAGACAGGATCAGGCCGAACTCCTCGGCGCCGACCGAATAGATGAAGTCGGTGTGCAGGTCCGGCACCTTGCGCTTCATCACCCCCTCGCCGACGCCGCGCCCGAACAGGCCGCCGGCGCGGATCGCCTCGCTGGCGCGGTCGATCTGGAAGGTGGCGTCCGCGTCGGCCGAACCGTGGGCCGCCAGCCGGTCGCGGAAGTGGCTGAAGCTCAGGAAGATGGCCGCCATCCCCGCCGCCCCGGCCGCCGCCAGGGCCACGACCCATTTCAACGGCATGCCGGCCATGAAGAAGACCGCCATGAAGGTGGTGGTGACCAGCAGCGTCTGTCCGATGTCGGGCTGGATCAGCAGCAGCGCCACCGTCAGGCCCCAGGCGGCGAAGGCGATGGAGACGCCGGGCACGCCCCGTCCCTTTTGCGATTCCGCGAACATCCAGGCGGCGAAGACGATCAGGCAGGGCTTGGCGAACTCGCTGGGCTGAAGCCCGAACGGGCCCAGGTTGATCCAGCGCGCGGCCCCCTTCACCGTGTCGCCGATGAAGGGCAGCAGCATCATCACGAAGATGGCGCCCAGCAGACCCAGCACCGCGATGCGGCGCACCCCGCGCGGCGACATCAGCGACGCCAGCAGCATCAGCGTCACCCCGCCCCCCGCGAAGACGATCATGCGCCAGGAATAGTGGAAGGGGTCGGTGATCGATTCATCGGCCGCGATGGCCGCCGGGCTGGAGGCGAAGCTGAGCGCCACCCCCAGGCCGATCAGGCCCAGCGCCGCCGACAGCAGACCGCGATCCACGGTCCAGAACCATTTGGCGATGGCGCTCTGATCGTTGCGCGAAAAGGGATGGGACCAGGCGGGCGTAGTCATGATGCGGCCCCCTCGGGCTGGGAGCCCAGCGCCAGCACGGCGGCGCGGAACGCCTCGCCCCGCGCCTCGAAGTCGGGATACTGGTCGAAACTGGCGGCGGCGGGGCTGAGCAGCACCACCTCTTCGCGGCCGGTCGCGGCGGCGGCTTGCCAGGCGTCACGCACGGCGGCGCCCATATCGCCGCTGATGCGGTGCGGCGTCTCCCCCAGAGCGGCGGCGAAAGGCCCGGCCGCCTCGCCGATCAGGAAGGCTTCGGTCACGCGCGGGAACAGGTCCGACAGATCGTCGATCCCACCCGCCTTGGCGCGGCCGCCCGCGATCCAGAAGACGCGGTCATAGCTGGACAGGGCCTGACGCGCCGCATCGGCGTTGGTGGCCTTGGAGTCGTTGACGAAACGCACCCGGCCGAGACGTCCGACCGTCTCCATACGGTGGGCGAGGCCGGGGAAGGACAGAAGAGCATTCACGATTGGCGTGCTGCCGACGTCCAATGCCCGCGCGGCCCCATAGGCTAAAGCCGCGTTTTGGGCGTTGTGAAGACCTGGCAACGATCGAGCCAGTCTAAGATTGATCATCGGACTGCCGGTCGCCCCGTCAGAGACGCCATCGCGATCATAAACATACCCTGCGAAAGGCGGCCCACCCCGTTGGCTGGTGACAGAGTGGATTATTCCCTCGCCGCGCAGCTTCAGATCCGAGAAAACCTGACGGCCCCAGACATCGTCGATACCGACAAGAGCAACTGAGGCGCCATGCCAGTCGGGGACGGATTCGACCTCAAGGTCGGTCTCGATCCAAGGCGTCGAGAGATTGGCGAACAGCCGGGCCTTGGCCGCCACGTACCCATCCATCCCGCCGTGGCGATCCAGGTGGTCGGGGCTGATGTTGGTCAGGATCGCCACGTCCGGCGCGAAGCTGGTGGTCAGGTCCAGCTGATAGCTGGACACCTCGATCACATAGACGGCCTCGGGCGTCGGTTCGGGCAGGGCCAGGACGCCGATGCCGATATTGCCGCCGACGTGAACGGTCAGGCCCGCCTGTTTCAGCACCCAGCCGATCAGGGCCGTGGTGGTGGACTTGCCATTGGTGCCGGTGATGGCGACCACGTGCGGCCGCTGGTCCTGCGGCAGGGCCGCCAGCGCGCGGGCGAACAGTTCGATGTCGCCGATGATCTCGACGCCCGCCGCCCTGGCCCTGTCCACCGTCCAGTGCGGTTTCGGATGGGTCAGGGGCGCGCCCGGCGACAGCACCAGGGCAGCGAAGCCGGACCAGTCCGCGACCGTCAGATCCTCGACCACAAACCCCTCGGCCTGGGCCTGCATGCGGCTGGAGACGCTATCGTCCCACAGGATCGGTTCGGCGCCTCCGGCCTTCAGGGCGCGCGCCGCCGTGATCCCCGACCGGCCCAGGCCGAAGACCGCGACGCGACGCCCCTGAAAGCCGGCGGCCGGGATCATCTCAGCTTCAGCGTCGACAGGCCGATCAGCGCCAGCATGCCCGCCACGATCCAGAAGCGGATCACCACGGTCGATTCCGGCCAGCCCATCTTCTCGAAATGGTGGTGGATCGGCGCCATCAGGAAGATGCGCTTCTTGGTGGCCTTGAAATAGCCGACCTGGATCATGACCGAGGCCGCCTCGATCACGAACAGACCGCCGACGATGCCCAGCACCAGTTCGTGCTTGGTGGCCACGGCGACCGCGCCCAGCGCGCCGCCCAGGGCCAGCGAGCCGGTGTCGCCCATGAAGATCTTGGCCGGCGGGGCGTTGTACCACAGGAAGCCCACGCCCCCGCCGATGATGGCCGCCAGGAAGATGGCCAGTTCGCCCGCGCGCGGCACATGGTGCACGCCCAGATAATCGGCGAAGATGAAGTTGCCGACCAGATAGCTGATGATGCCGAACGCCGCCGCCGCCATCATCACCGGCACGATGGCCAGTCCGTCCAGACCGTCGGTCAGGTTCACCGCATTGGAGAAGCCGACGATGGTGAAGGCCGCAAACGCCACATAGAACCAGCCGACGTTCAGCAGCACATCCTTGAAGAACGGAAAGGCGATCGACGTCTCCAGGTTGGGCGAGGTCGGCGACAGGGTCATCCAGACCACGGTCATGACCCCGGCGATCACCGCCACCACCGTCTGGGCCAGCAGTTTCTGTTTGGATGTCAGCCCGGCCGAGGTCTGTTTGGTCACCTTGGCGTAGTCGTCGACGAAGCCCAGCACCCCGAAGGCGGCGGTCACGAAACTGACGATCCAGATATAGGGGTTGGTCAGATCGCCCCACAGCAACACCGCCACGGCGATGCCAGCCAGGATCATCAGACCGCCCATGGTGGGGGTGCCGACCTTGGACAGGTGCGACACCGGCCCGTCGTCGCGGATCGGCTGGCCCTTGCCCTGTTTGACGCGCATCCAGGCGATGAAGCGGCTGCCCATGGCCACCGCGACGATCATGGCCGTGGCCATGGCCAGGGCGACCCGCACCGTCTGGTACTGGATCAGGTTCAGCAGCGGATAATCCTGCGCGATATCCGCGTAGTACAGGTACAGCAGATAGAACATTCAGACGCTCCCCATCGCGTCGTTCAGGCCGTGTCGGCGTTCCAGATCAGCCAGGGCGGCGGCGACCAGAGACGCCTTTGACCCGTTCGATCCCTTGACCATGACGATGTCGTTCGGCCCGACCAGATCGTCGGCGATCTCGGCCAGGGCGGCGGCGGTGTCGCGCCACTGGCCACGCCGCTCGGGCGCCACGGCGTCATAGAGCCAGCGCATCTGCGGCCCCGCCGCATGCACCACCTCGATCCCCGCCGCCTCGATCCATTCGGCCAGGCCGGCGTGCAGCGCCTGGGCCTGGTCGCCCAGCTCCAGCATGTCAGTCAGCACCACCACGCGGCGGCCGCCCGGCGGCGCCGTGCGTGCGCCCAGGCTCATGAACCCCGCCCGCATCGACAGCGGATTGGCGTTGTAGCTTTCGTCGATCAGGGTGAAGGCGCCGCCGGGCACGGCCACGCGCCGCGTCTGGCCCCGCCCGGCCAGCGGTTGGAAATCGGCCAGGGCCGCCAGCGCCGTCTCGACCGGCACATCCAGCGCCTCCAGCATAAGGATGACCGCCAGGCTGTTCAGCCCCCAGTGGAAGCCCGACTGCTTCAGCGGAAACACATGGGTGCGGCCCCGGATCTCGGCCGTCACGCGCGCGCCGTCAGGGCCGGGCGCAAAGTCGATCAGCCGGGCGTCGTGGCCGATCTCGGATCCGAAGGTCGCGATCCGTCCCCCGGCCTTCAGCGCCGCGGACCGCAGCACGTCGCGCCACGGATTGTCGCCATTGACCACCGCCACGCCACCGGCCGCCAGGCCTTCGAAAATGGCCGCCTTCTCGCGCGCCACACCGGTTTCGCCGTCCGAAAAGCCCTCGATATGCACCGGGCCGACCGTGGTCACGCAGGCGGCGTGCGGCAGGACCATCTTCGACAGCGGCGCGATCTCGCCCGGCGCATTCATGCCGATCTCGAACACCGCGCGTTCGACGCTCGCCGGCATGCGCGCCAGCGTCAGGGGCACGCCGATATGGTTGTTGTAGCTCTTGATCGAGCTGTGGGCCGGGCCGGCCAGGTCCAGCCCCGCCTTGATCGCCTGGGTCACGCTGGTCTTGCCGACACTGCCGGTCACGGCGCCACGCCGGATCTGGGGCGCGCGGTCGCGGGCGGCGGCGCCCAGGGCCTCCAGCGCCTTCAGCGTGTCGGGAACCACGATGCACGGCCCGCCGTCCACCGGCCGTTCGACCAGGGCGCCGACCGCGCCCGAGGTAAAGGCGCCAGCGGCGAACTCATGCCCATCGCGCGCGCCCTTCAGCGCCACGAAAAGGTCGCCAGGCGTGATCTCGCGGCTGTTGTAGGCGACGCCGGACGCTTCGAACGATCCGCCCTCGATCCGGCCGCCGACGGCCAGGGCGATTTCGGGGGCCGTCCACAGCGGGCGATGGGCGTCAGGCATGGGCGTTCAGCGTCTCTGCGGCCACGGCGGCGTCATCGAAGGGATGAGTCGTCCCGCCGACGATCTGACCCTGTTCATGCCCTTTTCCGGCGATGACGACCACATCCCCGTCGCGCATCATCTCTATGGCCGCCTGGATGGCCGCGCGGCGGTCGCCGATCTCGATGGCGTCGGGGCAACCGACCCGCACCTCTGCGCGGATGGCGGCCGGGTCTTCGGATCGCGGATTGTCATCTGTGATGATGGCGATGTCGGCCAGACGCCCCGCCGCCTTGCCCATCAGCGGACGTTTGGCCCGGTCGCGGTCGCCCCCGGCGCCGAACACCACGATCAGCCGGCCGCTGGCGTGCGGCCGCAGGGCGCCCAGCACCGTCTCCAGCCCATCCGGCGTGTGGGCGTAGTCGACATAGACCTCGCCCCGGCCCGGTCCGGGCACCCGCTGCAACCGCCCGGCCGCGCCCTCGATCCGCTCCAGGGCGGCGATGACCGAGGCGGGGTCTTCCCCCGCCGCGATGCACAGCCCCGCCGCCACCAGGGCGTTGGAGGCCTGGAAGCCGCCGGCCAGGGGCAGCAGCACCTCGTGCAGGTCGCCCCGGCAGTCCAGCATCAGCCGCTGGCCCTCGGCCACCGCGCGCCGTTCGATCAGCGTCAGGTCGCGCCCGCGCTCGCCCACGCCCATCACCCCGACCCCGGCCATGATCGAGGCCGAGGCGAAGGGGCCGAAGGCGTCGGAATCGGCGTTCAGAACCGCCGTACGTCCGCGCGGCAGCAGGGTGTCGAACAGCCTCAGCTTGGCCGCGCGATAGGCGTCCATGTCGCCGTGATAATCCAGATGGTCCTGGGTCAGATTGGTGAAGCCCGCGGCCTTCAGCGCCACCCCGTCCAGGCGCCGCTGGTCCACCCCGTGCGACGAAGCCTCCAGCGCCAGGTGCGTCACCCCCTGCCCGGCCAGTTCCGCCAGCAGGCGTGCGGCGTCGGCGGCGTCGGGGCTGGTCAGGCCGGGGCCGGTCAGGGCCTGGGCCGCGCCCTTGCCCTGATAGACCACGCCCAGAGTGCCCATGCTGGCGGCCTTCAGGCCCAGGGCGGCCCAGATCTGGCGGCAGAAGGCGGCAACCGAGGTCTTGCCGTTGGTGCCCGTCACCGCCACGCAGGTGGCCGGCTGGGCGCCGTAAAAACTGCGCGCCGCGATGGCATAGGCCCGGCGCACATCGCCCGAGGTCACCAGCACCGGCGCCGCCCCGTCCGGGGTGTCGGTCGGGGCCAGCACGGCGGCGGCGCCCTGGGCCAGGGCCTGGGGAATGAAGGCGCGGCCGTCCGACTGCGTCCCCGGCAAGGCCACGAACAGGGCGCCGGGCGCCACCTTGCGGCTGTCGGACGTCAGGCCGGTGATGACCGGGTCGGCGGCCACGTCGCGGCGCAGCAGTTCGGACAGTTTCAGCGCGCCGCCGTTCAGAAGGCTCACAGGGCGCCCTCCGCCCGCTGGGCCACTTCGGCGTCCTGCGGCAGGGCCTTGCCGTCCAGGCCGCGCCAGCGGTCGGCCCGGCGCTCGACCCCCAGGAAGGGCGCAATACGGTCGGCGATGCGGCCCACGGCCGGGGCGGCCACGAAACCGCCGGTGCGCGGATAGGCGGCCGGTTCGTCGATCAGGATGAAGATGGCGTAGCGGCGGGCGCTGACCGGCCCGTCGGCCGGAAACACGGCCGCGAACGAGCCGATGGCGTGGGTCGGGTCATAGCGGCCGCCCACCAGCTTGTTGGCCGAGCCGGTCTTGCCGCCGACGCGCAGACCCGGCGCCTCGGCCCGGCCGCCCGATCCGCGCACGACGTTGCGGCGCATCAGGTCCAGCATGGTCAGGGACGTCTCTTCCGAGATCACCTGACGGATCTGGGGATTGCGGGCGCCGCCCTTGCGCAGGCTCAGCGGCACATAACGCCCGCCGTTGGTCAGGGCGCCATAGGCGGCGACCAGCTGGGCCGGGGTGATCATGGCGCCATAGCCGAACGACAGCGACGCCAGGGTGGAATCATCCCACCGGCGCGGCACGGTGGGGCGGGCGCTTTCCTTCAGCTCGATCGGCGCGGCGTCCAGCAGGCCCAGACCCCGGAAATAGCCGCGCATCACGTCCGGCCCCATCTCGACCGCCAGGCGCGAGGTGCCGATGTTGGACGAATAGAGGAAGACCTCCTCCAGCGTCATCACCTTGTTCTTGGCGTGGAAATCGGTGATGCGGCGGCTGCCGATCATGAAGGGCTTAGACGCGTCGAACAGGGTGCCCATGTCGGTGCGGCCGGTGTCCAGGCCCGCCGCGATGGTGAAGGATTTGAACACCGATCCCATTTCGTAATGGGCCGAGGTGAAGCGGTTCAGGGTCGCGCCTTCCGGCGCCGCGCCGCGCCGTGTCCGGTCGAAGGTCGGCCAGGACGCCATGCCCAGCACCTCGCCCGTATGCACGTCGGTGACCACGCCAACCGCGCCCCTGGCGCCGGCGGTTTCGGCGGCCGCCGCCAGTTCGTTTTCCAGCACCCCCTGCACCCGCATGTCGATGGACAGGGGGAAGTCCTGGCCCGCACGACCGGCGGCGCGGATTTCATCATTGAAGGCCAGCTCGGCGCCCGACACGCCCAGGCCGCCGGTGTCCGCATCACCGACCAGGTGCTGGGCAGAGGCGCCCAGCGGATAGACGCGGCGATCCTCCGGCTCGAAGGTGACGCCGCCCAGGGCCAGGTCGTGCACCGCCGCCTTTTCGGCCGGCGTCAGCCCCGGCATGACGATCAGGCGGCGATCGCCGTTCAGCACCTTGTTCAGCCGCGCCCACGACACGCGCGGCAGGGCCTGCTTGATCTGGCGCGCGGCGGCCGCCCGGTCCCAGACGTCCTTCGGCTCGATATAGAGGCCATAATGGGTGATGTTGCTGGCCAGCAGCTGGCCATTGCGGTCCGTCAGGTCGGCGCGCACCAGCACGGCGGGGTCCGACGCGGCCCCGACCCGACCCGGCCCGGCCAGCAGCGCGGCATAGGCCGCCCCCAGCGCCAGGGCGGCGAACGCCGCCGCAAAGCCGGCCATGATCACGAAGATGCGGACCCGCGCGTCCTCTTCGGGTCGCGCATCGGCGCGCGCGCGCTCGAACGCGTGCTCCAGCCGCCAGATCAGTTCGGCGACCCAGCGCCAGCCCGGCGCGATGCGGCGCGGCGCCGAGGATTGGGCCGAAGACGGGCTGGCCGGCCAGGCGTGGGGGTCCTGAACGCTCATTGCGACGCCTCCCCTTCCACGGGCGCGGCCGTCGCCTGAACCGGCGCCTCGACCGTCGTCGCGGGCGCGTCGGGCGCCAGTTCGGTCAGGGCCGTCTCGCCCGCCTGACGCTGGGAATCCAGCGGCTCCAGGCCGATGCCGCGCGACAGGGCCTCCAGCCGGCCGGGCTGCTCCAGCCGCGCCGCTTCCGCGCGCAGCAGGCGGACCCGCTGGCGGTTCTGGTCGATCTCGCGTTCCAGCTCGCCGATCCGGGCGCTTTCACGCGCGGCGCCCGCCTTGGCCACATAGACGAACAGGATCATCAGACCGACGCAGGCCACGCCGATGATCTCGATCCAGCGAACGCCGCGAATCTTCCAGTCGAACAGACGCCGCACGGGGGCCAGGGCGTTCATGCGGCCGCCCTCCAGGCCGGGGCGTCGGTGCGGACGGCGGCGCGCAACCGGGCCGAACGGGCGCGAGGGTTGGCGGCGCGTTCCGCCTCGCCCGCCTCGCGCGCGCCCTTGAACTGCAGGGTGAAGCTGGGTCGGCGCGTATCGACCGCGACGGGAGCATGGCGCGATCCGCCGGGCGTATTGCCGGTGCGCTCGGTCAGGAACTGTTTGACGATCCGGTCTTCCAGCGAATGGAAGGTGACCACCGCCAGACGCCCGCCGGGCGCCAGGGTCGCCTCGGCCGCCTCCAGCCCCCGGGTCAGCTCGCCCAGTTCGTCATTGACGGCGATACGCAAGGCCTGGAACACCCGCGTGGCCGGATGGATGGGCGCGCCGCGACGCCCGCCCACGGCCTTCTCGATGGTTTCGGCCAGATCCAGGGTGCGGGTGAAGGGCGCCTCGGCCCGGCGACGCAGGATGACGCTGGCGATCCGGCCCGACTGCCGCTCCTCGCCATACAGTTTGAAGATATGGGCCAGGGGGCCGTGGTCCCAGCCATTGACGATGTCGGCGGCGCTTTCGCCCTCACCGGACATCCGCATGTCCAGCGGCCCGTCGCGCAGGAAAGAAAAGCCCCGCTCGGCCTGGTCCAGCTGCATCGACGAGACGCCGATATCGAACACGGCGCCGTCCAGCCGGGGCTCGCCCGTCCCGGCGAAGGCTTCGGCCAGGCCAGAGAAGGGGGTGCGGACCAGCTGGAATTGGCCAGGGAAATCTGCGTCCACCGCCTCGGCGTGCGGCCGGACCGTCGGGTCGCGGTCCAGGGCGATAACGGTCGCCCCGGCCGCCAGGATGGCGCGGGTGTAGCCGCCGGCGCCGAAGGTGGCGTCGATCATCACATCGCCGGGCGCGGGGGCCAGCGCCTCGATCACCTCGGCCAGCAGGACGGGGGCGTGGGGGCCGCTCATGATCCGCCCCCCTCGACCTTCAGCTGGGCCGCCAGGCGCAGGGCGCCCAGCTGGGCCATGCCGTCCTTGGCCGCCTGACGCTGTTCGGCGCGGCGGGCCGCCCATTTGTCGCGGTTCCAGATCTGGAACCGGTCGCCCAGACCCACGATCATCACCGTCTCGCCCAGGTCCGCCTCGGCGCACAGACCTTCGGGCAGGGTGATCCGCCCGCCGCCGTCAAAGGCCAGGCGCGTCTGTTCGCCCAGCACCTGCCACTCCAGGGACGAGCGTTCCTTCGAGCCGAACGGCAGGCCACGGATCATCTCGACATAGGTGGCCAGCAGATGGTCCCCGCCCGCCTCCAGGCAGTCGGCCTCGATCGAGGGAAAGCAGAAGATGCGGGCGTCGGCGCCATTGTCGGCCGTACGGAACTCCTGGGGGATCAGGAGCCGGCGCTTGCCGTCCAGCTGTTTCTCGAAGGTCGAGAAAAACACGCCCTGCCCCAACACGGACCCTGCGGTCCGCTCCCTTTAGATTCCCGTCGTCAGATCGCGACGCAGCCCCAGTTCATTCGACTGGGATAGCATGGGATCAAATGGGCCTCAATGGGAATGGTTGACGCGATTTAACCAAGATTGGGCTGTGGCGGACTGGTCACGCCGGGCGCTATACTGGAACAAATGTGGAACATTTAAGTATTCACACCCTGTGGAGCGATGATGCGCCGCCTTGTCGCCCAAGGGGTTAACGCGCATCACGCCTGGGGATGAGGTGTGGAGGAAAATGCCAGACGGCCTGTAAGCCGGGTTCTGTTCCGCCCCGAAAGGCGGCGACGATCATTCCTCTGGGCCGACCCTTGCGGAGCGGCTCTCGCGACCAACCCGGGCGTCTCGGGCGGTGAACCCTGCGGGCGAACCCGCGCGACGCCCCTATTCGGTCTTGCTCCAGGCGGGGCTTGCCATGCCGGTCGCGTTGCCGAGACCGCGGTGGGCTCTTACCCCACCCTTTCACCCTTACCCGCGTCGAGACGCGGGTGGTTTGCTTTCTGTGGCGCTGTCCCTCGGGTCGCCCCGGGCGGAAGTTATCCGCCGCCTCTTCACCGTGGAGCCCGGACTTTCCTCCCTACTTCGCGTCCCGCTTCGTAGGGCAGGCCCTGCGAAGCCTTGGCGAAGCAGGGCGACCGCCCGGCCGTCTGGCGCCGGACAGATGCGCCCCGCGCCCGCTCAGGTCAACCGGCGCCGTCAGACGCCGTCAGTAGCGGCGGACCGGCGTTCGCCTAGGGTGCGCCCATGATCGCGCTTCTGACCGCCCTGATGTTCGCCACGGTGCAAAGCCCGCCGGACGAGGCGCGCATGCAGCGCATCGGCCCGCATGTGCCGGCCTGCATCAACGGTCAGGCGGCGCCGGGCGAACTGATCGAGGTCTGCGCCGAACGACTGGCCGTCCGGGCCGAAGTCCGTGCCGCCCGCCGGGCCGAGGAAGAGGCCCAGGCCCTGCGCCTGTGGGGCGAACCGTGCGACGCCCTGACGGACATGGCCGGCGACTGTCCGGCCGAGCAACAGACCGCGACCTACGCCCGCCACTGCATCGACTACCGCCCGGACGACGAAAGCCTGGAAGTCTGCGTCGCGCGGCGCGAGATGCAGGCCGAGCGGATGGCGGAGCGGCAGCGCCAGGCCGCCGAACGCGCCGCCGCCCCACCCGCACCCCAGACCGAACCCGAGCCGGAGGCGCCCGCGCCCGCCGACCGCAATGGCTGCCGTCGCGAGCGGGTGGTCAGCCCGGACGGCCAGTCCTTCTCCTATTCCTTCGTCTGCAACCGCACCTGGACGCGCTGAGGCCCGACCCATGCTGATTTCGATCCTGGCCCTGGCGGCCCTGATGACGACACAGGAGCCCGCGCCCGACCGCGAGGCCGAAATGACCGCCGAGCTGCACGCCCGCGCCATCCATCGCTGCGAGACCACGCCGCGCGGCCAGAACGAGACCGTCCAGGCCTGCGCCGACCGGCGCGTCGCCGCCCTGATGGGCACCTACGGCACGACCGCGGGCGCGCTGGGGGCCACCGCCGGCTGGCTTCCGAACGACGAAACCGCCAACGGCGCCGACCTGGGCTTTCCGACCCTGGATCAGGCGACCATCGACAGGGGGTTCGAACTGGACACGCGCACGCCGGCGCCGCGCGACCGCACCTATCAGCCGCCGCAATCGCGATGCCGCCGGGAAACGACGCGCGACGCGGACGGCCAGGGCTCCTCCACCATCCTGGTCTGCGGCAATGGCGGGGCGGCCGAACAGGCGGTGCGCCAGGCGCTGGGCATGTGAAGTCGGACTAAAGCACGCCCGTCACGCTTTCGGCGCTGGCCAGCTGCAGCAGGCCCACCAGGCGGGCGCGGGTTTCGCCATCGGCCACGCCGTCCACGCGGTCCGGGCGCCAGTGGCGCTGGAAGGCCATGACCGTCAGGCGCGTCTCATCGTCATAGTCGCCGCCCGGCTTCACCCCATAGCCCAGCCGGTGCAGGCCGGACCTCAGCACGATGACCCCCAGCCCTTCGTCGCCCGGCGACAGGGGCGCGCCCAGGGCGGCGATCCGCTCGGGCGCCGGGTCGAACCACAGGCCGTGGCCGGCGCCGGCCAGCCGCTTCCACGGAAACAGTTCGCCGGGGTCTTCCTTGCGATCCGGCGCCAGGTCGGAATGGGCGATGATGCGGACGTCGGGAATGGTCCATCGCGACCGGATGTCGCCGACCAAGGCGATCACCGCCTCGATCTGGGCGTCGGGGAAGGCGCGATAGCCGAACTCATGGCCCGGATTGACGATCTCTATGCCGATGGAGGCGGCGTTGCAGTCCGTCTCGCCCTGCCAGACGCCGCGACCGGCATGCCAGGCGCGGCGTTCCTCGGCCACCAGCCGCAGGATCGACCCGTCCTCGTTGACGACATAGTGGGCGGAGACCTTGGCCTCCGGGTCGCGCAGCCGGGCCACCGCCTCATGGCCGGTCTGCATGCCGGTGTAGTGCAGCACCAGCATGTCCGGCGGCGCGCGGCGCTGGTCGAAATTGGGGGACGGGGCGTCCAGGATGTTCAGGGTCATCGCCGCCTCAGCGGGCCGAGCGGTCCCAGCCATAGGCGACCCAGGTGCCGCCGACCTTGTGCGCCTCGATCACCTCGGGGTCGTCGGCCCGGCGGCGCGGCTGGCCCGAGCGGCGGGCGCGGAAGGCCAGGCCGGCGAAGAAGACCACCACGCCGGCGCACAGGGCGAAGACCGCCACGGCCAGGGCGGTGAACACGGCCAGCACGGCGCCCACGATCAGGGCCGCGACCGAGGCGACCAGTCCCGCCAGCCACACGAACGGCGCCAGCAGGCCCGAAGGCCGACGACGGGCGGCCATGCCGATGCGGGCGAAACCGTCAGACTGGGTCATCGAACATCCTTACGCGGGCGTCAGGGAGAACGCCTGAACGGTCAATGTCGGTCCTAAGACCTGAACGGTCAATGGACGAACCCTTCACAGGCCAGTGTGCCGCAGCCGTCAGAACGGCTGATCCGCCAGAACGGTCGCCCCCTGCCCCCGCGCGCGGTCGGCCTGGATCTGGCGCATCGTCGCCTGGGCGGTCGGATCGTTCATGACGCCGCCCAGCATGACCAGGGCGCGCGCCGCCTCGGACTGGACGCCGAAGGCTTCGGACAGCGCCTCGAACGGCGACAGGGCCTTGGGATAGCGTTTGAACCGCACCGACTCGTTTTCCGGGATGTTCGCCAGGGCGCGCGCGCGGCCGATGGCTTCCTCCAGTCCGCCCAGGTGGTCGACCAGGCCCAGGGCCTTGGCCTGGGCGCCGGTCCAGACCCGGCCGCGCGCGATCTCGCGCACCCGGGCGGGCGGCAGGCGGCGGCCCGTGGCCACGCGGGTGATGAACTCGTCATAGGTGCGGTCCATCGAGGCGGCGAAGGCCCGGCGCTGGTCCGGCGTCCACGCCTGGCCCGGCGAGAAGGCGTCGGAATAGTCGCCGCCGACCGACAGGCCGCGCATGTCCACGCCGAACCGACCCAGGGCGTCGGCCAGCACGAATTTGCCGCCGAACACGCCGATCGAGCCGGTCAGGGTCGAGGGCTGGGCCACGATCTCATTGGCCTCGGAACTGATCCAGTAGCCGCCGGACGCCGCATAGGCGCCCATGGACACCACCACCGGCTTGCCCGCCGCCTTGGCCGCGCGCACGGCGGCCAGGATCTGTTCCGACGCTTCGGGCGACCCGCCGGGCGACGAGACGCGCAGCACAATGGCCTTCACGTCCTTGTCCTCGATGGCGTCATAGATGGCCTCGGCCGTGTCGTCCGAACGGATGGCCGAACCGGCGCCGAACGGATCGGCGCTCTGGCCCGAACCGGTCATGATCGCGCCCTCGCCGCCGACGATGGCGATGGCGTGACGGCCCGAGCCGGCCCGTTCGCCGCGCGCCGAGATATAGTCGCTGATCTCCACGATGTCCGAACCGCGCCCGGCGCGGCGCTTGGCCTCGGCCTCGGCCTCCTCGACCTGGCCGATCTTGTCGATCAGCTTGCGCTCCAGCGCCTGGGCGGCGCTGTAGGGGCCGGCCTCGATCACGGCCTTCAGGGCGGCGGGCGTGGTCTTGCGGTCCTGGGCCGCATTGGCCAGGGCGCTGTCGTAGATGGAGGTCATCCACGCGCGCATCGCCTCGCGGTGCGGCTCGGTGAAGTCGCTCTGGTTATAGATGTTGACCGCGTTCTTGTATTCGTAGCGCTGCTCGAACTCGGGCCGCACGCCATAGCGTTCGAACGCCCGGCCCAGGAACACCTCGTCGGCCGAGAAGCCCGTGGCCTGGAAATTGGCCGTGTTCTGCATCCACAGTTCGGACGCCGAGGCCCCGACCATATAGCTGGACATGACCGCGCCCACCGGCATGAAGCCCTGCGAGTGCGCGATCACCGGCTTGCCCGCCGCGCGGAAGCGACGGACCGCCTGGCGCACCTCGTCGGCGGCGGCGGGGGTCATGCCGCTTTCCGGCAGGCGGATCAGCAGAACCTTGACCTGAGCGTCCTTCTCGGCCTGGGCCAGGGCGTCCACCACCTGGACCACCGACAGGCCCGATCCGCCGAAGCTGGCGAAGGGATTGGACGGCGCCTGGTCCGTCAGCCCGGCCCGCAGGTCCAGCTCCAGCACGGCGTTCGAGGGCGTGGACGGCTTGGACGAAGCGCTGGCGGCGATGACGATCAGCATCAACGGCACCACGATCACGAACAGAATCAGGCCCGCGAACACGCCCAGAAGCGTCAGGAAAAACTGTTTCATCGGGGAGGGATAGGTCCAGACGGCGGCCAAATTCAGCCAAGTCGACCCTAACGCGGCAGGCGTAACCGTCAAATGAAGGTCGCGTAACGGGCGAACCGGCCACGCTGCATCGCAGCATGACGATTGATGCGCCGCTTCCGAACCCCTATATCCGGGCGGCGAGCGGGGCGCGTTCCGGCCCCGCGAAGACAAGGCGAACGGCGCTCCCCATGCTGGTCACCCTGATGAAGGCCAAGCTGCACCGCGCGACGGTGACCCAGGCCGACCTGGATTATGAAGGCTCCATCGCCATCGACGGCGATCTGCTGGACGCCGCCGGCGTCTATCCGCACGAACAGGTGGATGTGCTGAACATCACCAATGGCGCGCGCTTCACCACCTACGCCATTGAGGCCCCGCGCGGCAGCCGCGTGATCGGCGTCAACGGCGCGGCCGCCCGCCTGGTCCAGAAGAACGACAAGGTGATCATCGTCACCTACGCCCAGATGGAGGACGAAACGGCCCGTCAGTGGTCGCCCCGCGTCGTGATGCTGGACGACGACAACCGGATCAAGCCCGCGGCCTGATCCGGTCGCGCCCGCCCCCCCAGCCCCTCTGACATTCACAACGTCCTGAATCCGACCGCTGCGCCGGTCAGGGCGTCCAGACGTGCTGCGTCCCCTGCCCCTGAGCGGGCGGGGGCGGGGGAGGCGGAGGTGGCGGTGCGGGCGGCGCAGGCGGCGGCGGAGGCGGCGGGGCCGGCGGGGGCGCAGGCGGCGGGGGCGGCGGCGGGCAGTCGCTGCTGCGCACGCCGTTGATGGTGCATTCGTACCGCTGGACCGAGACGTTGCGACCTTGTGCGGGCGGCGGCGGCGGTGGAGGCGGGGCCGCCTGCGGGCCGACCGCCAGAGAAGCGGCGAGAAGCAGAATATCCAGCATGGGAACATCCGATGGGCTGCATCCGCGACAGTGCGGACGCGGTCATCTGGATCGCGCCGAAACGCCGCTTCAACCGCCGCGAACGGCCATCATGAAATCATCACGGGCGGCGGCGGGGGCGGAGGCGCGGGAGGCGCGGGAGGCGGAGGCGGTGGTGGAGCAGGCGGCGGCGGAGGCGGCGGCGGCGGGGGTGGCGGCGGTGCAGGCGGTCCCCAGCCCATCGCGCGCGGCGCGGCGAACTCTGCGTTCGACGATGTTGCGGCCACGGGCGCGATTGAGGCCGGCACCACCGCGCGGCCGCGTCTGGGCGAAACGGTCGGCGCCTCGGGTGCGCGTTCGGGCACAGCTTCGGCCACGGCGGGAGCCATGACGGTCACGAATTTCACCAGCGGCGCGGGCGGGTTCAGCGCCACCGTCACCGCCGCCACGACCGCGACCGCCGTGCCCGACCAGGCCAGCAGCGGATGCCCCGCCAGGCGCAGCCACCGCCCCTGCCGAACCGCCGGCGCGCGCCGGGTCAGCACCA
>ENA-UOUJ01000526-UOUJ01000526.1-activated-sludge-metagenome-genome-assembly--contig:-NODE-526-length-25112-cov-9.340943_pt1 | contig 25112 bp, 15 predicted proteins | sample MGYA00249839_ERZ747224 | MGnify/ENA primary metagenome ERZ747224 (study PRJEB28782, sample SAMN03220277) | activated sludge metagenome | biome: wastewater; feature: sewage sludge; material... | reverse complement strand
CTACATGGACAACTGCGCAACCTGCGTGGGTGGCAACACCGGGCTGGAACCCTGCGTGAGCGACTGCAACGGAGTGCCCGGCGGATCCGCTTTCGTGGACAACTGCGGCACCTGCGTGGGCGGCGACACCGGACTGGAAGCCTGCGTGCAGGACTGCAACGGCGACTGGGGCGGAACGGCTTCCCTTGACAACTGCGGCACCTGCACCGGTGGCAACACCGGCGTAACACCTTGCACCCAGGACTGCAACGGTGATTGGGGCGGAACCGCCTACATGGACAACTGCGCAACCTGCGTGGGTGGCAACACCGGGCTGGAACCCTGCTCGGGGCCTTGCACCGGCAACGAAGTAGTGGTCGTGATCCATGCTGATGGCCAAGCCGACCAGCTGAGCTGGGTGATCACCAACGACGGCGGTACCACCATCGCATCGGGCGCTCTTTCTGCAGGTCAAAACAACAGTACGGTCAGCACCACGGCCTGCTTGGGAACCACGAATGACCCGGCCTGTTACGGCTTCCGCCTGATGGATAGCTTTGGCGACGGCATCTCCAACGGTGGGTGGGAACTGAAAACCACCAGTGGCAGGCTCTTGTTGCAGGATGCCTTCGCCTCCGGTGCAGTCTCCCCCGCATCGCCATCCGCAACCGCCGCGTATGGCAGCAGCCACAGCTTCTGCCTGCCTGAAGGACCGGCCAGGATCAAGCCCACCTCGTGCGGCATCTTCACCTATGGCTATTATGGACAGGTGTTTGCCACCAAGGTGGTCGGCGCCACCCAGTACCAGTTCGAGTTCAGCGATCCCGATGCGGGTTATGTGCGCCGGATCGCACGTCCGCACGAATGGGTGGGCTTCCATGAAATGTCGACCAAGCCGTTGGTACCTGGTGTAGTGTACTTTGCCCGCGTGCGCACTGACCGCGATGGCCCCTTGGCCAGCGCACACTTCGGCGCGGGCTGCGAACTGGGCATGGGCATTGCGCAGACCGTGCTTTGCACCCAGCTGATCGAGGCACCCAGTTACGGCCACTCCTGCAACGAGACACGCATCTTCAACCACCCGTACAGCTTTATCTATGCAAAGCCGGTGGGTGCAGCGACCTCGTACACGTTCTGGATCACCGGTGATGGAGGGCTTTACGACCATGAGTTCACCCGCAGCACCTACATCCTCCACCTCGGTTGGAGTGCAGCGGAGGCTCCCCCCTTGGTAAACGGAAGCACGTACCAAGTGCGTGTGAAAGTGGCCGCCAGCGGCGTTGAAGGGACTTATTGTGGCAACACCTGCGACATCACCATCAACAACAGCCCGGTGTTTGGCGAAATGGCGGTGCCGACCATGGGGAATGCCACCTTGTGGCCCAACCCTGCGCGTGACGGACAGGTGAACCTGAGCATTGACGGCATTCAGGACCTTGACCAACAGATCACCGTGGACGTGCAGGATATTTACGGCAAACAGGTGTTTGCCCAGGAATTCGGCAACAGCGGTGATCGCTTCAGCACCATCCTGCAACTTCCCAAGGACATCGCCACCGGCGTGTACATGGTGAACATCACCGTGAACGGTGAGCGCAGCGTGCAGCGGCTTAGCATCATCAAGTAACCAACGACCCATACTAAACGAAGGGGCCGCCTCAAAAGGGCGGCCCCTTTGTGTTGTATCCAACCGCTCTGCGAGGCGATGTTGCTGTGTGCCGGGGAATCAGGTGCACCAGTACTGGATCCATGTACTGCATGGGTTCGGTCCAAGGTTAGGCGCTGCTGCAAACCCTTTACAGGCACTGGCCGTGTGTTATGCGATGGTTGTGAAGGCTGCTTCGGATCTACCCTATGCGTCCCCACGCAGATGTACCAGGTCCGCCTTATACCATCTTGAATTGCAAATCAGGCCAAAAGATGCGCGGCAAATTCTTCGCAGGACGATCCGGGGGACCTGTGGCGTAGCCATAGCTACGGCGCTGGGCACCCGGAGAAGTAATGCGGAAAAGGAGCAAGCAGATTGGACTAATTTGTGGTTCAAGCTGGTATTACAACCATCATCATGCATAGGCCAGTTCAACAGCGCTGGAGAGCTACCGGCCGATGCACACCCATCGACCGAGATGAACGAGGAAAGCCCCTGCAGACGCGGCCGTCACCACGGCACGGGCACTGCAAGCCCTTCCCGGATGAGCGCAGCCCCGTGGCCACCAGAGGCACCGTGCACTACATGCAGGTCCGTTCGCCGAGCGCCCGCCCAGACCTGATGCGCAATGGGCCACATCCCTCTGCCGTGAACAACCATCTCCATCCGTGCTTCCCCAACCCGGCAACATCATCGGCGGTCACTTCACCCACCCGAAGAACAAGCTGAGCGATCAAAACGGCCCCAACGACACATACCGCAAAAGCTTCATGGTTGAACTTGCCGCTTATCCGGGAACCAGCCCGTCCTAATACCGACACCAAGGACTATCGCATCAACTGCACCGTACGTGTCCACAACGGTACGCCTTCATGGCTGCCCCGCAGCATATAGCTGCCATCTGCCAAACCCGCAAGGTGAACGGAAACCTCAACTGCCCCGATCGGCCATTTCACCGTGCGAACGACCTGCCCCTGCATGTCGAACAGCTCAACGACCTGTTCCACCCGGCTAGGCACTTCGGTACGGACCTGCACTGATGAACTGGCGGGTTGGGGAAAAACGGATGGTCCAAACCCTTCCGGGCCGGATAGCCCAGTAACGACCACTTGAAGAGGCTCTGAATAGAGCGTGCAAGGGTCACCAAATGACGCAAGCACTTGGTACATTCCGTCGATCACGGGCTCAAAGCTCATTCCCGTTGCTCCGGTTATGGCCACACCACCCAGGTACCATTGCCAAGAATCCGCAGCGGTGCTTGTCAGTGTTGCTCCGTCAAAGTCGATCTCTGGATCGGGCATGGGGCAGGCATCCACGACCTTCTTGACCAGGTTGTGCTCAACATCGGTCACGTACAACTCACCCGCTGCATCCTGCCCAAATCCTGAAAATCCATATACATCGGTTTGCAAGAGCGTGTCCACATCGAAGTTTTCGCCGAAGGATAAAAAGTCGCCGTTGCAATAATCGGTGAAGATGTATTTGCCAAACAGGTGCGGGAAGCGCGTTCCCCGGTACACATACCCTCCGATGACCGAGCACCATCCCTGCTGGCCGTGATCAAATGCCGCCACGGGTTCCACAAAAGGGCCCAACGCGGCGCAACCGCTCTGGTTGACACCTGGCGTGGGGATATAGGCTTCCCGGCAGCGCCAACCGAAATTGGGGCCGTTGTTGTTCCCGGCTGGCCAAAAATCAACCTCCTCCCACTGGTTTTGGCCCACGTCACCGATCCAAAGGTCACCGGCAAGGGCGTCGAAGCTGAACCGCCACGGGTTTCTCAAGCCGCTGGCCCACACCTCGGGCAGCGCCCCAGCGGTAGCTACAAAGGGATTGTCCGGTGGAATGGCATAGGTGTCGGTGTGCTGGGAAACATCGATCCTGATCATCTTGCCCAAGGCCGCGCCCAAGTTTTGCGCGTTGCCTTGCGGATCGTTCTGATCGCCACCATCCCCAAAACCGCAATAGAGGTAACCGTCGGGGCCGAATTGCAGGCATCCCCCATTGTGGTTGGTGAATGGTTGTGGCACAGTGTATAGGACCACTTCGCTGGATGCATCAGCCACGTTGGGGTCGGCACTGACTTGAAAGCGCGAGATGCGACTGACACCAGGTCCGCTGCCGTGGGTGTAGTAGACGTAGAAGTAGCCGTTGTCCGCATAACCAGGGTCGAACGCAAGGCCGAGCAGGCCCTGTTCATTGGAGGCGCTCTGCACCAGCGGGGTGATGTTCAAGAACGGTACCGGCAGCACTTGCATGCTATCCGCAACGATCCGGATGGTTCCTTGCCGCAACACAACGAACAGCCGTTCATCGCCGGCATGGGTGGCAAATACCGGCTTGCTCAGCCCCGTCGCCCACGTGTGCAGAGCGATGCGGACGGGATTCTGTTGCGCCGGAACCAACAACGGCAATGAAAGCAGGAGTATGAGGATCGCCTTTTTCATGGTAGCCGGATTTTTGTTTGAAGGTGCGAAAATTAACCGCTTGGTGCATCACTCGCGCCCCGCCCGCACCGGCCTTGAACAACCATCGGCCCGGCCATGGGCCGCGAAGTTAAATTTGCAGCCCTTTTTCAGTCCATGGGCCAATCAGAGGAAATCGCCAAGCGGCGCACGTTTGCCATCATCAGCCACCCGGATGCCGGGAAAACCACCCTTACGGAAAAATTCCTCCTGTATGGGGGGGCCATCCAAACCGCCGGGGCGGTAAAAAGCAACAAGATCCGCAAGGGTGCCACGAGCGACTTCATGGACATCGAGCGGCAACGGGGCATCTCGGTCACCACATCGGTGATGACCTTTGAATACCAAGGGGTGCTGATCAACCTGCTGGACACACCGGGCCACAAGGATTTTGCGGAAGACACCTACCGCACCCTTACCGCCGTGGACAGCGTGGTGCTGGTAATCGATTCCACCAAGGGCGTGGAACCCCAGACGGAGCGCCTGATGGAAGTGTGCCGCATGCGCAACACCCCGGTGATCGTCTTCATCAACAAACTGGACCTCGAAGGACTCGACCCTTTCTCCCTGCTGGACGAACTGGAAGAGAAGCTGAGCATCAAGGTGCGCCCGCTCAGTTGGCCCATTGGCGTGGGCGCAACTTTCAAAGGGGTATATGACCTGTACGACCAGGACCTCAAGCTCTTCGAGTCCATCAAAACCAAAAAAGAAGCGTCCGTGGTGCAGGTGGACAGCTTGCAGGATCCGCAGTTGGAGCAGCTGCTTGGCGGCGACCTGGCCCGGGAATTGCGCAACGAGGTGGAATTGGTGAACGGCGTGTACGACCCCTTGGACCTCGGGGCGTACCGCTCCGGCCATCTAGCCCCGGTGTTCTTTGGAAGCGCCTTCAACAACTTCGGCGTGCGCGAGGTGTTGGAAACCTTCGTGCGCATCGCTCCCCCACCGGGCCCGCGTGAAACGGACCAGGGCATGGTTCAACCCCAGGACCGCGGGTTCAGCGGGTTTGTGTTCAAGATCCACGCAAACCTGGACCCCAACCACCGCGACCGCGTGGCGTTCCTGCGCATCTGTTCAGGAGAGTTCAAGCGCAACACCTTTTACCACCACGTACGGTTGGGCAAACAATTGCGCTTCGCCAATCCCACGGCCTTCCTGGCGGCCCAAAAGACACTGGTTGACCAGGCCTGGCCCGGCGACGTGATCGGCCTGTTCGACACGGGCAACTTCAAGATCGGCGACACCCTCACCGATGGCGCCAACTTCAACTTCCGCGGCATCCCCTCCTTCTCGCCCGAGCTCTTCCGCGAGCTGGTCAACCTGGACCCGATGAAGAGCAAGCAAATGGAGAAGGGCATCCGGCAGCTCACCGAGGAAGGAGTCGCACAACTCTTTACCCAGCAGCCGGGCAACAAGAAGATCGTGGGGTGCGTGGGGGAGCTGCAATTCGACGTGATCCGCTACCGCCTGGAGCATGAGTATGGCGCCGCTTGTTCCTTCCAGGCCATCCAAGCGCACAAGGCGTGTTGGATCACCAGCGATGATGAGGGCGCACTGGATGCGTTCATCCGCATCAAATCCACACAGATCGTGCAGGACAAGGACGACAACCCCGTCTTTATGGCCCCCTCCGCATACATGCTCGACCTGGAGCGCCGGAACAACCCGGAGATCACCTTCCACCTGACCAACGAATTCAAGACCGTACAGGTGTAGATCCGGCACGGGGATTGCCCATCGCCGCGCACGCCGGTGTTGAAAAGCGTAAAACGATCGTTAAGCCGGGCACCATGGCCCCACACCCCCCAATACATTTGGACCTCATGAAGAACAACGTTCTCCTTGCCGCTTTCCTCGGTTGTGCAGCCGCCGTTTCCGCCCAGCAGCCCCAGCGCATGCAGTTCACCATCGAAGGCACGGCCAACGACACCATCTACTTGGCCAACTACTTCGGCAACAAGCTCTACTATTCCGACACCACCGTGGCCAATGCCAAAGGGGTGGCCGTCTTCAACAGAGCGGGCGGATACAAGGCGGGCGTATACGCCGTGGTGGTGCCGGGGCCCAAATACTTCGAGTTCCTTGCAGGGGAGCCGGTGGTGGAAATGAAGAGCGATACGGCTGCCCTCAATGAGCATCTGACCGTGGGGCGCTCGCTGGAAAACCAGCTGTTCCAAGGCTATGTCCGGTTCCTCGGGGAGAAGAAGCAGGAGGCCGAGGAACTGCGGCAGAAGATGGAAGCCACGGCGGACCCCATTGCCAAAGGCGCATTAAAGGAACGGTTGAAGGGCTTGGATTCGGCCATGATAAACTACCAGAAAGAACTGGTGGCCAACAACCCGAACACCCTTGCGGGCTACATCGTGAAGATGAGCATGGCACCGGCCAATACCGAGGTGTACAAGGCAGATGGCACCTTGGACAGTGCGGCCAGCTATTACAGTTACAGGCACCATTTTTGGGACAATACCGACCTGAAGGACCCGCGCAACCTGAGGATCCCCGTGTTCCAGAACCGGTTCGACGAGTACATCGGCAAGGTGATCCCGCAGATCCCGGATACCATCAACCACTACGCCGACGACCTGATCAACCGCATGGACGACGGGGGCGACCTCTTCAAGTTCGCCGTCAACGGCATCACCTACAAGTACGAAACCAGCGACGTGATGGGCATGGACGCCGTTTTCGTCCACATGGCCAAGACCTATTACTGCGACAACGGCGACCGCAAGGGACGCGCCAACTGGATGTCCGCCGAAAAGCTGGAAAAGCTGTGCGAGCGGGCGAAAAAGGAAGCACCGTTGATCATCGGGGCGCAGGCTAGGGACATTATTCTGACGGATACCACTGAAGCCAATTGGGTCAGTATGTACAAGATGCCCGAGCGGTATGTGTTCATCATCTTTTGGGATCCGCACTGCGGCCACTGCAAGAAAGTGCTCCCCACGATCCATGAAGACTGGAAGGCGAAGTTGAAACCGCTGGGCGTGGGAGTCTACGCCGTTGCCAAGGCCACCGACAGCACCCTGTTCAACGACTGGAAGGCGTTCATCAAGACCAACGATCTGGACTGGACCAATGTGGGCCTGACCTGGCATGTGTTCAAGGAGGCCAAAACGGCATCCTGGAAATTCATCCCCAAGTACACTACGATCGAGAGCCTGAACTACGCCGATACTTGGGATGTGTACAGCACACCCCGTTTTTTCCTGGTGGACCAGGACCGGAAGATCGTGGCCAAGCAACTGGACGTGGACCAGATGGTGGAATTAGTGAAGGCTTTGGACAAGCGGAACCCGCCAATGAAATAGCCCCGTCAAAGGCGGGCTGCACGTTGCCGCAGCCAATGGTCGGCCAATACCAGGCAGGCCATGGCTTCCACAATGGGCACTGCGCGCGGCACCACGCACGGGTCGTGCCGCCCCCGCCCTTCCAGCACCACGGCACGGCCATCACGTCCCACACTGTCCTGCGGTTTCATCAAGGTGCTCACGGGTTTGAAAGCCACGTCAAAGAGCAGGTCCTCCCCATTGCTGATGCCGCCCTGTACACCACCGCTGCGGTTGGTGGCCATGCCAATGGCGCCCGCTTTCAGGACATAGGGATCATTGTGTTCCGACCCGCGCAATGAAATGGCGTCGAACCCGCTGCCAAACTGCACGCCTTTTACCGCATTGATGCTGAACAATGCCTTGCCCAGGTCGGCGTGCAGCTTGTCGAACACGGGCTCGCCCAAGCCGGCCGGCACTCCCCGGGCCACACAGGAGATCCTGCCCCCTAGTGTATCCCCTTCGGCCCGCGCCTCTTCGATCACTGCAACCATGCGGGCCGCTGTGTTCTCATCGGGGCAGCGCACGTCGTTTCGGTAAACCAGGTCCAACTTCAGTTCCCTGTACGGCCTTACGAGACGTTCCGCACCAACTTGGCTTACCCAACCATTTACGGTAATGTCAGCGGTTGCCAGCAATTGGCGGGCGATGGCGCCCGCAGCCACGCGCACGGCCGTTTCGCGCGCACTGGCCCTTCCCCCGCCCCGATGGTCCCTCAATCCGAACTTCTGTTCCCAGGTCAGGTCCGCGTGGCCCGGGCGGAAAGCATCCTTCAGATGGTCATAATCAGCACCGCGTGCATCCTTGTTCCTGATGATGAACGCGATGGGCGTGCCCAAGGTGGCTCCGCCGAACACGCCGCTGAGGAACTCCACCGTGTCGCTCTCCTGCCGTGCGGTCCCCAACGGCGTGCTGCCAGGGCGGCGGCGGTCCAGCTCCGCCTGCACGGCCGCCAAGTCCAGCTTCAGCCCGGCCGGGCAGCCGTCCACCACACCACCAATGGCCGCGCCATGGCTTTCCCCGAAGCTGGTGAGCCGAAAGAGCGTTCCGAAGCTGTTGCCCGCCATGCCGCGAAGGTACAGGTGGACACCGCCGTTGCACGGGTTGTTTCTTTGCACCCACACCGCACACCATGCACGGCCCGGTTCTTCCAAACGGCGCCTTGAGCGAGGCATCGGTCCTGTTGCTCCATGCGGTGAGCGATGTGGACTGTGACGTGCTGCGCGCAGCACGCATCCGCCCATCGCATGCAAACTGGCTGCACGCACCGTGGTATCCAGCCCATCGCGGCGGCGCAATTACTGTTGGGCGCACCATCTGGTTCACGCCGGGCTGGTTCGACCCAATGGGGTTGGGCGATGGAAGTCTGCGCTCCACGCACGCTTGGTTGCTGCACCTGGCCCATGAAGTGGGCCATCTGGCGCAGGCCCGGCGGTTTGGCCCCGGCTTATTGGGAAAGGCCCGCTATGTGGCCGCCTTCACCAGGCAATATGCCTGGCGGGCCCTGCTGCTGAGATGGCCGGTGCACGATGGCAGCCCGTTGGAACAGGAAGCTGAAGAGGGTAGGCAGGTGTTGCTACGGATCACAGCGGAGCTTGGGGAACAGCATCCGTTGATATTGGCCGTACACGAAGGCGATGCCGGCGGCGTATGCCAATGGTGCACCCTCCATGCGACGAAGCTGGCCAGATAACCCTGCACAGGTTGAGGTCACCGGGCGATGACCACGTGCTGCACCGCTCCTTTTCCCAGCGCGCGGAGCACATATGCACCCGGGGCCACGTCGGAAACATCCAATTCAGCCCTTGTGCCTTTCGACGACCAGGTGCGCACTACCCGGCCATCACCGGAAAGCAGCACCAGTTCACCGGTTCCCATGCCCTCCACATGCAGCACGGTGGACGCAGGGTTGGGCCACGCACGCACCACCTTCGGGCCAGCCACCGCCGCCCCCCCGGTAACAATGTCCTCCGGGTCGTAATGGAAACGCACCACTGTGTTCACCCCGCCCAAGGTGGTGATTTGGAGAACAGGCTGATCCATGCCCGTTGCGATCCATTTGTATTCCACGGTTTCCGGCTCAGGCACGGAGAAGCCCATGTTCAACTGGTCGATGTGAACGGTGTCCGTGCGCAGGATGCGGGATTTGACCCGGAGCACCTCGAAGGTGTCGGTCGGCAGATAGAGCGTACCCCACCCGTCCACTTCGTTGTACCGTATTTGGTCTTGCCCGAAGTAGCCCAACAGCGGCACGGAAACCTGGAAGTGGCTGATGGATGTATCCTGGTCACCGAAATTCAGCGGGAAGCGGTAGATCCAGTCCACGGGGTTGCGTTGGGTGGAGGTGGGCAGGCCGTTGAGGTTGGCCCCGAACCCGACGTTGCGGAAGCCTTCCGAATTGTTCTTGTAGTAATCGAACAGGTTGCTCAGCGAGAATCCCTGCATGCCGATGTTCGCGCCACGCATGGCAAAGTTGGCCTTGTGTTCCGGGTAGAGCAGGGAGTTGTTGAAAAAGAGCTGGTAGGCCAGCGGCGTGCTCCCCACCGTCACCATGGTGTCCGCCCCCTCCGTCCCGGGCTCCAGCGCACTGAAATCCCAGGTGTGGTCCGCACCGGTGGTCGCTGCGTCGGCCGTGGTGGTGGTGTTGCTGTATCGCACGGTATCCCCGGCGGAAGGCATGTCCGCCTGGGTAATGGAGATCTGGGTGAACGCAGCCGTTCCGCATGCGGACAGGAGCAAAGCCAAAGGGGTGCGAAGGGATTTCATGGAGCCAAAGTAGTGCACGGCCTGAAGCGCGCAATCCCGAGGCGGGAAAGCGCCCTGCTCTTTCGGCACGGGATCGGACGGGGGCCGGTTAACTTTGCGCGGATGAGGACGCTCTCCCTGCTTACATCCCTGTTGTTCGCCTGCACCCTGTGGGCCCAATCCAAGCCGGACCGCAAGCTGGTGCAATTCAGCGGCGTAGTGGTTACCGGCGACAGCCTGGAACCGGTGCCGTTCGCCAGCATCCTCACCAAGGGCAGCTACCGGGGCACCATCAGTGATGTGTATGGCTACTTCAGTTTCGTGGCGCAAACGGGTGACACTGTTGAATTCGCAGCCGTGGGGTTCAAGCGCGGCAGTTATACGATCCCCGATTCCCTGGACGGGAACAAGTATTCGATGATCCACGTGCTGATGCCTGACACGGTGTTGCTGCGGCCGCTCGAAGTCTATCCCTGGCCCAGCAAGGAGCAATTCCGCGAGGCGTTCATGGCCTTGGACCTCACCGAAAGCGAGTACCAGCGCACCCTGCGGCACCTGAACAGCGCCGAAGCGATCCAGCGCATGGAGAACCTGCCGCCCGATGCAGGACTGGCCGCGCATTACCAAAGTGCGTTGGACAATACCCGCATCTACAACCAGGGCATGGCGCCCACGGTGAACTTGTTCAACCCCATCGCCTGGGCGCAGTTCATCCAAGCGTGGCGCACCGGCAAGCTTAAGCGGCAGTAGCCGGAAAAGCACTCCGGAACCGTGGAAGGGGCAGTACCCCCGCAGGCCATGGGCTGGGTATGCATTCCTTTGCGCGACAATGGCAGATCCACGGGATACCTTTCTGGAAAACATCGCCGTCACCGGCTGGGCGGCCAAAGGCAAGGCCTTGGCCAAGGTGGACGGATTGGTGGTCTTCATCACCGGTGCGGTGCCCGGTGACGTGGTGGACCTGCGCATCACCCGGAAGAAGAAGAGCCACGCTGAAGCGGAAATGGTCCGCCTGGTGCGGCCCTCACCGGATCGCACGGAACCCTTCTGCAAGCACTTCGGCACGTGTGGCGGTTGCACTTGGCAACACCTCTCCTACCCGGCCCAACTCGTTTTCAAGCGCCAAGAGGCCATCGATAACCTGGAGCGGCTCGGCGGCCTGCAGCTGCCCGAGGTACCGCCTGCCCTGGCCTCCCCGGAAGACCGGTTCTACCGCAACAAGCTGGAGTACTCGTTCAGCGCCCAGCGTTGGTTCAGCAAGGAAGAACTCGAAAGCGGGGAGCACTTCACGGACCGCAGGGCCTTGGGGTTCCACTTGCCGGGCCGCTTCGACAAGGTGCTGGATATTTCCGAATGCTGGATGCAACCTGCCCCGAGCGATGCCATCCGGAACTTCATCCGCGCGTACAGCGCCAGCCACGGCCTAAGCCATTATGACATCCGGCGGCACGAAGGCTGGCTGCGCACGCTCACCATCCGCACCACCACCACCGGCGAAACCATGGTACTGATGGCCTTCGGCCATGAACAGCGGGAAAACCGGGAACTCCTGCTGCACGCCCTGCTGGCGGAATTCCCCGGTATCACATCCCTGCTCTGGTGCATCAACCCGAAGAAAAACGACACCATCTGGGACCTGGAGATCCACACCTTCCACGGCCGCGACCATGTTGTTGAGCAGCTGCCGGACGAAGGTTTCGCGCCCCTGCAGTTCCGCATCGGGGCCAAAAGCTTCTTCCAAGTGAACCCCCGACAGACCTTGGCCATGTACCAGTTGGTGCGCGAACTGGCCGGACTGAAAGGTGGCGAACACGTGTATGACCTGTACTGTGGCGCAGGCACCATCTCCCTCTTCCTTGCGAGGCATTGTGCGCGGGTGACCGGTGCCGAGATCGTGCCCGATGCCGTAAAGGACGCCCAGGCCAATGCGGCGCTCAACGCCATCGGCAATGTGGCATTCAAAGCAGGCGACCTGAAGGACCTGCTGGACGCCGCCTTCGTGGCGCGCCACGGCAAGCCCGATGTGTTGGTGACCGACCCGCCGCGCGCGGGCATGCATGAGGCCGTGGTGGCGAGGATCCTGGAAATGGCCCCGCCCGTGGTGGTTTATGTGAGCTGTAACCCGGCCACCCAGGCCCGTGACCTTGGCTTGTTGAAACAGGACTACCGCATCACCCACATGCAACCGTTGGACATGTTTCCCCAAACGGCGCACGTGGAAAACGTGGTGCGGCTGGAGCGTATCGGTTGATCACCGAGGCAGGGGCATCCGTATCTTCACCTATTAACGGCGGATCCACCGATCGGCACCTTTCAACCTTGGCATGGAAATTGGCGGAAATGCACTGATAATCCACGGAAAGATGAACAAGTTGCATGTCACACCGGTCCGCCTGGCCTGGATCCCATTGATGCTCTTGACGGCGGGCTCCGCGTTTGCGCAAGAGAACAGTGACGGCTGGCCCTTGGTATTCACTTCGGGCACGGACCAAGTGCAGGTCTTCAAGCCGCAGCCTGAATCCTTTGATGGAACCAGCTTTACGGCACGGGCCGCTGTGGCGCTGCAACGCAGCGGTGACAACACACCGGTTTTCGGGGCTATCTGGGGCAACGGGGTATTGGCCGTGGACCGGAGCAACCGCATGGGCACGCTCACCTCGTTCAAAGTGACCGATGCGCGCTTCCCTGGCATCACGGACGCTGCGGAGGTCGCCCGGATAAAGGACATGCTGTCAGCAGGCATCCTTGCACATGCCGCGCCGGTGGCCATGGATTGGATGGTGGCAGCCCTGGAGGAGGAAAAGCTTAGCACCGCCTCTTATGATAATGCGCCTCCGGCGATCATTTACAAGGACAAGCCGGCCGTCCTGCTGTACATCGATGGCGACCCCATCTATGAGCCAGTGAAATCCAATGCAACAAACGCGGACCCGGTATATGCCCAGGCGGCGCCCCAATTGGAACGCCTTGTAAACTCGCCTTTCCTGGTCGTGCGACCAAAGGGCGGCGATAATTGGCTCTACGGTTCAGGCACTTGGTTCTCTGCACGCAACATCCAGGGACCTTGGGCCTACCAAAAGAAAGCCCCCGACTACTTGGATGCTTTGGCCAAGCAAGTGGACACCGCCAAGGCGGCCCCACGCACGGACGGCATCATCCCCGAGGTGGTGGTGAGCACCAAGCCCGCCGTGCTGCTGGACGTGAACGGCGACCCACAAATGCAGCCCTATGACAACAGTTCATTGATGTACGTGACCAACACGGACAAGGACCTGTTCATGTACATTCCCACACAGGAGTACTACCTCTTGGCGTCAGGCCGCTGGTACGCCACCAAAGACCTCCGGAACGGACCTTGGCGCTATGTGGCGTCTGAAGACCTGCCTGCGGATTTCGCCAAGGTACCCGAGGGATCGGCCAAGGACGGTATTCTGGCGCACGTAGCTGGAACTCCCGCTGCACGGGAAGCGGTACGCGATGCCAGCATTCCCCAAACCGCCCAAGTGGACCGCCGCTCCGCCACGGTGAGCGTGACCTACGACGGAGCCCCGAAGTTTGAACGGATCGCGGGCACTTCCGTGTATTCGGCGCGCAACGCGAGCACCACGGTGCTGTTGATCAACGGATCGTACCATGTGTGCGACAATGCGGTGTGGTACGAAGGCAGCACGCCGGACGGTCCCTGGACGGTAAGCACCCAAGTGCCTGCGGAAGTGAACCAGATCCCCCCGTCCGACCCGGCCTACCGGGTGCGCTACGTGTATATCTATGACTACACGCCAGACGTGGTATACATCGGCTACACGCCCGGCTACTTGGGGAGCTACGTGCAGTCCGGCGTAGTGATCTACGGTACCGGCTATTACTACGACCCGTGGCGGGGGGCCTACTGGTACCCGCGCCCGTACACCTGGGGGTTCAACATGTATTACAATCCATGGTACGGCTGGGGGTTCGGGGCCGCCTGGGGATATAGCTGGTTCTATCCTTCGTGGAACTACTACGGCTACTACCGCCCCTACTCCTGGGGGTGGTGGGGGCCATACGGCTATTGCCCGTCCTGGTATGGCCATTGGTACAAACCCGACCATCACGGGAACGGATATTATTACGGTCATCGCCCAGGCATGTCGGGCAGCAGCGGAAACGGCCGTTCCATAGGCAACGCCATCGCGGCCAACCGCACCGACCTGTACAACAACCACCGGGTACCCGGCGTTACCGCAGCCCAGGCAGCGCGCCCCGCGCTAGACCGGAATGCAGGCCAAGTGCAGCGCCCTGCCACAGGCTTGGCAGACAGGAACAACGCCACCATGAAGCCCATGCAGGGCGATTACTTCACCGATAGCAAGGGCAACATTTACCGGACCGAGAACGGACGCACGGAACAGCTGCATGAAGGGCGCTGGAATGCCGTGCCCGCCCAGGTACCGGGCGGGAAAACGCCGCTGCCCAATGGGACCTTGGACCGCTCCGGCAACCTTCAACGGGAAGCCCAGCCGCAAACGGCCCCACCGGTACAACGGGACAATACGCTGCCTGGCCGGGAGAGGCCGGGCGTTCCACAGCAAGTGCCGGGTACAAACCGCAACGACAACCCTTGGATCATTCAACAGGAACGGTCACGCGGGGAACAGCGCGTCAATGACTTCAGGGGCTACGAGGAGCAGCGGCGGAACATCATGCGGCAACCCGAGGCACCGCGCACCTCCCCTGCGCCATCCAGGCCAGCTGCACCGCAGATGCGCACACCCTCCCCGTCGATCAGCAGGCCTGCCTCGCCAGGTGGTGGTGGAGGAAGCGCTCCGACCCGCAGGCCTCGGTAACCCGCCGTTCAGGTCTTTTGGGACCGCGGAGACCGGCGCATCACCATTTTTGCCTGCTCGCACAGCAGCGGAAAATGGATACGGCAGTGGTGATCCTCAACTGGAACGGTCGACGTTGGCTGGAACAGTTCCTGCCCGTTGTTGTGGCCCACAGTGCGGCAGATGCCCGGGTGATCGTGGCCGACAATGGGAGTACGGATGATTCCATCGCTTGGGTGCACAAGCACCAACCGGGTGTGGAAGTGATCGCCATGCCGGAGAACCAAGGCTTTGCGGGCGGTTACAACGCTGCGTTGGAGCAGGTGAATGCGAAGTATTTCATCCTGCTGAACTCCGATGTGGAGGTTACCCCCGGTTGGATCGGGGCCTTGCGCAGCCACATGGAACAACGCCCCCGCATGGCGGCTTGCCAGCCCAAGATGCTCAGCTTTGACCACCGGGGCCGGTTTGAACATGCAGGGGCTGCCGGTGGATTCATCGACCGCAACGGCTACCCGTTCTGCCGCGGCCGCATTTTCGACATCACGGAGGAGGATCGCGGCCAGTACGACAATGACCGCGAGGTGTTCTGGGCGACCGGCGCCTGCCTGATGATCCGCGCAGAAGCATTCCGCGAGGCCGGTGGTTTTGATGCGCGCCTGTTTGCCCACATGGAAGAGATCGACCTGTGTTGGAATTTGCGCCGCCGAGGCTGGACGATCGGCTACACGGCCTCGGCCACGGCCTTCCACGTTGGTGGCGGGGCATTGGGCTACGGGCATCCGCGCAAAACCTTCCTGAACTTCCGCAACAGCCTGGCGGTGCTCACCAAGCACCTGCGGTCGCGCTGGATCTTCGCACGCATCCTCCACCGCCTGGTGCTCGATGGATTTGCCGCACTGAAGTTCCTGCTGGAAGGCCATGCAGCCCACGCTTGGCAAGTGTTCCGCGCGCACGGCCAATTCTACTGCTGGTTGCCCGCCCTGCTCCGCGACCGCAGGGAACTGGAACGCGTTGCGCATAACACCGATCTTACCGGCATGTACCACCGCAGCATCGCCTTCGACCGCTACATCAAGGGTTGGCGCACCTTCGGCCAGTTGGATGCACGCGCCTTCGATCAGGCTTGGCGGCGCAGGAGGTGATCCACCGCCAAGCGGTAGCCCTCCATGCCAAAACCGCTGATCACCCCGGCACAGTGCACGGCGGTGAGCGAGCGAAGGCGGAAATCCTCCCTGCCATGAAGGTTGCTCAAATGCACCTCCACCACGGGCACCTTCAACATCGCCAAGGCGTCGCGGAGGGCGACACTGGTGTGGGTGTAACCGCCGGGGTTCAGCACCACCCCCTGGCTTTCCACATCCGCTGCGCGCAAGGCCTCGATCAACTCCCCCTCGTGGTTGCTTTGGAACAGTTCAAACCTGTGGTCCGGCCAGGCCTGCTGCAACTCATGCACCAGATCGGGGAAGGTGAGCGTGCCGTACACCTCCGGTTCGCGTGTGCCCACGAGGTCCAGGTTGGGTCCGTTGATGATGCGTATCAGCATGGCGATGCGCAAAAATGGGCATTGCGGCGGATCTGTGGCGTGTGCCCGTGCCGGAACTTTGCCGCATGAAGTGGGATCATGCCCTGACGGGATTCCGCACCTACCTTAAATTGGAACGGGCATTGAGCGCCCGCACCGTGGAGGCTTACCTGCGCGATGTGGGCAAGCTCCGTGCCTATGCCGAAGCGCAACAACCCGCCATCGCCCCGCAGGCCTTACAGCTGGAAGATCTGCAGGCCTTTGTGGCCGCCCAAGCCAAGCAGGGCTTGATGGCCACCAGCCAAGCGCGCCTCTTGAGCGCGGTACGGATGTTCCACAAAAGCCTGCTGATCGATGGGCAGATCAGTGCCGACCCCTCCGAACTGCTGGAGAGCCCGCGTACCGGCAGGCACCTGCCCGACTTTCTCTCCGTGGAGGAGATCGACGCCATGGTACAGGCCATCGACATGGCCAGGCCGCTTGCCCACCGGGACCGTGCCATGCTGGAAACCCTGTACGGCTGCGGATTGCGCGTGAGCGAGCTCTGCGGATTGCACATCAGCAAACTGCATTTCGAGGAGGGGTTTATCCGCGTGGTGGGCAAGGGCGACAAGGAGCGTTTAGTGCCCATCGGGCCGGAGGCCATGCACCAAATAGGCATTTACCGCACTGCGGAGCGGATCCACTTGCCCGCACAACCCAAAGCTGCGGATGTGCTTTTCCTCAACGCACGCGGAGGCGCCCTTTCGCGTGTTTCCGTATTCAAGCTGGTGAAGGCGTTGGCCGCCAAAGCGGGGATCCGCAAGGCGATCAGCCCCCACACCTTCCGCCATTCCTTCGCCACGCACTTGGTGGAGGGTGGCGCCGATCTGCGCGCGGTGCAGGAAATGCTGGGGCACGCCAGCATCACCACCACCGAGATCTACACCCATCTGGACCGCGAGTACCTGCGCAGCAACATCATGCGCTTCCATCCGCGCGCCAAGGCTGTCCGCTAACGAACCACCACGAACGGGGTGCGTGCACCCTGGCCACCGCCCTGTGGGCGTGCCAACAACGTGTAGGTGCCCGCCGCCAAGGCCGATATATCCACTTCCACCGTGCCGCCCTGGTCCACGTTCCTGTACACCTGCATTTCAATGCCCCCTTGGATGTTGTACACCGTGTATTGCAACAGGCCCTGCATGCGGGCCGCCGAAACCTGCAACCGCTCCGAGGCTGGCACCGGGAACACCCGCAGCACGGTACTTGTGGGCTCTGCTTCGGCCACGCCCACGAAGGTGCCTTTGCCGAATGCATACTGACCGCGCCGCAGCACGTCCAGGGTGATGTAGCCTGACCCATTGGTCAGCGGCCCCGCGCTCACGGTCTGGTCCGCATAGATCTCCCATGGAGCGGACGCATCCGGCCGATAGAGCAGCATGACCCCCGTTTCGTCCGTTCCCAAGAGATCATGGTCCAGTGAGCTTGGGGATTGTCCCGCATAGGTCAGGCGGCCTTGCAGCTGGGTTCCTTCGGGCCAGAGGCCATCCACGATCCAGTAATGTGAACCACTGATCTCGTCGATACCGGTGCCCAGATCCTCCTCTGGCGCGGCCCAGATATGCTCGAAACGGACCAGTGCGGTATCGGGCAGTTGCACCACGTACATCTGGAAATCGACCCGGGGTTGCGATTGTGGCGCGGTGGTGCCAGGCACCAGGGTGCGTTCAAAGTCCATCCGCGCTTGGTTTAGCCGGTTATGCCCATTGAGCACCGCCATCACCGGTTCAAAATCGCAAGCCAGCGCCAGCTCGGTGTACTCTCCACCCACCGTCATCCGGTATTCCTGCTGTTGCCCTTGAGCCCCCACCAAGGTGATGTCCAACGGCACCTGCTGGTGGAACACCGTGGTGCCGCGCAGCTTTTGCCTCACCTGCAGATCAACGCTCCATTCGGCCCCGCTCGGCTGGGAGGACATGTTCTGTACCACGAATACGGAAAACCCCGGTGCGAAAACCTGGTCGGTAAAAAAGGGGTGCAGGTCGTAACCCGTGGCGGTCTCCAGGGCATCGCGGAACCCGGCAGCATCCAAGGTGGAGTACGCATGGGCGGCCTGTACTGCCTGCAAGCCTTGGCTGAACAGCGTATCGCCGAGGTAGCCGCGCAGGTTGTGCATCACGGCAGCACCTTTGTAGTAGGTAGTAAGGCCATAGATGTACGGATCGGGCATGGGCGACAGGGGCTGGAACCCGCCGTCCTGGATGTGCGCATTCTTCAGCACATAAAGCTGGTTGTCCTTTACGGCATTCACGAAGGCAGCAGGCCCCCCCAACCATTCCTCCACCAAGTGACCGCTGTACTCGGCCGGGCCTTCCTTCAGCCACATGTCCTGCTGGGTGCGCGGGGTCACCATGTCGCCCCACCAGTGGTGGCCCAGCTCATGGGTGAGCAGTGCCCTGTTCTGCGGCACGCTTTGCGAAGGCATGAAATCCGGGTAGGCAATGTTGGTGGGTATCTCCAAGGCGCCATCGGTAGTGAGCACGTAGCCGACGCGTTGCCACCCATAGGGTCCGTACCAGTGCTGGCAGGCGTCGATGGCGGCGCCCACGTCCACCATTTTAGCCGCCATGGCCGCCAGCTTGTTCGGCTTGGCCGTGAGGCGCACCGGAACATCACCGTATGCCCCGGTGTGCACATAGTTGCTATCGCGGTAGTCCGCCACCGCAATAGCCGAGAGGTGCGTGGGGATGGGCTGGTCCAGGGCAAAGGAGCGTATCACGGTATCGCCGCCCAATTGCACCTCGCCCAGGAAATCACCCTGGCCATGGGCGCGGAAGGTGCCCGCACTCTTCACATGGTAGGTGTAGGTGGCACGTTCCACGAATGAATCGAAGCAGGGGTACCACACCTTGCCGAAATTGGGCGGAATGGAGGCGATGCCGATGCCGAGGTTGTAGATGTAGCCGCTTTCGAAATAGAACCCGCCCCAGTCCGGGTCGCGGTGCGGATGGCCGTGGTAGTATACGGTAAGCTCGGCGGTATCCCCTACTGTCGGCGGCGCAGGGAAGTTCACGCGCAAGTGCATGGTGTCCTGGCTGAAGGCGAGTGGACCTTCGGATGAGATGACCGAATCCACTTGCAGGTCCCACAGCTCAAAGCGGATGAACGACTGATTGGCCATCAAGGGGACAAAGCGCACGGTGGTGGCGGCCTTCAACTGTTGCCCGGCATAATCGGTAACGTCGATGGCGATGTCGTAATGCAAGATGTCGAAGGTGTCACTGCGGGCGATGATGTCGTCGATCAGGGCGCGTTGGGCGGGGGTGGGCGCGGCAGGCGCGGAAGGATGGTTGCGGAAGTAGTGGCAGCCGTATTGGAAGGGTTGGGCGTGTGCTCCAGCTACGGCCATCACCACGGCAGAAAAGGCGATCAAGTAGTTCTTCCGCATGGCGGAACAGGTTTGTTGGATGCCCCGAAACTACACCAAGCGCACATGCCGACTCCTGTGCCTTCTTATTGGCGGTGCGCCCAACCCATCCAACGGGAATCCAGACCGGGATTGCCATTGTGCTGAACGGCTGGCCAATGCCCGCGGCCTTGGCCTTCTCCGCAAATTGGTATCTTCAGCCAAAATCGGACACGGTAATCCCTTTGAAGAAATGCTCTGCCCCGAATGCCAAGCCAAGAACAAAACCTCCACTGTTTACCTGCGCGGCAGCACCCTCACTGACCTGGGCTATTCGGCCTCCGCACCGGGCCCAGGCGGGCCGCACCTGCACGACCCCAACGTACTATCCGAGGCCTTTGAGTGCACCAACGGCCACCGCTTCAAGCGCGAAACGCGCAAACCCTGCCCCAAGTGCAGCTATGGCCATGGGGAACCGGTGTTCACCATCCTTACGCCCCGGGCCAAATTCCAGCCGGGGGTTTCCGAGTAAAAGCCACATCCGCCTGCCAGGCCTAGCGGAAGCTCCCTTCCTTGCCGGGCTGGGCGGCCATCCCGGCGTAGCGGAGCTTCAGCTTTTCAACCGGCGCTGAAAACTTTATCCACCCCGGGGTGCTGTTCCCCTGCACCAAAGCTGGCAGGATTGACGATATTTGTGGGTACAATGGGCATCCTTCGGCCTTCCGCCTGCAAAATCGGTTTGCGCGCCCTTAGGCGTGCAGCATTGGGTACGACCTTGTGCATGGCTTTCGCAGCACCTGCGCAGGTGACCATTTTCGCGGAGAACATGGGTACTCCCTCGAGCACCACCTCGGTGAACGCGTACACGGGTTGGCAGAATGGCGCACCAATCGCTTTTTCCTCCACGGTCAATACGGATGTGCGCACTTCGAATGCCTCAAGTGGCTACACCGGGGCTTCGGGCGGGGGGAACGTGTTCATGGGCACCTCAAGCGGGAATTTCAAGGACTACATTATCGCAGGAATAAATTCCAACGGTTATAGCAGCCTGACGCTCTCCTTCGGATTGAGGAGAGATGCCAATCCGGCGAATTCGTTGAACGTTTCCGTGAGCACGGACGGGATTACCTACACGGCCCTTTCCTTCACGGATGTGCCAAGCATCAACACGTGGGCCTTGGTAACGGCCACTGGTGCGATACCATCAACAGCAACCTTGTGGATCAAGTTTGACAAGAACAGTACCGCACAATACCGGATCGATGACATCAAGCTCACCGGGATCATCTCCGGCCCGATGGTGAACTTCACTGCGGCAACGAGCTCTGCCTCCGAGGGGGCGGGCACAGCCGCGGTAAACCTCTCGATCAGCCCGGCCACCGTGGCCGCGGGTACCATCACCATCACCATCGGGGGCGGCAGTACGGCCACTTATGGAGCGGGCAACGATTACACCACCACGCCGGCGGGCCCCACCACCATCACCATCAGCGTGCCTTCAGGCGCCACTGCGGCCAGTTTCACCATCAACCTTATTGACGATGCCGTGGATGAAGGAGCGGACGAAACCATTGACTTCAGCATCACAGGCACCACCGGCGGCATCTCCATCGGGGCAGCCTCCACGCACCAGTTCACCATTGTGGAAAACGATTATGTGCCCAAGGTGAGCTTCGGCACCACCAGTATCAGTGCGCTGGAAGGGGGCGGCGCACAGACCTTCAACATCAATTTCAGCATGCCCCATCCAAGCGGCTTCACCCTTACCATCACCGTGACCAACGGGCCTGGTGCGGTATATGGAGCTGGCAATGACTACACCACCAACCCGGTCGGCGGATCAGGCACCTTCATCATCGGGCCATTCAGCGGCAGTGCCACCGGTGGTTCATTCACCGTCACGCCGCTCACGGACGCCCTGACGGAGTCCACGGAGCAGGTCACCTTTACCATCACGGCGGCCAGCGACCCGTCCATCGTAATCGGGCCCAATGCCAGTGCCACGCTCTTCATTGGCGACATCAACTCGCCCCCGGCATTGTTCAATCCCGGCGACCTGGCCATTGTGGGAGTGAACGCCAACAACAACGCCTGTGAAAGTCCGCCGGGCTCGGCAGGCGACGACTATGTTAGCTTCTTCTGCTTCAAGGAGATCACTTACGGCACGGAGATCATCATCACGGACAACGGTTATGAACGTTGCAACCCCGGCCAGTGGGGCAACCGGGAAGGCACGGTGCGCATGAAACGGACAGGGACCGCCATCCCGGCGGGGCAGGTGATCACCTTCCGGATCCAAAACCAAACCGGCCCGACCAATGTGACCTCGGTGGCGCCCGATGCAGCTTGGACCTGCACCAATATCGGCATCGGGGGGACCCAAATGGCCCTGAACAACGGGGGCGACCAACTCTTCTTCATGCAAGGGGGCACGTGGAATCCAGGCACTGCACTCGCCAACAATGCCACCTACACCGGCACCATTCTTTTCGCCTTCAGCACCAACCCCAGCCCACCTTGGACCGCTGCATGCGATGCTCCCGAAGGCAATCAGCAGAGCAATCTTCCCCCGGGGGTGGAATGCTTCAGCATGGCCCCCACTTTGGCCTCCGATTTCAACAAGTACGCGGGGTCCATCACTGCAGCCAGCCAACGCGACTGGATCATCCGGATAGAAAATGCCGCCAATTGGAATTCCTATGCCAGTTGCCCCCTGTATAGTTCCTCCGGCTACATCTGGCTTACTGCTCCCATCCTACCGATCATCGCCGGCACCATGACGCACGGTCTTTGGCGCGGGGCGATCAACACCGACTGGTTCGAGTGCAAGAACTGGGATGATGCACGCATCCCGGACATCACCACCCCGGTGGAGATCAACGCCACGGCGATCCGCCATTGCTACGTTGGCATCAGCCCGGGCTTGAATCCGGGGGGCACTGCCACGTGCGCCTCGCTGTGGCAGCATTTCAGCGGATCCGATGTGATCAAAACCTTGAGCGTGTGGGACAATAGCGCGCTTCAGGTAGCAGGCCTGTTCAAGGTGGAAAACACCACGAGCAATGGGCTCACCGACCAAGTGATGGCCAATGCCACCCTGAGTGTTGGCTCCGTGGAACTAAACGGTTCAGGCCCGGGGGCCACCAACACCATGCTGCAAGCAACCGCAGGTGGAGGCCAGATCAATGCCAGCGGCAACCTGACCATTGGCTTCGGGAGCCGATTGGGCCTGCAAGCCGGGCCGCCCAACGCCGGCACGCTGAACTTGGGCGGTAATTTCATCAACCAAGAAGACGAACTCCATTTTTTAGATGTGTACAGCACGGTGGTGCTGAACGGCACGGTCGATCAATACATCCAGAACGCAAATAGTGGCGAATACTTCTACGACCTACGGATCAACAAGCCTAGTGGCGGCGTGTACCTGACAGCCCCGATCCTTGTCCGCCACGAACTGGACCTCACCCAAGGGCGCATGTTCTCCTCCACCGCAGCCCTGCCTACGCTGATGAACGGTGCTTCCGCAGTGGGCACCAGCGATGCCAGCTTTGTACACGGCCCCATTCAACGGATCGGCAACACCGACTTCACCTTCCCCGTCGGCAAGGGCAACAGCTACCGCCCAGTAGCGGTTTCGGGAATTACCGGCGGCGTTGGCGGTGCCTTCACCGGCGAGTATTTCAATGCATCCGCCCAGGACAACATCGGCTGGGACCATCAGTGGCCACAGATCAACCACGTGAGCGATTGCGAATACTGGCGTATCGATCGAAGTGCGGGAAGCCCCAATGCCCGGGTAACCCTCAGTTGGGACGATCCGGAAAGCTGCATCGTGGACAACCTGCCCACCCTGCGTACCGCCTATTGGAGCGAAAGCACATTACCTCCCCAATGGATCGACCGGGGTGCGTTCAACGTGACTGGCAACAATACGGCAGGCACCCTTTCCACTACCTTGGTGGAAAGCTTGTTCGCGCAGTCCGCGAATTACTGGACGTTAGCCTCGGAAAGCACCAACAACCCGCTACCCGTGGAACTGCTGTCCTTCACGGCCACGGCCGGCGGTGGCGTAGTGGACCTGCAGTGGAGCACGGCCAGTGAATTGAACAACGACCACTTCACCGTGGAACGCAGCGCGGATGCTTCGGCGTACAGGGTGATCAACCAAGTGGCCGGTGCGGGCAACAGCCAATCGATCATTCATTACGCCGATGTGGACCGGACGCCCTTGAGCGGGTGGAGCTATTACCGGCTGCGCCAAACCGATCTCGACGGTACTTCCACGCTGAGCCAAGTGGTCCCCGTCTTCTTCAACGGCAAGACCGGAACAACGCCTACCGTGCTATACCAGGATGATGAGCTTTACGTGCTGCACAATTTTCCCGTGGGCAGCAGCTTGGAGGTCATCGACCCTGCCGGCCGTGTGGTGGGCACTTCCACCCTCACCACCGAAGGCTTGGCCCCCTTGCCCTTGGGGCAACTTTCCCGCGGCGTTTACCTGATCCGCCTCACGGACGGTAACCGCACCGGAAGTACGCGCCTGGTTTATTGAGGAACAGAACTCAGCCGCGCATCACCAACAGCGGCACGGTCGTGTGCATGGCCAAGCGCTTGGAGGTGCTGCCTTGGAACAGGCGCTCCCAGAAGTTGCGCTGCCGCCGGACCACGGCCATCAAGTCAACGCCATCTTCCTGTGTGAGGTGCTCCAATGTTCTGGCCACATCGCCACCCTCCACGGTGGAAAACTTGTGCGGAATGCCTTTCAGCATGGCCTTTAGTCTTGCACGTTGCCCGTCGTTGTCCGCTCCGGCATCCACGTGCAGCAGGGTGATGCGCGCGCCAGTGGTACGGGCGATCTCCAGCATGGGAAGCAAACTGGCCTCGGTATCCTCAAGGCCGTCATCGGCAAACAGGATCTGGTCCAGTTTCACCGGCTTCCATTGGGCCGGCACGGCGATCAGCGGCAACGCGGTGGAAGTGACGGCCGCCGTGGTATTGCGCCCTACCAGCCCGTAGTTTCCCTCGCCCTGGGTGCCCATGACCACCAGGTCCACCGGCCTTTCGGCATGCACTTCCGCAATGGCCTGCGCCAACGGCCTGGAGTTGGACCGCAGGGCGATGCGCACTTTGCCCATCTGCCGGCGCAAGCGCCTTTCCTCGCGCCGCAAGCCCAGGTGGGAAGCACGCTCCGTATCCACCTGAAGGCCGATCAGGGGGTTGCGGTAAGC
>ENA-UOUJ01000525-UOUJ01000525.1-activated-sludge-metagenome-genome-assembly--contig:-NODE-525-length-25122-cov-10.256872_pt1 | contig 25122 bp, 24 predicted proteins | sample MGYA00249839_ERZ747224 | MGnify/ENA primary metagenome ERZ747224 (study PRJEB28782, sample SAMN03220277) | activated sludge metagenome | biome: wastewater; feature: sewage sludge; material... | reverse complement strand
AGCGGCTCGCGCACGCACCAGAAGGCCAGCACCAGCGCCACCCAGTCGGGCAGGCCGGGCGTGCGTCCGGTGGGGATGTACTCCAGGCCGAGCGCGACGAACAGGCTCAGGTAGACGAACCACAGCTTGACCGGCTGCAGGATGCGACTGGAGCGGTTGGTCGGATGCATGGTTCAGCGTCCCCCCGAGGGTTCGGGCGGTGGCGGGGGCGGCGGATACGCGGCGCGCCCGATCACCAGCACCTGCACGCTGCGCTCGATCGCCGCCAGCGGCTCGCACTCGATGCGCGCGAACGCGTCCTGGTCGCGATCGACCCGGGTCACCGTGGCCACCGGCAGACCGGGAACGAAGATGCCGTCCAGGCCCGAGGTGACCAGGCGATCGCCAGGCTGAATGTCCACCTCGGCGAGCACGTGGCGCATCTCGAGCATGCCGCGGCCGACGCCGTAGAGCACGCCGCGCACACCGTTGCGGACCACACTGACTGGAATGGACTGGTTGCGGTCGGTGAGCAGGGTGACCTCGGACTGCACCGGATGGACGCGGGTGACCTGGCCGATCACACCGTTCGCGTCGACCACCGCGAGACCGGCCTCCACGCCCTGTTGGGTGCCGCGGTCGAGGATCACCTTGCGCGCGAAGGGGTCGGGCGCGTTGTAGAGGATGTCCGCGGCAATGCTCTTCGTCTGCACGCGCTGCGACATCTGCATCAGCTCGCGCAGGTGCTGGTTCTCCTGCTCGAGCTGCTCGAAACGAAGCAGACGTTCGCCGGCGCCGAGCTGGTGGCGACGCAGGTCGGCGTTCTCGAGCTGCACGTCGACCAGGGTGCCAAAGTAGCGCGAGGCGTTGCGCACCACGTCCGCCGGCGTCGACGCCGCCATCTGCAGCGGATAGGTGACCACCGACAGCGCGTTGCGCAGCACCTCGAGGTAGCGGAAGCGCAGGTCGGCCACCAGCAACGCGAGGCACAGCGCGACGAACACGAACAGGCGTGCCAGCGGTGCCGGGCCGCGCCGGAAGATGGGAGGAGGCTGATGGCCGACGAGAGACATCCGCTACGAACCAGGGCCGTCAGGTGGGGAGGGGAAACGCGCCCCGGCGCACAGGCAGGGGCCGGAGAAGGTCACTCGGACGTGAAGATGGAGGCGAGCTTGTCCATCTTGTCGAGCGCCATGCCGCAGCCGCGCGCAACGCAGGTCAGCGGCTGCTCGGCCACGACCACCGGCAGGCCGGTCTCTTCCATCAGCAGACGATCGAGGTCGCGCACCAGGGCGCCGCCACCAGTCAGCATCATGCCGCGCTCGGCGATGTCGGCACCCAGTTCGGGCGGGGTCTGCTCGAGGCCGATCTTGACCGCGGACACGATCTGGTTGAGCGGCTCGGTGAGCGCCTCCAGGATCTCGTTGGACGAGATCGTGAAGCTGCGCGGGATGCCCTCGGCCAGGTTGCGGCCCTTGACCTCCATCTCGCGCACCTCGGAGCCGGGGAAGGCGGAACCGATCTCCTTCTTGATCTTCTCGGCGGTGGTCTCGCCGATCAGCATGCCGTAGTTGCGGCGGATGTAATTGACGATGGCCTCGTCGAACTTGTCGCCGCCGACGCGGATGCTGCCCGAATAGACGATGCCGCCGAGCGAGATCACGCCGACCTCGGTGGTGCCGCCACCGATGTCGACCACCATCGAGCCGGTCGCGTCCGACACCGGCAGGCCGGCGCCGATCGCCGCCGCCATCGGCTCCTCGATAAGGAAGACCTGCGAGGCGCCGGCCGCGAGCGCGGCGTCGCGGATCGCGCGCCGCTCGACCTGGGTCGAGCCGCAGGGCACGCAGATGATGATGCGCGGGCTGGGCGAGAGCAGGCGGGAGTCATGCACCTTCTTGATGAACTGCTTGATCATCTGTTCGGTCACGACGAAGTCGGCGATCACGCCGTCCTTCATCGGACGGATCGCGGTGATGTTGCCCGGGGTCTTGCCGAGCATCTGCTTGGCGGAGTGTCCGACCGCCTGGATGGAGCGCTTGGCGTTGGGACCGCCTTCGGTCCGGATCGCAACCACCGAAGGCTCGTCCAGCACGATGCCCTTGCCGCGCACGTAGATCAGGGTGTTGGCCGTGCCGAGGTCGATCGCGAGATCGTTGGAGAAATAGGAGCGCAGGAAACCGAACATGAAACCTTCCGAAACCGGTGGAGTGGTCGAGCCGCGCACAGCCGCGCGCCGAAGGTGCGCAGCAACGCGAAAACCCCGCCCGCTACCGCGAAGCGGCGCAGCCCCGGGCGGGGCAAAGACGATTATGATAACCTACAAACCTTTGTGGATTCAGCAGGTTTTGTTACGCCATGTCGCTCTCCAATGACCAGGTCGGGCACATCGCCCGCCTCGCCCGCATCGCCGTCTCCGCGACCGAACTCGAAGCCACGCGCGACAAGCTCAATGGCATCTTCGGCCTCATCGAGCAGATGCAGGCGGTCGACACCGCAGGCGTCGAGCCGATGAGCCATCCGCAGGAGCTCGCCACCCGCCTGCGTCCCGACATCGTCACCGAGACCGACCGCCGCGACGCCTTCCAGCGGGTTGCGCCGCAGACCGAGGCCGGCCTCTACCTGGTCCCGAAAGTCATCGAATGATCCGCCCCGCGACCGCGCTCCCCGTCGCTGCGCCCGACCGCATCGACCGCTCGCGCGCCGCGGCGCCAACCTGCCCGACCGAAAAATGATCAACGCTTCCCTCCCGGAACTGCGCCGCGCGCTCGACGCCCGGCAGATCTCCGCCGTCGAACTCGCGGGCCTGTTCCTCGACCGCATCGACGCGCTGAACCCCGCGCTCAACGCCTTCATCACCGTCGACCGCGAGGGCGCGCTCGCGGCCGCCCGCGCGGCCGACGCGCGCATCGCCGCCGGCAGCGCCAGGCCGCTCACCGGCATCCCGCTCGCGCACAAGGATGTGTTCTGCACCGAGGGCGTGCTGACCACCTGCGGCTCGAAGATGCTGGCCAACTTCGTCAGCCCCTACGACGCGCACGTGGTCAGCCTGCTCAAGGCCGCCGGCGTGGTGAGCCTGGGCAAGGCCAACATGGACGAGTTCGCGATGGGCTCTTCGAACGAGAGCTCGTATTACGGCGCAGTGAAGAACCCGTGGAACCTCGACCGCATTCCCGGCGGCTCCTCGGGCGGCTCGGCCGCCGCGGTGGCGGCGCGCCTGGCGCCGATCGCCACCGGCACGGACACCGGCGGCTCGGTGCGCCAGCCCGCGGCCTACTGCGGCATCACCGGCATCAAGCCGACCTACGGCCTGGTGAGCCGCTACGGCATGATCGCCTATGCCTCGTCGCTCGACCAGGGCGGCGCCTTCGGCGCCAGCGCCGAGGACTGCGCGCTGCTGCTGGGCGCGATGACCGGCTTCGACGAGCGCGACTCCACCAGTCTGGAGCGCCCGGCCGAGGACTACGCCGCCGCGCTCGCCGCGCCGGCCTCCGCCCGGCCGCTCGAAGGCCTGCGCATCGGCCTGCCGCGCGAGTTCTTCGCCGAGGGCATGTCCGACGACGTGCGCGCCACCATCGACGCCGCAATCGCGCAGTACCGCGCGCTCGGTGCCACCACGGTCGTGGTCTCGCTGCCCAACGCGAAACTGGCGATCCCGGCCTACTACGTGATCGCGCCGGCCGAGTGCTCGAGCAACCTGTCACGCTTCGACGGCGTGCGCTACGGCCACCGCGCCGCCGAATACGGCGACCTCGCCGACCTGTACGCAAAGAGTCGCGCCGAAGGCTTCGGCGCCGAGGTCAAGCGCCGCATCCTGGTCGGCACCTACGTGCTCTCGCACGGCTACTACGACGCCTACTACCTGCAGGCCCAGCGCCTGCGCCGCCTGATCGCGCAGGACTTCCAGGCCGCGCTGCAGCACTGCGACCTCATTGCCGGCCCGACCACGCCGACGACCGCCTGGGCGCTCGGCGAGAAGGCCGACGATCCGGTGCAGATGTACCTGTCGGACATCTACACCATCGCGGTGAACCTCGCCGGCCTGCCCGGCCTGTCGCATCCGGCCGGCTTCGGCGCCGACGGGCTGCCGGTGGGCCTGCAGCTGGTCGGCGACTACTTCGCCGAGACCCGCCTGCTGAACGCGGCGCACCGCTTCCAGCAGGCCACCGACTGGCACGCGCAGCGGCCGGCATGCGCCGCGTGAATCGCATGAGACTCGCGAGCGCAGGCGCGATGCGCCGTGTCGGCGGGCGCCTCGGTGCGCTCGCCGGCACCGTGCTGCTGGCCGCCTGCGCACTCCCGGCGCTACCGCCCGCCGACGCGCCGATCAGCGACGAGGTGCTCGCCAGCCCGAGCTCGGCTGGCAAGCGCCTGCGCCCGATGCCCTGGCGGCCGCTCGACGTGCGCGCCGACTGCCGCTTCCGCGACGAGGCCGGCTACACCACGCGAATCACGCTCGACGTGGCGCAGTCGAAGGTGAAGGCCTTCAACGCCGACGTCGACATCCCGCGCCGCGGCAGCTGCAGCTTCCACGGCCCGTTCACGCAGACGCGCGAGAAGCCGAGCGTGCAGCTGCGCGCGCCCGACGGCTGCACGGTGGACATCTTCGAGCAGGGCACGGCGGTCACCGTCGGCTTCGCCAACTGCGCCAGCCGCTGCACCCGCAGCGCCTTCGATTACCTGTGGCCGATCCTCATCGATCGGACCAACGGCCAGTGCCACTGAGCGGCCGGCCGCACGCGACACGAGAACACACCATGAGCCGATCCGATTGGGAAGTCGTCATCGGGCTGGAAGTCCACGCCCAGCTCAACACCGCCAGCAAGATCTTCTCCGGCGCCAGCACCGCCTTCGGCGCCGAGCCCAACCGCCAGGCGAGCGCGGTGGACATCGCCCTGCCCGGCGTGCTGCCGGTGCTCAACCGCGGCGCGGTCGAGCGCGCGATCCGCTTCGGCCTGGCGATCGGCGCCCACGTCGCCGAGAAGAGCGTGTTCGCGCGCAAGAACTACTTCTACCCCGACCTCCCCAAGGGCTACCAGATCAGCCAGATGGACCTGCCGGTGGTGGTTGGCGGCGCGATCACGATCCGCGTCGGCGAGGGCGAGGCCGCCTATGAGAAGACGGTGCGCCTGACCCGCGCCCACCTCGAGGAAGACGCGGGCAAGAGCCTGCACGAGGACTTCCACGGCATGACCGGCATCGACCTCAACCGCGCCGGCACACCGCTGCTCGAGATCGTCTCCGAGCCCGACATGCGCTCGTCCGCCGAGGCGGTGGCCTACGCCCGCACGCTGCACGCGCTGGTGCGCTGGATCGACATCTGCGACGGCAACATGCAGGAGGGCTCGTTCCGCTGCGACGCCAACGTCTCGGTGCGCAAGAAGGGCGCCACGGAGTTCGGCACCCGGCGCGAGATCAAGAACCTCAACTCCTTCCGCTTCCTGCAGCAGGCGATCGATTACGAGGTGCAGTGGCAGATCGACACCCTCGAGGACGGCGGCCGCGTCCACCAGGCCACGGTGCTGTTCGACCCCGATACCGGCGAGACGCGCATGATGCGCAGCAAGGAAGACGCCCACGACTACCGCTACTTCCCCGACCCCGACCTGCTGCCGCTGGTGATCGCGCCCGAATGGAAGGCGCGCGTGCAGGCGGAGATGCCCGAGCTGCCGGGGGCGATGAAGGCGCGCTTCATGGACGCCTGGGGGCTGTCGGCCTACGACGCCACCACGCTCACCGCCTCCAAGGAGGTCGCCGACTTCTACCAGGCTACGGTGTCGGCCGCCGGCGCCACACTCGCGAAGCCTTGCGCCAACTGGGTCATGGGCGATCTTGCCGCGCGCCTCAACAAGGCCGAGCTCGACGTCGCCGCCTCGCCGGTCTCACCGGCGCAGCTCGCCGCACTGGTCGCGCGCATCGCGGACAGCACGATCTCCAACGCGATCGGCAAGAAGGTGTTCGAGGCGCTGTGGAACGGCGAGGGGTCGACGGCCGACGAGGTCATCGACAAGCAGGGCCTGAAGCAGGTGACGGATACCGGCGCGATCGAGGCCATGATCGACGAGGTGCTCGCCGCCAACCAGAAGTCGGTGGACGAATTCCGCGCCGGCAAGGAGAAGGCCTTCAACGCCCTGGTCGGCCAGGTCATGAAGGCAAGCAAGGGCAAGGCCGGCCCCGCCCAGGTCAATGAGCTGCTGAGGAAGAAGCTCGGCGCCTGAGCGGGACGGCAGCCGCGAACGGAGGGTTCCACGATGTGCCAGTTGCTGGGCATGAACTGCAACGTGCCGACCGACATCTGCTTCTCGTTCGCGGGCTTCCGTGCGCGCGGCGGGCTCACCGACCACCACCGCGACGGCTGGGGGATCGCCTTCTTCGAGGGGCGCGGCGTGCGCGTCTTCCTCGACCCGGCGCCGAGCGCGCATTCGCCGGTGGCGGAACTGGTGAATCGCTACCCGATCCGCTCGCTCAACGTCATCGCCCACATCCGCAAGGCCACCCAGGGCGACATCCGGCTCGAGAACACCCACCCCTTCCAGCGCGAGCTGTGGGGGCGCTACTGGATCTTCGCCCACAACGGCAACCTGAAGGACTTCGCGCCGCGGCTCTCGGGGCGTTTCCTGCCGGTCGGCAGCACCGACTCGGAGCTCGCCTTCTGCCACCTCCTCGACACGCTGGCCGCGCGCTTTCCCGCGGGCAAGCCCGCACCCGCGGAACTGCATGCGGCGTTGCGCGAGCTCGCGCTCGAGATCGGCGGCCGCGGCGAATTCAACTTCCTGCTCTCGGACGGCGACTGGCTTTTCGCGCACTGCTCGTCGCGGCTGTGCTACATCGTCCGGCGCGCTCCGTTCGCCGAGGCCCACCTCGCCGACGAGGACCTCACGGTGGACTTTCGTCGCCTTACCGGTCCGCAGGACCGTGTCGCGGTGATCGCCACCACGCCGCTTACCGACAACGAGCACTGGGCGCAGATCCCGCCCGGCAACCTGGTCGCCTTCCGCGACGGCGAGACGATCGCGCTAGGCGAAACTGCAACCGTAGCGCAGGATTACCCGCGTCGGGGCGACGACCGCAGCACGAGTGCGTAACAGTTCCTCGCCCACCCTCACCGTCGCGCCTAGATTGAAATTCCGTCAAACCCTCCGCAGCCGACCGAGAAGCTCCCATGGATTGTCCTCTGTGCGCCCTGCCGTCCGAACTCACGCTCTGGGAGGACGAGCGCTGCCGCGTCATCCGCGTCGATGACGCCGCTCACCCGGGCTTCTGCCGGGTGGTGTGGGGCGAGCACGTGGCCGAGATGACCGACCTCTCTCCGGCCGACCGCCGTCACCTGCTCGACGTGGTGATGGCGACCGAGGCTGCGCTGCGCGGCCTGCTGAATCCCGACAAGATCAACCTCGCCAGCTTCGGCAACATGGTGCCGCACCTGCACTGGCACGTGATCCCGCGCTACCGCGACGACCGCCACTTCCCCGAGTCGGTGTGGGGCGCAGCGCAGCGCGAGGGCGTGATCCACCCTGCCGCCGATGCGGTCGCCCTCGCGCGCGCGATCGACGGCGCGCTGCACCCGGGCGGACCGGACTGAGAACGAGCGAAGCCATGGACTACAGCCAGCCCGCAGTCTGCCTCGCCCTGCTGCAGAAGCTGCACCCGACCGATTTCCGCGCCACGCACGCCAGCCTGGCGCGCATCGTCAACGGTCTGCTCGAGGCCTCGCCGGCGCCCAACCAGCACCTCGAGGTCCTGGAAGCGGCGCGCGAGACGCTCGGCTTCGTGCAGGGCGAAATGGCGCACGCCTATGCGATGCACCCGCAGCCTCCGGCACGCACCCGGGAGGGAGGTGCGCTGGAGCGCGTCGTGTCGCTCTGGAAAGCCGTGGCACGTTCGTACGCGCGCATCGCCGGCGCCGACGCCCGCGAAGGCACGCTCGAGGACCAGCGCGCACTGCTCGCCCAACGCCGGGTGTTCTACGAGGGGCTCGCGCTGGTCGAGTACTACCGCGCCCACCTCGAGCTCCCGCAAGGCCTGTGGCGGGCGGTGCATGTCGCCTATGACGATGCAGTGCGCAGCGGAGTGGCACAGGTGCGTGTTCCCGACCCCCTCAACGAGGTCTGGCGTGCGCAGAGTGCCCAGGAGGCCTACGCCGCCACCCTGCTCGTCGAGCTCGCCAATCCTTATGGTCGCGGCGAGCGCGAACTGAATTGGGTCGTGCGCTGGGCGCAGCGCTTCGCGCCCTACTGCACCCTCGACACCGGCATCGAAGGCCACAAGCCCAGCACCTACGGCATCGACACCGACGGTGACAGCGGACTGCGTCCGCTCGGCCTCCTCACCCGGACTCCGACCGTGCTGCGCTTCGACGGCAGCGGGCTCGCCACGCAGATCCAGGCAGTCCTCGCGCAGTTCAAGCGCGGCGTCACGCCCGCCTCGCTCGGGCTCGGCAACGACTGCTCCGCCAGCTCGAGCGCCCGCCTTCTGCTGTCCCTTTACCGCCCCTGGGGCCTCGCCGCCTCCGGACGGCGTTTCCCGCGCCGGCAGAAATCCGGCGACATCGACTTCACCGGCGACTGGCTCGCGATCGGCTACGCGATCAAGGGCGAGCTTTTCCAGCAGCCCGTCACCGAGCAGCGACCGCGGGCCTTCCGCGACGACATTTCCCTGCTCACCTTCGGCGAGCGGGTGCCCACCGTCGATGGCAGCACCTCGGAAAGCCGGCGACACGAATCCCAGGCGATGAGTCTCGGCATGGAGTGCGAGCGCTGGGAGCTCATGGACCAGTCGGTAGGTGGCTTCCGCCTGCGCCGCACCGGCGACGGCACTCGCCTGGATCACCATCAGCTCGTCGGCATCCGTCCGCCCGACGCCGATCAACTGCTGATCGCCGACCTGAGCTGGTTGATGTACCGCAGCGACGGCACGCTGGAGGTAGGCATCAACGTGCTGCCCGGGGTGCCGCGGGTGGTTGGCGTTCGTCGCCCGACCGCGCGCGTCGGTCCACGCGAGCCCTTCCACCAGGCCTTCATGCTGCCGCCCTCGCCGGCGCTCAAGACCGCAGGTGCGCTGGTGCTGCCGCCCGCATGGTTCAAGAAGGACCGCATCCTCGAAGTGCAGGATGGCGATGAACGCCAGCAGGTGCGCCTGCTCAAGGTGCTGATGCGTGGCGCCAACTTCGACCAGTGCAGCTTCGAAGCGGTCGAGCAGGAAGTCAGCCCGGCGTGAGCCTCGACGGCGGGAAACGCAGCACGAAACGGCTGCCCCGCCCCGGTTCGCTCTCGATCACGAGTTCCCCCTGATGGCGGGTGGTCACATGCTTGACGATCGCGAGGCCCAGCCCGGTGCCGCCGGTCTCGCGCGAGCGCCCGCGGTCCACCCGATAGAAACGCTCGGTCAGGCGCGGGATGTGCACGGGGTCGATGCCGATGCCGTCATCCGCCACCCAGAACTCGCCGCCCCCCGCCATGGCACGCCAACCAATCTCGATGTGGCCGCCAGCCGGCGTGTAGCGCACGGCGTTGCTGGCGAGGTTGGAAAAGGCGCTGCGCAGCTCCTTGTGGCTGCCGAGGAGCTCGCCACCGCCCTCGAGCACCACGCTCACCTCGTGACGACCCGCCGAGAGCAGCTCGCAATCGCGCACCACGTCGCGCACCAGCACCTGCGCATCCACCCTCTCCTCCACGGGCGCCGGGGCACCGGTCTCGAGCGCGGACAGGGTCAGCAACTCCTCGATCAGCCGCTGCATCCGTGAGGATTGCTCGCTGGCAAGGTTCAGGTACTCCAGCACCTCATCGCGCCCGTAGTCGTCCACGCCGTCGATCAGGGTCTCGAGGAAGCCGCCGACCACGGTCAACGGGGTACGCAGCTCATGCGACACGTTGGAGACGAAGTCGCGCCGCATGGTCTCCAGGCGCTCGAGCTGGGAGACGTCGCGCGACAACACCATGCGCCGATTGCCGGCGAATCCGATCACCTGCACCTGCAGGCTGCGGTCGCGCCGGCGCAGCGAGCGCATCACCAGCGGCTCGGCGTACTCCCGCGCAGCGAGATAGCCGACGAACTCGGGCTGGCGCACCAGGCCGGGCAGCGCCATGCGCAAGTCCTTGCGGCGATCGAGATCGAAATGCTGCTCGGCCATCGGGTTCATCCACTCGATGGAGTCGTCCTCGGCCAGGTAGATCACCCCCTCGGGCATGGCCAGCGCGGCCTGCTGGAAGCGGCCGAGTTCGGCGGAGAGGCGCTCCTTGACCTCGCACTCGCGCTGCAGGCGGTCGCCGATCTCGGCAAAGATGCGTCCCCACAGGCCCTCTGCCTGTGGTACCGGCGTGCCCACCGGCTGACGCGCCCAAGTGACGAGGAGGCGCAGGTTGCGCACCAGCATGGTCGCCCAGCCGACGAGACCGACCACCAGCAGGGCCAGTGCGGCATCGCTACCGCGGTAGGCGACCGCGAGCGCAGCGAGCACCAGCAGCGTGCCCAGCGGCAGGACGATGACGAGGGCGACGTAGCTGAGCGGGCGGCGGATCACTTGGAGGGCCAGACGGGCGAAGGATCAGGACGCGGCAGCGGCCTGCGCGGTGTGGACCGAAAAACGATAACCACTGCCGCGCACGGTCTGGACGAGTGCGTCGTGTGCGCTGGGCTCGAGGGCACAGCGCAGGCGGCGGATATGAACGTCCACTGTGCGCTCCTCGACGAAGACGTGGTCGCCCCAGACCTGGTCGAGCAATTGCGCACGCGAATGCACGCGCTCGGGATGGGTCATCAGGAAGTGCAGCAGGCGGAACTCGGTGGGCCCGAGCGCGAGCGCGGTCTCGCCTGCGCTGACACGGTGGGTCGCGGGATCGAGACGCAGGCCGCCGAGCTCGACCACGTCCTCGGTGGTCTGCGGCGCACGCCGGCGCAGCACCGCCTTGATGCGCGCGACCAGCTCGCGCGGGCTGAAGGGCTTGGTGACGTAGTCGTCGGCGCCGATCTCGAGTGCGGTCACCTTGTCCTGCTCCTCGCCGCGCGCGGTCAGCATGATGATCGGGATGTCGCGGGTGCGCTCGTCTGCGCGCAACCGGCGGGCAAACTCGACGCCCGAGGCACCGGGCAGCATCCAGTCCAGCAGCACCAGATCGGGCAGCGCCTCGCGCACGATGCGCTGCGCGCCCTCGGCGTCGTTGGCGCGCACCACATGGTGGCCGGCGCGGGCGAGATTGGCCGCGATCAGTTCCTGGATCGCCGGCTCGTCTTCCACGAGCAGTATGTTCGCTGGCATGCCTGTGCTCCCTGAAAAATGCCCGTGAAGTGTATTGCAGCTCCTTGAAGCTTTGATGACACGTCATCGAAGCGCAATGCGCAATCCCCGCGCGCCTCCGTCCGGACCGGACAGGAGGTGCGCGGGGATTGCGCAACTTGCTGTTGTTGCGGAGCTACACGGGCAGGATGCTTGCGATCACCGCGCCAGAGAGAGCGTGACGCAGGAGGGCTGGTGCACCGGTCTGCTGGGGGTTCAGCCTCCCTGCCAGAGCGCGTCGACCGTCCGCGGCGCCAGCGCCAGCAACGCCCGGCGGCGATAACCGACACCGGTGACGGTGGTCTTGAGCACGTTCGAGGTCCTTCGCACCCGCTGGGACAGGGTCCCTGCGGCGGCGGCATCCCAGCACCCACCCACGAGCTCGTCGGTGGGCACGAGCAGCGGCGCGGAGTTGGCGCCGGTGATCGCCACCTTCAGGCCGGCGATCCGGTCTCCCTCACGGCGCAGGGCGACGGCGACCCCCGCGAGCGGGAAATCGACCGCGTCGCGGATGCGCGCCTTCACGTAGGCGGTCTTCCAGCCGCTGGCGGGGGGAAGCTCCACCGCCGCGACCAGTTCGCCGCGCTCAAGGCTCAGGTGTCCCGCCCCGTCTTCGCGGAACAGTTCCTCCACCGCGATGCCGCGCCTGCCCGCGGGCCCGACGATGTCGACGCGGGCGCCCAGCACCATCAGGGCCGGCGCCACATCGCCGTGATAGGTGGCGTAGCAGCGGTCGTTCTTGACGATGACGTGGCACGTGTCGCCCTGGTACTTGAGGCAATAGCCGTTGGCGGAGCGCCACCACTCGCTCTGGTTGTAGAAGATGCAGCGCGTGTCCTGGCACAGGTTGCCCCCCAGGGTGGCCGCGGCGCGATGGGTCGGACCCGCCACCACTTCGGCGGCCTGGGACAGCGCGGGCCAGTTCGCGCGGACGAGCGCGTGCTCGGCGATGGCCTCCAGGGTGGCAGCCGCACCGATGCGCAAGCTGCCGTCGGCGAGGATGGAGATGGCGCCCAGGCCATCGACCCCGGTCAGATCCACCAGGGCAGCGGGCTGGCCCAGTCCGCGGCGGAGGTTGGGCAGCAGGTCGGTGCCGGCCGCCAGGGGTACGGCACCCTCGGCGGCGAGGGCGCTGACCGCGTCGGCCAGGGTCGCGGGGCGTTGAGTGCGGAAATCGGCGAGGATGTTCATGCTGCGGCTTCCTTGGCGTCGAGCAGTTCGGTGATGCGGTCTGGGCTGAGCGGGAAATCGGTGGCGCGCACGCCGACCGCCTCGTACACCGCCTCCTGGACGGCGGGAAGGAAGCCGGCGAGCATGCCCTCCGAGGCTTCCTTGGCGCCGAACGGTCCGTTGGGGTCGAGGCTCTCGACGATGATCACCTCGATGTCGGGGCTCTCCATCATGGTGGGGACCCGGTAATCGAGGATGTTGCCGTGCAGCATCCTGCCCTTGTCATAGACGACCTCCTCCGACAGGGCCTGGCCCATGCCCATCCACACGCCGCCTTGCGTCTGCCCTTCCACCGCGAGCGGGTTGAGCGCCTTGCCCACGTCGACTGCCACCCAAACCTTGTGCGCGGTGACCTTGCCGGTGATCTCGTCCACCGAGGCCTCCACCACCTGGGCGGCGTAGCAGAAGCCCATGGTGGCGCCGATCGCGCTGCCGCGGATGCGCTTGTCGCCCTGGAACTCGGTCGGGCAGGTGAAGGTGCCCTTCACGGTGATGGTGCCGGAATCGACCATCGCGGCCTTGACCACCTCCTGGAAGGTGAGCCCGGGGTCCTGGCTGCCCGAGACCATGAACAGCTCGTCGATGACCTCGATGTCCTCCTCGCGGGCGTCGAGCTTCTTCGCCGCCGCCTTGACCAGGATGCCCTTGAGTTCCTCGGCGGCGGAGATGGAGGCGTTGCCGACCATGAAGGTGACGCGCGACGAATACGAGCCGTTGTCCTTCGGCGTCAGCGCGCTGTCGGCGGAGATCACCCGGATGCGGTCCAGGCGCACGCCCAGCACCTCGGCGGCCACCTGTGAGGCCATGGTGTTGGACCCCTGGCCGATATCGGCGGCGCCGGTCAGCAGGGTGATGCCGCCGTCGAAGTCGAGCTTCAGGTTGACGGTGGCGTGGGGTTCGCCCGTCCAGTGCTTGGGCGTCGAGGTGCCCGAGACGAAATGCGACAGCGCGATGCCCAGGCCGCGCCCCTTGGGCAGCCTGCCCTTGCGCTCCTCCCAGCCCGAGGCGGCCTTGACCTTCTCGAGGCACTCCGGCACGCCATAGCTCATCACCCGCTGGGCATACAGGGTGACGTAGGGGATCTCCGGCAGCATGTTGATCTGGCGGATGCGCAGCGAGTCGATGCCGAGCTCCTCGGCCATCTCGGTGAGCAGCGCCTCGAAGGCGGCGCGGGTGTCCACGGTTCCGTGGCCGCGCATCGCGCCGCTCGGCGGCAGATTGGTGTAGACGCGCCAGGCGTCATGCTTGATCGCCGGGATGTGGTAGAGCCCGTGCATCAGCGCGCCGCTGTAGAGGATGGTGATAATGCCGTAGCCGGCATACGCACCGCCGGCCTGGGTGGCCTCCAGCGCGAGGGCGGCGATCTTGCCGTCCTTCTTGAGGCCGAGCTTCATCTTCACCTCGGTCCACGGCCTGCCGCGATGCGCGATGAAGGTCTCCTCGCGGGTCTGCACCAGGCGGACCGTGCCCCTGGCCTTGCGCGCGAGCAGCGCGGCGATGATCTCGAAGTGCAGCGTCTCGGTGCGCGCACCAAAGCCGCCGCCCAGGAAGGGCTTGATCACACGAATGCGGGCCGAGTCCATCTGCAGGCAGGCCGCCACCTTCAGGTGCACGTAATACGGCACCTGGGTGGTGGTGTTCAGCGTCAGCATGTCGCGCACCGGGTCGTACTCGGCCAGGGTGGCGTTGAGCTCCATGTGGACGTGGTTGACGCCGGCGAAGGTGTAGGTCTTCTCGCGGATCAGGTCGGCCTCGGCGAAGGCCGCAGCGACGTCGCCGAACTCGGCGTGCACCTCGCGCAGCACGTTGTCGGGCTTGTCGTCGTGGATCGCGACCGCGCCCGCCTTGCGCGCCGCCTTGGGGGTGAAGTACGCGGGCAGGACCTCGTACTCGACCCGGATCAGGCCGAGCGCCTTCTCCGCCGTCACCTCGTCGATCGCGGCGACCGCCGCCACCGGATCGCCGCGATAGCGCACCTTCTCGCGCGCGAGCGGGTATTCATTCTCGGCGATGGGCAGCACGCCGTAGGGCACCGGGGTCTCGGCGCCGGTGCAGACCGCGAACACACCCTCCAGCGCCTCGGCCGCCGCGGTGTCGATGGAGAGGATGCGGGCGTGGGCGTGCGGCGAGCGCAGGATACGCCCGACCATCGCATCCGGGGCGGCGATGTCTGCGGTGTATTTGGCCTTTCCGGTGACCTTCTCGACCCCGTCCACCAAGGGTGTGCGGGCGCCGACGGTACCGTTCTTCGGAAACCTCGCGTTCATTTCGCCTCCTCCGCGCACAGCCTCGCCGCCGCCGCGGCCTCCACGGACTCGATGATCTTCACGTAGCCGGTGCAGCGGCACAGGTTGCCGGCCAAGGCCGTCTTGATCTCCTCGCGCGAGGGATCGGGGTTCTTGCGCAGCAGCGCTTCGGACGCCATCAGCATGCCCGGCGTGCAGAAGCCGCACTGGGTGCCCAGCTTCTCGTGGAAGGCGGCCTGCAGCTTCGAGAGCCTGCCGTAGGTCGACAGCGACTCGACGGTCTCCACCTTCCTGCCGGCGACCTGGTGGGCGAGGGTGGAACAGGCCAGGCGGGGGCGATCGTCCACCAGGACGGTGCAGGCGCCGCATTCGCCGCCATCGCAACCCTGCTTGGTGCCGGTCAGGCCGACCGCCTCGCGCAGGTAGTCCAGCAGCAGCATGTTGTCGGGAACGAGGTCCTCACGGAGACGCCCGTTGAGGGTCAGGCGAAGGATGTTCTTCAAGATTCGGCTCCTATTCCCGCGCGAGCGGTCGGGGTTTCACTGTCTGGTTGGTAAAGCCGGGTCAGCAGGTCGATCAGCGTCGCGCGCTCGGTCTCGTCGAGGCGCGCGGAGAACACCCGGTCCTGGCGCATCACGGCGTCCTGGATACGTCGCAGCGCCCGCGCGCCGGTCGCCGTCAGCTGCAGCCGGTAGCGCCTGCGGTCGGAGGGAGAGGCGTCACGGACGATCAGCCCCTTTTGCTCCAGTTGATCGACGACCTTGACGATCGAGGAGCGGTCCACCTCCATGGCGATGGCCAGCGCGGTCTGACTCAGCCCGGGGTTGTTGCCGATCGCCTGGAGCATGCCGTAGAGGCCGGGCGTGATCCCCTCCGCGGCGCTGACGGCGTGCGCGAAATGCCTGAACGACGCGAGCTGCGCGCGGCGCAGGTGGAAACCGAGCTCGTCCGCCATGGGGCCATGGAACACCGCGGCCGACTTGCCAGGGATCGGATCTTCCAGGAGCATGCTGTTGGCGCCTCGAATTGTTTGTGTTCCAATTGTTGCTCTAACAAACCTTTTCTGCAACTGGATTGTTTGTCGATTCGACGAGATGAGCGCCGCCCGTCGGGCGCCTTCCACCGGCACGGCGGCTCCCGCCTGCGCGGCGGAGCGATCGGGACGCGATCGTCACCTCCTTCGCCGCCATGCGTGGCGAGCACACGTCCGCACTCGCCGCGTCCACACTCGCCGCCTCCGCACCCGGGAACGCTCCATGACCGAACTCTCCACGCCAGCCACGGCCCCTCTTCAGGCGATACCCGATACCGAGTGTGCGGTACGCGAATGCTTCGGGCTGGACAGCGACCTGCGGGTGCCGGCCTTCAGCCAGGGCAGCGAGCATGTGCCGCAGCGCGACGACACCTACCGCTTCGACCCCGACACCACGATGGCCATCCTGGCGGGCTTCGCCTTCAACCGGCGGGTGATGATCCAGGGCTATCACGGCACCGGAAAATCGACCCACATCGAGCAGGTGGCCGCGCGCCTGAACTGGCCGTGCGTGCGCGTGAACCTCGACAGCCACGTCAGCCGCATCGACCTGATCGGCAAGGACGCCATCGTGCTGCGCGAAGGCAAGCAGGTGACCGAGTTCCGCGAGGGCATCCTGCCCTGGGCGCTGCAGCATGCCTGCGCGCTGGTCTTCGACGAATATGACGCCGGACGCCCCGACGTGATGTTCGTGATCCAGCGCGTGCTGGAGGTCGAAGGCAGGCTCACCCTGCTCGACCAGTCGCGGGTGATCCGCCCGCATCCGGCGTTTCGCCTGTTCGCCACCGCCAACACCATCGGCCTGGGCGATACCACCGGCCTCTATCACGGCACCCAGCAGATCAACCAGGCCCAGATGGACCGCTGGAACATCGTCGCGACCCTGAACTACCTCGAGCACGATGCCGAGGTGCAGATCGTCCTGGCCAAGATGCCCGCGTTCGACAGCAAGGAGGGGCGCGCGCGCGTGGCCGCCATGGTGACGCTGGCCGAGCTCACCCGCCGCGGCTTCATCGACGGTGACCTGTCCACAGTCATGTCGCCGCGCACGGTGCTGACCTGGGCCGAGAACACGCTGATCTTCGGGGATCTCCGCTTCGCCTTCCGGGTCAGCTTCCTGAACCGCTGCGACGAGACCGAGCGCGCGGTGGTGGCCGAGTATTACCAGCGCTGCTTCGGCGAGGAACTGATCGATCCGCGCAGGCCCGCGCGCTGATCGCGGCATCATGGCAAGCGCGCGCTCTCGTCCCCCGCCCATGCGCGGAAGCGGGACCACGGCCATCTTCATTCGGGCGGTCGACAGCACCCTGCGTGCGATCGCCGGTCAGGACGGCCGCGCGGCCACCTCGCCCGGAGCGGATGCCATCGAGCCCGCTACGCTGCCGCCCGTCCTGACGACGCAGGACGTCGTCCGCCTGCGTGGCCGGGCCGACGCGCTGGCCTTGCGCCTGCGCCATCACGACGCGCGTCTGCATGCCCTGCACGAACTGGGGAGCGAGCAGGCGCGCGCGGCGTACGAGGCGATCGAACAGGCACGCGTCGAAGCCGTGGGGGAGAGTCGGATGGCCGGCGTGGGCGGCAATATCGCCGCCATGCTCGACCAGGACTGCCGGGACAGGAGGCTCGATCGCGCGACCGACCGGGAACAGGTTCCGCTGGCCGAGGCCCTGCGTGTGCTCGCCCGTGAACGCTTCTGCGCAACGCCGCCACCCCCTGCTGCGCGGGCGATGGCCGAGTTGTGGCGGCCTTTCGTCGACGCTCGCATCGGTCCGCGGCTCGAGGCCCTGCGCGAACACCTGCGCGACGAGCGCGCCTTCGCCACAGGATTGCGGGAACTGATCGGGGCGCTCGGCCTGGATGGCCCCGCCAGCGCAGCGCGGGAGCAGCGCAAGCTCGCCCACCACGAGGCCGCGACGGGCGAGGAGGACGCCCCGCAGCAGCCGCAGGCGGGCGGAGCGGCCGCGTCCGATGCGCAGCCCGCGTTGCGCCAGGCGTCGCCCGGACGATGCGAGGGCGAGCGGACTGCAGCCGCAGACCTGGCTGCCGAGCCGGAGCGGGCGGACGCGGGCGACCCGGTGCGCGACAGCCCCCCTCCGCTGGGCCAGGGCGCGTCCTACCGTGCCTATACCACCACCTTCGACCAGACCGTGGGCGCGGAGGAGCTCTGCGACGCGTCCGAGCTGCACCGCCTGCGCGCCCGCCTGGACCGCGAGCTGGCGCGTCTGCCCGAGCTCGTCGGCCGCCTCGCCACCCGGCTGCAGCGGCGCCTCCTGGCCATGCAGATGCGCGACTGGGCCTTCGATCTCGAGGAGGGCCTGCTCGACCCCGGGCGGCTCGAGCGCATCGTCGTCAGCCCCGATCATGGCCTGTCGTTCAGGATGGAGAAAGCCTCGGCCTTCCGCGACAGCGTGGTCGGCCTGCTGATCGACAATTCCAGTTCGATGCGCGGTCGTCCGCTCGCGATGGCGGCGATGAGCGCCGACATCCTCGCCCGTACGCTGGAGCGCTGCGGCATCCGGGTGGAGATCCTCGGCTTCACCACGCGCACCTGGAAGGGCGGGCGCGCCCGCGAGCAATGGGAGCGCGACGGCCGGGCGTCCGCCCCGGGGCGGCTGGCCGAATTGCGCCACATCATCTACAAGGCTGCGGACACGCCGTGGCGGCGTGCGCGCAAGAACCTGGGCCTGATGCTGCGCGACGGCCTCGCCAAGGAGAACATCGACGGCGAGGCCCTGCTGTGGGCGCACCGCCGCCTGCTCGCCCGCCCCGAGGCGCGGCGCATCCTCGTCGTCGTGTCGGATGGCGCGCCGGCGGACAACGCCACGCTGTCGGCCAACCCGGGCGATTACCTGGAACGCCACCTCCACGAGGTGATCGCCTGGATCGAGCAGCGCTCGCCGGTCGAGCTGCTGGCCATCGGCATCGGCCACGACGTCACCCGCCATTACCGTCGCGCGGTGACCCTGCGCGATGCCGACGAACTTGGCGCCGCCTTGCTGGAGCAGTTGTCACGCCTGTTCGACGAGCGGGTCTGAGCACGGCCGTGCATCGAAACGGCGCCGCGGCGATTCGGGTATGATTGGGTCCCCTGAAAGCGGACCAACACCATGGCCGGACTCGACGAAAACACCCCGACGCCCACCGACATCATCGTCCATCGCGAGCGCAAGACGCTCGAGGTGGCTTTCGACGATGGCAGCCGCTTCGAGTTGCCGTTCGAGTTCCTGCGCGTCTATTCGCCCTCCGCCGAGGTGCGCGGCCACGGTCCCGGCCAGGAAACCCTGCAACAGGGCAAACGCGACGTCGACATCGTGGATCTCGCCCCGGTCGGCAACTACGCCATCAAGCCCACCTTCTCGGACGGCCACGACAGCGGCCTGTTCTCCTGGGACTACCTGTTCGCGATCGGTCGCAACCAGGAAGAATTGTGGAACAACTATCTCGAGGCCCTCGAAAGCGCAGGCGGCACCCGCGACCCGTCCAAGGTCCCGCCCCCGCCGCCAAAGGGTGGCTGCGGCCACCATCACTGAGCAGATCATGAGCGACAAGACGACCCACTTCGGCTTCCAGACCGTGGCCGAGGAGCTTAAGGAAAAGAAGGTCGCCGAGGTGTTTTCCTCGGTGGCGCAGAAGTACGACGTGATGAACGACCTCATGTCGTTCGGCCTGCACCGGCTGTGGAAGCACTTCACCATCCAGGTCTCGGGCGTGCGCGAAGGCGACCGCGTGCTCGACGTGGCCGGCGGCACCGCCGACCTCTCGCTCGCCTTCGCGAAGAAGGTCGGGCGCAGCGGCCAGGTCTGGCTCACCGACATCAACCACGCCATGCTGGCGCGCGGCCGCGACCGCATGATCGACCACGGCCTCGCGATGCCTGCCGCGCAGTGCAACGCCGAGAAGCTGCCCTTCCCCGACGACTGGTTCGACTGCGTCACCGTGGCCTTCGGCCTGCGCAACATGACCCACAAGGACGTCGCCCTCGCCGAGATGCGCCGCGTGCTGCGCCCCGGCGGACGCCTGCTGGTGCTCGAGTTCTCGCGCGTGTGGAAGCCGCTGTCGCCGTTCTACGACCTCTACTCCTTCAAGCTGCTCCCGTGGATGGGCGATAAGGTCGCCAACGACGCGGAGAGCTATCGCTATCTCGCCGAATCCATCCGCATGCACCCCGGGCAGGAAGAATTGAAGCAGATGATGGAACAAGCCGGCCTTTCCCGGGTCGACTACTTCAACCTGAGTGCCGGCGTCGTCGCCCTGCACCGCGGTTACAAGATCTGAACCAGGAGACCCCGACACATGAAGCAGTTCTTCCTAACCCTGATCGTCGCCGTGATGTCCTTCGGCTTCACGGCCACGGAGGCCGAGGCCAAGCGCCTCGGCAGTGGCAGTAGTTTCGGCATGCAGCGCCAGGCTACACCGCCTGCGCAGCGCCAGCCTGCTGCGACCCAGCAGCAGACGCCCGCTGCCGGTGCAGCCACCGCGGCCGCACAGCCCAAGCGCTCCTGGATGGGTCCGATCGCCGGCCTCGCCGCCGGCCTCGGCTTGGCCGCGCTGTTCTCGGCCTTCGGCCTCGGCGAGGGCTTCGCCAACTTCGTCATGATCCTGCTGCTCGCCGCAGCGGCCTTCTTCGTCTTCCGCCTGATCTTCCGGCGCGGAGCGAACGCGGCTACGCAGCAGCCCGCGCGTGACCTGCAGTACGCCGGCGCAGCGGCTGGCGCCGCGCAACAGGCCCGTCCGCAGCAGTTCGAGGCCGCTCGGCCCCTCGGTGGCGGCAGCGCCCCCGCGCAGACCGGCCTCGACAAGGCGCTCGCCATCGGCTTCGACGCCGAAGGCTTCGCCCGCCAGGCCAAGCTCAACTTCATCCGCCTGCAGGCGGCCAACGACGCCGGCAACCTCGACGACCTGCGCGAATTCACGACCCCCGAAGTGTTCGCCGAGCTGTGCATGCAGCTCAACGAGCGCAAGGGTGCCGAGCAGCGCACCGACGTGGTCGAGCTCGACGCCCAGGTGATCGACGTCGCCGAAGAGAACGATCGCTACGTCGTCAGCGTCCGCTTCACCGGACTGCTGCGCGAACAGGCCGACGCCGTGCCCGAAGCCTTCGACGAGATCTGGCACCTGAGCAAGCCGCTCGCAGGCAGCGGTGGCTGGCTGATCGCCGGGATCCAGCAGTCGCACTAAGCCGTCGGCGGGCACGCGTCGCGTGCCCCCGCCGTGTCGCGGGCCTGCCCGTGTCTCCCCGGAGGCATCGGCAGGCCCGCAGTGTCTTCAGCGCCCCGCCGCGACAGGATCGCCCTCGGCTGCGTATCCTCGGAGACTTCTCCTGCACGCCCCCTTCTCCGGAGCCCCCATCATGATTTCCAGCCTCTTCCTGTCGGCCACCAACCACCTGCTCGCGCAGGCCGGGTGGGCACGCCAGCGCCTGCAGCCGCATGCCGGACGCACGGCACGGCTGGTGCTCAGCCCGGTGGCGGAGATCGACTTTTCCGTCGCCAACGATGGCCAGCTCGCCGAGTGGAGCGGTGAGGAAGCGCCCGAGGTGAGCCTGCGCCTCGCCGTGGCCGACCTGCCACAGCTGCTTGTGGACGGCCTGGAGACCGCGATGCGCCACGTCCGCATCGAGGGCAACGCCGAGTTCGCCGAGGCGCTCGGCTTCGTCTTCCGTCACCTGCGCTGGGATGCCGAGGAAGACCTGTCGCGCCTGTTCGGCGACATCGCCGCCCACCGCCTGGTGGAAGGCGGGCGCAAGGTGGTGGACGAGGGCCGCCGCAGCCTGGAGCGCGCGAGCGGCAACGTGGCCGAATACCTCACGGAGGAATCCACCTTGCTCGTCCCGCGCAAGGCGCTGCCCGCATTCGCCGAAGAGGTCGTGGCGCTGCGCGACGCGGTGGCGCGCCTGGACAAGCGCGTGGCGAGGCTGGAAAGGCGGCGCTGACGAGCGCCCGGTGCGGCGCCCGATCCGCTTGGCGGGAGCCCCACATTGCGCACGGTCGTGTGCGCCCGCGCCGGGCGCACACGAAAAAAAAGCAGCTCGGCGAGAGCTGCTTTCGGGATGTCGAACGCACCGGCGGGCCGGCGCGCTCCGGTCTCAGTGACCGCGCTTGCGCAGACGCTGGATCGCGGCGAGCTGCGCCACCGCTTCCATGAGCTCGGCCTGGGCCTTGGCATAGTCCAGACGCGCGGTCTGGTTCGCCATGGCTTCCTCGGCCTTGCGCTTGGCTTCGAGCGCCTTCGCCTCGTCGAGGTCCTTGCCGCGGATCGCGGTGTCGGCGAGCACCGTCACCAGACCCGGCTGAACCTCCAGCAGGCCGCCCGCGACGAAGATCAACTCCTCTTCGGTCGCATTCTGGGCACGCACGCGCACGGCACCCGGCTTGATCCGGGTCATCAGCGGCATGTGGCCGGGCAGGATGCCCAGCTCGCCCGCTTCGCCCGGCAATGCGACAAACTCGGCCAGCCCGGAGAAGATCTGCTCTTCCGCGCTGACGATGTCGACATGAACCGTCATAGCCATTGTGTTTCCCCTTGATGTCCCGCGCGCCGCTTGCACGACGCGCGGGCGACCTCGTTACTGGAGCTTCTTCGCCTTCTCGATGGCCTCGTCGATGCCGCCGACCATGTAGAAGGCCTGTTCCGGCAGGCTGTCGAGCTCACCGGAAACGATCATCTTGAAGCCCTTGATCGTGTCCTTCAGCGAAACGTACTTGCCCGGCGAGCCGGTGAACACTTCTGCGACGTGGAAGGGCTGCGACAGGAAGCGCTGGATCTTGCGCGCGCGGGCGACGGAGAGCTTGTCTTCCGGCGACAGTTCGTCCATGCCCAGAATCGCGATGATGTCGCGCAGTTCCTTGTACTTCTGCAGCGTCATCTGAACCTGACGCGCCACGTTGTAGTGCTCTTCGCCCACGACCAGCGGATCGAGCTGGCGCGAGGTGGAGTCGAGCGGATCGACAGCCGGGTAGATACCCAGTGCGGCGATGTCACGCGACAGCACGACGGTGGAGTCGAGGTGCAGGAAGGTGGTGGCAGGCGACGGGTCGGTCAGGTCGTCCGCAGGCACATACACGGCCTGGATCGAGGTGATCGAGCCCACCTTGGTGGAGGTGATGCGCTCCTGCAGACGACCCATTTCTTCGGCCAGCGTCGGCTGGTAACCCACCGCGGAAGGCATACGGCCCAGCAGCGCGGACACTTCGGTACCGGCCAGGGTATAGCGGTAGATGTTATCCACGAAGAACAGGATGTCGCGGCCTTCGTCACGGAAGCGCTCGGCCATGGTCAGACCGGTCAGCGCCACGCGCAGACGGTTGCCCGGGGGCTCGTTCATCTGCCCGAACACCATCGCGACCTTGTCGAGAACATTGGAGTCCTTCATCTCGTGGTAGAAGTCGTTGCCCTCACGGGTACGCTCACCCACGCCAGCGAACACCGACAGACCCGAGTGCTGCTTCGCGATGTTGTTGATCAGCTCCATCATGTTCACGGTCTTGCCGACACCGGCGCCACCGAACAGGCCCACCTTGCCGCCCTTGGCGAACGGGCAGATCAGGTCGATAACCTTGATGCCGGTCTCGAGCAGCTCCACGGACGGGGAGAGCTCGTCGAACTTCGGCGCCTTCTGGTGGATGGCGCGCAGTTCGTCGGTCTCGATCGGGCCGGCGTCGTCGATCGGGCGACCGAGCACGTCCATGATGCGGCCGAGCGTGCCCATGCCGACCGGCACGGAGATCTGCTTGCCGGTGTTCGCAACCTTCATCCCGCGGCGCAGGCCGTCGGAAGAACCCATCGCAATGGTGCGCACCACACCATCACCGAGCTGCTGCTGAACCTCGAACGTGAGGTTCGCTTCGGCGAAGGAGTCGGCCACGTCCTCGAGCTTCAGGGCGTCATATACCTTGGGCATCGAATCACGCGGGAACTGAATGTCCACCACGGCGCCGATGCACTGAACGATCGTACCTTGACTCATCGTCATATCCTTAATTCAATAATGCCTTACACCGCGGCGGCGCCGCCGACGATTTCCGACAGCTCCTTGGTGATCGCAGCCTGACGGGTCTTGTTGTAGACCAGTTGCAGCTCGCCGATCACGTTCTTGGCATTGTCGGACGCGGCCTTCATCGCCACCATGCGCGCACTCTGTTCGGATGCCATGTTCTCGGCCACAGCCTGGTACACCAGCGCCTCGACGTAACGCACCAGCAACTCGTCGATGACGACCTGCGGGTCCGGCTCGTAGAGATAGTCCCAGGAGCTCTCCGGCGTGCCCAGCTGATCGCCGGTGAGCGGCAGCAGCTGTTCGAGCACCGGCTCCTGTTTCATCGTGTTGATGAAGCGCGTGTATGCCACGTAAACCGCGTCGAGCTCGTCGTTCTGGAACGCATCGAGCATGACCTTGACCGGACCGATCAACTTCTCCAGGTGCGGCGTGTCACCGAGCTGGGTGACGTTCGACACCACCTTGGCGCCCATGCGCTGCATGAAGCCGAGACCCTTGTTGCCGATGCAGCAGGCACGGATCTCGGTCACGCCCGAGGACTCCCAGTCCTTCATGGCGTTGAGCGCGATACGCTGGACGTTGGTGTTGAGGCCACCGCACAAACCCTTGTCGGTGGTCACCAGGATCAGGCCCACCCGCTTGACCTGGTCCTTGCGGACCAGGAAGGGGTGCTTGTAGTCGGTCACATTGGCCTGGGACAGGTTCGCGGCGAGTCGGCGGATCTTTTCGGCAAAGGGGCGGGCGCTACGCATCCGATCCTGCGCCTTGCGCATCTTGGATGCAGCCACCATCTCCATGGCCTTGGTGATCTTGCGCGTGTTTTGCACGCTCTTGATCTTGGTACGGATTTCCTTACCGCTAGCCATTTTCCGTCTCCCTCGCCGGCCTTAGGCCCAGCTCTTCTTGAACTCGGCGATCGTGGCAGCCAGGGTCTTTTCGCCGTCGGCGTCCAGTTCCTTCTTGCTCAGGATCGAGGAGACCAGAGCGGACTGCTTGGTCTTGACGAACTGGATCATGGCGGCCTCGAAAGCCAGCACGCGACCCACGTCGACATCGTCGAAGTAGCCGTTGTTCACCGCGTACAGCACGATGGCCATGTCGGCGATCGACATCGGCGAGTACTGGGCCTGCTTCATCAGCTCGGTGACGCGACGGCCGCGCTCGAGCTGCTTGCGGGTGGCGTCGTCCAGGTCGGAGGCGAACTGGGCGAAGGCGGCGAGCTCGCGATACTGCGCGAGGTCGGTACGGATACCGCCGGAGAGCTTCTTGACGACCTTGGTCTGGGCGGCGCCACCGACGCGGGACACCGAGATACCGGCGTTGATCGCGGGACGGATACCGGCGTTGAACAGGTCGGTCTCGAGGA
>ENA-UOUJ01000524-UOUJ01000524.1-activated-sludge-metagenome-genome-assembly--contig:-NODE-524-length-25130-cov-10.061615_pt1 | contig 25130 bp, 23 predicted proteins | sample MGYA00249839_ERZ747224 | MGnify/ENA primary metagenome ERZ747224 (study PRJEB28782, sample SAMN03220277) | activated sludge metagenome | biome: wastewater; feature: sewage sludge; material... | reverse complement strand
GACCTGCTCATTACGAATGAGCTGCTCTACCGCTGAGCTAAGGAGGCTGTTCAAGAAAAATACGCAACCGTTCCCGGTGCGGGCGGCAAATGTATGCCTCTTGGCCATACGGCGGAACACCCCAGCCTGCCCGCCGTGCTTCCCCCTATTGCCGCCCGACGGGTATGCAAGAATGGCCGCCAATGGGATCGCTCGAGCTGTTCCGCTGCCTACCTTTGTTCGCTTGCGATGACAATGCCGAACAGTGGGATGGAAATTGCACAAACGGAGGAAGAGACCGCAGAGCGGTCCTATGTGGAATACTTGGGGATCGAGCACTTATCGTTTGACCCATTGAAGGACCTCAACCTGCCAGCCAGTTACGAGGAGGTTGTATTGCGGTACAAGCGGTTGCGGGGTGACAGGCCGGTACCGGGCCTGAACTGAGGAATTTTTTCCGAGACTATGGTTTAAGCCTATTGAAGGGGGCTTGGCTGCGGGGTTCCCCATTGCCCCAAGGCGGGTACCATGCGCCGGTGCCAACGGGCTCGGCTGATCCATAAGTACTTGAATTGGCCGAAATTCCTACCTTCCAGCCTGCAAAGGCGGGAAGACCTCCCCCTTTTGCACAGCGTTCTTTTTTCCTGACACCCACCAAACCCTTGTCCAGATGAAGGTTTATGATGAAAAACACATCAAGAACGTCGTACTGCTGGGAGCGCATGGAAGCGGTAAAACCACCTTGGCGGAGACCATGCTGTATGAAGCAGGCCTGCTGAAAAGGCGCGGCCGCGTGGAGGAAGGCAATACGGTAAGCGACCATGCCCCGCTTGAACGCGAGCGCGGCTACAGCACCCAAAGCGCGTGCATGCACACCGAATGGCGCGATGACAAGATCAACCTGATCGACACGCCCGGCTTAGACGAATTCCTGGGCGAGACGATACCGGCCCTGCACATGGCGGACAGCTGTGTATTGGTGTTGAACGCGCGAAACGGCGTGGAAGTGGGCACGGAGCTGCTTTGGGAGCAGGTGGCACCTGCGGGCAGGCCGGTGATCGTGGCCATCAACCAGTTGGACCACCCAAGTTCGGATTTCGATGCGGCCTTGGAGCAGGCAAGGGAATTGCTGGGTCCGGCGGTAACGGTGATGCAGTACCCGATGGAGCAAGGTGAAGGCTTCCACCGCATCATCGACCTGCTGCGCATGACCATGTACGTGTTCAAGGACGAAGGCGGGAAACCCGAGAAGCAGCCCATTCCGGAGGCCGAACGTGAGCGCGCCACGGGGCTGCACAAGGAACTGGTGGAGAAAGCGGCCGAGAACGATGAGCAATTGATGGAGCGCTACTTTGAAAAGGGAGAGCTGGACGAGGATGAAATGAGCAAGGGATTGCGCATGGGCATGCTTCAGCGCACCTGCTTCCCGGTGTTCTGCCTCAGCGCTGCGCGCAACATGGGGAGCGGCCGCCTGATGGGCTTCATCGGCAATGTGGCGCCCGCAGCCTCCGACCTACCCGCCGCGTCCACCGCGGACGGAGGACTGCTACCCTGTACGGTGGAAGGCCCCGCCGTGCTGTATGTCTTCAAAACCGCAAACGAGGCACACACCGGCCGTATCAACTACTTCAAGGTGATGAGCGGGGAGCTCCGGGAGGGCCAGGAGCTGGAGAACGCTTCAACCGGCGCGGTGGAACGCCTCGGGCAAGTGTTCATCCCCATGGGCAAGGACCGCAAACCAGTGGACCGGCTGGTGGCGGGCGACATCGGCGGGGCGGTGAAGTTGAAGGATACCGGCACAGGGCAAACCCTGCACGGCAAGGGAAACGCGGTGCGCCTGCCGGCGATCGCCTTCCCATCGCCGCGGCTGCACCATACGGTGAACGCTACGGACAACAAGGAGGAGGAAAAGCTGCACATGGCCCTGCTGGAGATCCAGTTGGAGGACCCGTCGATCACCCTGCACTACAACCGGGAAAGCAGCGAGCGGGTCATCGGCACCTTGGGTGAAGTACATCTGGGCGTGGTGGAATGGAAATTGGCCAACCGCTACAAGCTCGCCGTGCGCTTCGGAAGCCCCAAGGTGGCGTTCCGCGAAACGATCCGCAAGCCGGCCGCCGCCATGTACAGGCATAAGAAACAAACGGGCGGCAGTGGGCAGTTCGCCGAGGTGCACTTGCGCATCGAGCCTTGGCATGAGGGCATGCCCGCTCCCGCCGGGGTGAACGTGAGGAACACCGAGCAGATCGACCTGCCCACCGGCGGGAAGCTCATCTTCATGAACTGCATCACGGGCGGAGTGATCGACAACCGGTTCATGCCCAGTATCCTCAAGGGGGTGATGGAAAAGATGGAACAAGGGCCCCTGACCGGATCACCGGCACGGGACATCCGGGTGCTGGTGCACGATGGCAAGATGCACCCGGTGGACAGCAACGACATCAGCTTCCGGATCGCGGGCCTGATGGCGTTCAAAGACGCGTTCATTCAGGCCGCCCCCTTGCTGATGGAACCCATCCAGGAGGTGGAAGTGCGTGTGCCTGGCGACCTCATGGGCGAGGTGATGACCGACCTGCAAGGCAGGCGCAGCATCATTCTTGGCATTGAAGGGAGCGGGCGCATCCAAGTGGTGAAAGCACAGGTGCCCGCCGCCGAACTGGACCGTTACAGCACCCGGTTGCGCAGCCTCACCCAAGGCCGGGGCATCCACACGGAGCGCTTCCTGGAATACCGGCCCGTGCCCGCGGACCTGCAGCAAAGGTTGGTGCACGACCACCAGCGCCAAGAGGTGCCCGCCTGATCAAGGCCGCACCACGCCTTGCGTGCCGGGAGGCAGGGAGATGCCGTCGTTCGTGCGGTCACTGTCGCCCTGCCTGCCGAATGGATCGACCTCGATCCGCTCAATACCGGCCATGGGCAGGGTGAACGAATAGGTCGGGTCGGTCCACTGCCAAGGCGGAAGGGAATGCCATTCCCGTCCTCCGGGCTGTTCAACACGTGCCCCCAGCATCAGTGAAAGCGGGATGTTGAGCAGGAGCACCGTGCCGTCTTGTTTTTGCATCGCCACGTCCACGGGCATCAGCATCAAGCCCTTGCGTTCCAACGTGACCGTAATGCTGTCGTTGTGCAGCCTCACCTCGCGCACCGCATGATCCAAGTTGCGCGTGGTGTTGATCCACTCGTCGAAGTACCACCCCAGCTGAAGCCCGCTCTCCTTTTCCATGGCGCGCTGCACGTCCACCGGCCCCGGGTGCTTGAAGGCGCAGGACTTGAAGTAGCGGCGGAGGCCCCGGTGCAAGGTGCTGTCGCCGATCACCGCCCCCAACTGGTCCAGGAAGAATTCACCCTTGCTGTAGGCCGTGCCGCTGTAGCCGCGATTCGTGGCAAAATGATCCGCTGCCACGGACATGGGTTCATGGTCCGGTGAGGCGGCCAAGCGCAAGTAGGCGTCCAATGCCTCCGCATGCACCCTGCCCTTTCCGGAATTGGGGAACAAGTCACGCATCACCTCGGAACCCGCATACTCGGTAAAGCCCTCGTCCATCCAGGGGTAGCTGAGCTCATCGCTGGCCAAGGCCCCATAGTACCAGCTGTGCAGCAGTTCATGCACGCTCACCCCCACCAAACTGCCCAAGCGGCGCTCACCGGTGATCAGGGTCATCATCGGGTATTCCATGCCTCCGTCTCCGCCTTGGGCAAAGCTGTATTCCGGCCACGGGTATTTCCCGAAATTCCGGTCCATGAACTGCACTGCACGCACCATGTAGTCGGGGAGCTGCTCCCAATTCGCGGCCAGCTCCGGCTTGTTCTTGCGGAAAAAGCGCAGCAACGGACCACCGGGCACCTGGGCCGTAGTTTGGACATAACCCGGATCGGCGGCCCAAGCGAAATCATGCACGCGCGGCGCCTTGAAGTGCCAGGTCAACTTGCCGTCTGTGCGCTTTTGGGGCTTCGTGCACGGGGCGTAACCATGGCCGATCTCCTTGGCATTGGCCAGTACGCCGGTGGCCGCCACGGTGAACGCGCTGTCGAGGGTGATGCGCACGTCGTAGTCGCCCCATTCGCCGTAAAACTCGCGCCCCACGTACGGATCCGCATGCCAGCCCCGCTGGTCATACACGGCCACCTTGGGGTACCATTGGGTCATGCTGTAGGCCACGCCTTCCGCATTGTCGCGCCCGCTGCGGCGGATCTGCAACGGTACCTGCCCGGCGAAATCGATCTCCAACGTGGAGGCCTTCCCGGGCGCTATGGGCTTGCCCAACCTCAACCTAAGCACCGTGCCCATGTGCTCCATGGTCACGGCCCGACCCTGTTGCCGAACTTCGGTGCAGTGCAGATCGCCCTGCTCTTCCGGCGCCAACCGCAGGATACGGTCGGTGACGCGCGGGTCCGGGTCTACAATGGTCCTGGACCGCACGTCCATTTCACTGCCCGGTTGGAACGCGTTGAAGTACAGGTGGAAGAACATTTCATGCAGGGTGTCCGGACTGTTGTTCCTGTACCACAGCCTCTCGGTACCGGTGAAGCGGTGGGTTTGGGCATCAAGTTCCACCGTGATCGCACACTTGATGGCTTGCTGCCAGCCGTTGCACTGGGCCGTGGCCGTGGAAGCCAGGAACAAAATGGGAAGCAGGAGCCGGGTGCGCATGTGCCAAAGATGCCTGCTCCGGGTCATTCCGGTCCTTGGCAGCTTGTTAAGAGGTATTATGGAAGACCTGTTCACACCTTGTGGGTATGCTGTTCAATCACTGTGGGCCACCAGCTGCGATCTATGAAAAACACGTTCACAGCATGTTCATGGATCGTGGAAAAACCAAGCAGGGACCGGCAGGCCAGCGCCGTGGATACGGGCTGTTCATAAGCCGAAGCCAACCTGTTCGCCCGTTGTTAGGTGATGTGGAAAGCGTGTGCAAGACGCGTTGAAAAGTCGAAAGCTCCGCTCCGTGCCGAAATAGGCCACGAACAAGCTTTGCACAAGGATATCAACCACCTACGACAATAAACTTTGCCGCAGGGCGAACTCCAGTTGCCGGTTCGATTCGATGAGCCTCTCAGTATAGGCTGCACGCTCCATCTCCTCCCTGTAGCCGGCCCAAGCTGCTGCCACAGCCTTGTGTACTTCGTCGGCTTCCCAAGGCTTCTGGATGTAATGGCACACCCCTGCCTGGTTCAAGGCATCCACAAGGGCTTGCAGGTCGGCATAGGCGGTTATCAACATCCGGCGCACTTGTGGAAAACTCTCCCTGATCCTTCGCAGGGATTCGGTACCGGGGATCCCCGGCATGCGCTGGTCACAGATCACCATGTGCACCCCCCCATTTTCCAGCAGCGGCCAGGCGCTCGCCAGGCCATCGGCAACGATCACTTCGAAATCCTTCCGGAAAGCAGCTCTGAAGGCGATGCGGTTGCCTTCATCGTCATCGATGTACAGCACGGTGGGTACGGAGGGGAGATGTTCCTCCGGGAGGGAGCGGAAGCGCTTCATGGCACTGGGCTTTGATCCGCCGGATACGGGCGCCAGCAAGAAAAGTTATCAACAATCGATAAAATCTTGTTAATAACAATCCAATGGATACATTCGACCCTTGAAATACCCATCCAACCCATATAACCCATGGATGCAACAATCGACCGTGTGTTATCCTCCGCCAATGACCTGTCTGCGGAGTACCGTCCCGTCATCTTCCGCCTGCCCTCGGATCAACAGGCACTGAAAGCGGTGATTGAACGGCACCCCCGCCTGAAGGTTTATGACCGGCTCGACCATCAGCTCCGGGAGTTGATAAAAACCCAGCAACCGAACCAGAAATTCAATGATGCGCAACTTGAAGAGGCGATAATCAACCATCTGGGCAGCAAACCATTGAAAGAATATGGTGCATGGATCTTCTACCCTTGGTCGGAAACCTTGCTACACCTGCTGGACGAGGAAGAATTCACCCTGTTGCGAACGGACCGGAACAGGAACAAGATCACCCGGGAAGAGCAGGAGCGCCTTTCCCGGATCAAGGTGGGTGTGATCGGACTTTCGGTGGGGCAATCGGTAAGCGTTACCATGGCCTTGGAGCGCAGCTTTGGCGAGATCCGCTTGGCAGACTTCGATACGCTGGACCTCAGCAACCTCAACCGGATCCGCACCGGTGTCCACAACTTGGGACTGAACAAAGCCGTGGTGACGGCACGGGAGATTGCGGAGATCGACCCCTTCCTTCAAGTAACCTGCTATGCCGAGGGCATCACAACGGGCAACATGGATGCCTTCTTCACGGAAGGAGGCCGCTTGGACATGCTGGTGGAAGAGTGTGACAGCGTGGACATCAAGATCCTTGTCCGGCAGAAGGCAAAGGCCATGGGCATTCCCGTGGTGATGGACATGAGCGACCGCGGCTGCTTGGATGTGGAGCGTTTCGACCTGGAACCCAACCGGCCCATCATGCACGGCTGGATCGACCACTTGGACCTGGAGGCCGCCAAGCGCCCAATGACGTCCGAGGAAAAGGTGCCCTACATGCTGCCCATCACCGGCATGGAAACGCTCAGCCCGCGCATGAAGGCTTCGGTGATCGAGCTGGGCCAAACGGTATCGACCTGGCCCCAATTGGCCACATCGGTCGTGTTGGGCGGGGCCTTGGCCGGAGATGCCGTGCGCCGCATCGCCTTGGACCAGTTCCGCAGTTCGGGCCGTTGGTTTGTTGACCTGGAAGAGCAGGTTGCCGACCCGCCGGAGGCGACACTAGCATCCGCCCACCCGGCCACACCGAAAAATTTCAGCCTGTCCAACGCGGACATGGAGCGATTGGACACACTGACGAATAATGAAGGAACGGATGCCATAGGCCTTGATGAAGGCACCGTGGAGCAGGTCCTGGAAGCGGGCAGTTTGGCCCCCAGCTCGGGCAACATGCAACCGTGGAAATTCATGCGGCACAACAACAGGCTGCTGCTCTTCCACGACCACGGCCGCTCTCATTCCATGTGGGATCCCGACCATCTGGCAGCCCATCTCGGGTTGGGCGCTTGTGTGGAGAACATGGTGCTCAAGGCCCATGAACTGGGCAAGGAGGTCAGGACAACCTATTTCCCCGATCCCCAATTGCCTTCCTTGGTTGCTGTGTTGGAATTCCACCACGCGCCTTCCACGGAGAGCGAACCGCACGCCGTGGACGACTTGGCCCCGATGATCGGCATCCGGTGCACCAATCGGAAATACCCTGCACCCGGAGCTGTTCCAGACACCTTCAGGAACCGGCTGGAAAAGGTGGGCGCCACGGTTCCCGGTTGTACGGTGACTTTGTTGGAGGGTGCCGGGGTAATGGGCCGCATGGCCGACCTGTGTGGTGCGGCTGAGCGTATCCGCGTGCTCAATCCCACCGGGCACCGGGAATTTTTTGGGCACGAGGTGCGCTGGACCCCGGAAGAGGCCGTCTCAACCAGGGATGGGTTGGACTTGGCCACCATGGAGCTGCGGCCCATCGATCTGGCCGGCCTGCAGGTAGCCTCCGACCGCCGGGCGGTGGACCTGGTGGATGCCTGGGGAGGCGGCAAGGGCTTCGAGAACGTATCGGCGCCGGTGATCCGGGCCTCCATGGCGGCCGTCTTGTTCAGCTGCGCGAAGAACTCGGCGGTGAACCAGCTTTTGGGCGGGCGGCTGATGGAGCGTGTATGGATGCTGGCCAATGCGGAAGGCCTGTCCGTGCACCCCATTGCCGCCCCGATCTTCCTCACCCATGCCATGCAGTTCAACCCGGAGGGCCTGCGGGCCCATGAGCGCGAGGAACTGGAGCAGCTCCGGAAGGAATTCATGGCTCTTTGCGGCCTTGGTGAACGCACTCCGCTTTTCATGGTTCGCCTTTCCCCCGGCGGGCAGCCCACTGCCCGTTCCCTCCGCCTGCCCTTGCAGAAACTGATGGTCCAACCTGCGAAAGACGCCCTTAACATCCAGTAAAATGAGCAACGAGCGGATCACTCTCAAGGCCTTCCAAGCCCCGGAAGAACCGGCGCTGTGCGCCGAATTCCTGCATGAACACCGGATGGTGCTGGAAGAATTCGGCATCAGCCATGTTACCACCAACAACGAGGTTTGGATGCACGATCCATACACTTATGTGATCGTGGCCCTGCATGAAACCATGGGCATGGTGGGGGGCATCCGCCTGAAGATCGATGATGGCATCACCCCCATTCCCATGGCCGACGCCATACGCAAGCTGGACCCGCGGGTGGATAAGGCCCTGGCGGAGCTGCAGCCTTACGGCAACGGTGAAGTTTGCGGCCTGTGGAACGCCCATCGGTTCAACGGAAAGAACATCCCCGTGCTGCTCAGCCAGGCTGTTACGGCCATGGCCGTTCCGGCAGGTGCCCGGAAAATGGTCTGCTTCGTGGCGCACTACACGCAAAAGCATCCGGCCCGGAACGGTTTTGTGGTGATGGACAACTTGGGCGACCAGGGTTTCTTCCCCGGCTATCCCATCCCGCGGATCATTGCCATCGCCATGGTGAACCCGGATACCATGCTGTTGGAGCATGCCACTGCACAACACCGCCAATTCATCTACAGTTTACGGCTGAGGCCTGAACAGGAACGGGTGGAGACCCACGGCAGCACTACCTTCGAGGTAACTTACCGCATGCGCCTGAGCAATGCGCTGCACGACCTGTACGCCTATCAACAGATCGAAGCCGACCGCTTACGGCAGGCCATCTGAGTACGGAACCAATCGCCCCGCGCCCGCGTAGGAACGGCCGTGAAAAAGTCGAGCCTGCTCCTGGGCCTGCTCCTTTTCCTGGCTGCCGATGTCCATGCCGGAAAGGGGGTGGACGAGCTGATCGTGTATTCCGGTGAAGGCCGGACAGGCCCATGGGGCAAGAACCTGGCGATTTTTGAAGATACTTCGGGGACCATGGCCCTGGAACAGGTGGTGGCCCTGGGCGCATTCGTTCCATCCCATGATCCGGTGCCCAACTTGGGCGTCTCACGGTCCGCCTTTTGGGTGAAAGCATCCTTGGTAAACACGGCCGTGGACAATCCGCCGGTACTGCTGCTCGATTATCCCGAGATCGACGAGATCGATCTGTTCGTCGTGGCCAACGGCAAGGTGGTGTACGAGCGGCATGCGGGCAATTTGCGCTCCTTGGACAAGGCCCTGCAGAATTCACCAGCTTTTTCCTATCCCTTGGACATTCCATACGCGGGCATGGTGGACATCTATGCGCGGCTTCAAAGCAACAAGCAGCTCCAGGTCCCGCTCTTCATCCAAAATGCGCGGTTGAGCGTGACCCAGATGCTTCACCGGAACCTGTTCATGGGGGGCTACATCGCCATCATGCTGGTGATGGTGCTGTACAACCTGTTCATTTCCATTTCCACCCGGGAGCGGCAATACTTCCTCTACAGCTTCTACTTGATCGCGGTTTGCTTGGCCCAAGTTTCTTTCAACGGTTACGGGGCCTATTACTTGTGGCCCGGGCTTCCGGAAGTGAACGCCCATGCCTCGCTGATCCTGACGGTTGCGGCCATGTTCATGGCCTACGAGTTCATGCAGCGCTTCATCAGCCTGTACCGTTTCAAGCCCGGGCTGCGGTGGGTGAAACGCGTGGTCTATGGCACCTCCATCGTGGCCGTTGGGATGTCCTTCCTCGGCCTTGCCGTTGAAGCGTATTCGGTCATACAAGCCATTTCCACCTCCTTGGCGGCGTTCATTCTGTACGTGTCGATCAGCATTACCCGCAAGGGGTATCGCCCGGCGAGGTACTTTTTGGCGGCATGGTCGGTCTTTGTTTCGGGCGTTATTGTGTTCGTGGCCAAGGATTGGGGCCTGCTTCCTTACAACGAACTGACCAAGTACATGATGACCATTGGGTCATCCATTGAGGTGGTACTCCTTTCCTTTGGTTTGGCCGACCGCATCAACGTGCTGCGCAAGGAGAAGGACCGGTCGCAGGCCGAGGCCTTGCGCGCGGCACAGGAGAAGGAGCAATTGATCAGCAGCCAGAACGCCGAACTGGAGCGCAAGGTGGCCGAGCGCACCTATGCGCTACAGGCGAGCAACGACCACCTGAAGCAGACCCAAAGCCAGTTGGTGACCGCTGAGAAGATGGCCTCCCTGGGACAGCTTACCGCCGGCATTGCCCACGAGATCAACAACCCGATCAACTTCATCAGCAGCAGCATCCCTCCCCTGCGGCGCGACCTGACCGAGCTGCAGGAGGTGCTACAGGCCTACCGGCAAGCTGCTGAAGGAGCCTCGGCGCCGGTGGACGTGCGCGCCTTGGAGAAGCAGATTGATGTGGACGGAACCGTGGAGGAGGTAAAGGACCTTTTGGTGGCATTGGAGAATGGCGCCACCCGCACCTCGGAGATCGTGCGTGGGCTGCGCACCTTCAGCCGCTTGGACGAGGATGAGCTCAAGGCAGCGGACATCAATGAGTGCCTGCGCAGCACCCTGGTGATGCTTGGGCCGCAGTTCCGGGACATGGTGGAAGTGGAATACGATCTTGCCGACATGCCGATGGTGGAGTGCTTGCCCGGCAAGCTCAACCAACTGTTCCTCAACCTGCTCAACAATGCCGTACACGCGGTAAGAAAGCGGCATGGGGATTCCGGAGGCGTGGTCCGCATCGGCACCCGCCTGCACGATGGCATGGTGGAGATCACCATCGCGGACAACGGCATCGGCATGGACGAGAAGGTGCGATCGCGCTTGTTCGAGCCGTTCTTCACCACCAAGGACGTAGGCGAAGGCACTGGCCTTGGGCTGTCCATTGCCCAAGGCATCATTGACAAGCACCAGGGGCGCATCGCCGTGAACAGCACCCCGGGCGTAGGCACCGAGTTCAAGATCACCTTCCCTGCCTTGATCGCGAAGCAGTGGGCAAAAAGCGCATGAACGATGGAACAAATACCTGAGCGGATCAAAGTATTGTACGTGGATGATGAAGAAGGCAACCTGTTGGCCTTCCGTGCCGGGTTCCGGCGCGATTTCGAGGTATCCACGGCCCAAACCCCTGCCGAGGCGCTAGCCTGGCTGGAGCAGCACGCCGTTCATGTGGTGATCAGCGACCAGCGCATGCCGGGGATGAACGGCGCTGAGTTCCTCGGCATCGTCAGGACGCGGTGGCCGAATGCCGTGCGCCTGCTGCTCACCGGCTACAGCGACCTGGAGGCCGTGGTGGAGGCCGTGAACCTGGGCGGGATACACGCCTACATCACCAAGCCGTGGGACCCCACCGACCTGCGCCTCCGGATCGAGCAGGCCTACGAGGTGCATTTCCTGCGGGCCCAGCGCGACCGGCTGCTGGAGCGCTACCGGCAGATCTTCGAAGCTTCGGGCGACCCCATCGTGATCTTGGACGATACCGGGCGCTTCAGGGAGATGAACCAAGCGGCCAAGCATTTGCTGCACATTGGGCACACTCGCGCGGATGAAACGGGACTGGCCTCTTATGTGAACGACCTGCCCGCAGTGATCGGCAAGATGAAGGCCCAGCGCCAAGGAAACACCTACAGGAACATCGACCTCACCCTACAGATCCCGGACGGATCCGCAGTGGACTGCTTAGTGACGCTGAGCCATGTGGGCCAAGACCCGGACGGCCGCAGCTTGTACCAGGCCATGATCAAGGACATCACCGACCGCAAACAGGAGGAAAACCGGCTGAAGAAACTGAACCACGACCTGGACCGCCGTGTAGCCGTGCGGACCAAGCAATTGATGGATGCCTTGGACGACCTGGGCGCTTTCTCCTATTCCGTGGCCCACGACCTGCGTTCACCCCTTAAGAACATCAAGGTATTGAGCGACCACTTGAGCAGCATGGCAGCCTTGCGCAACGATGAGGAGGAACACGACCTGAGCCAACGGATCCACAAAGGCGTTTCGCGCCTGATCTTCCTGGTGGACGACCTGCTGCAGTTCTCCCGGATGGATTCCAAGAGCGCCGAATTTGCCGAAGTGGACGCCGCCAAGGTGATGCGGGACTGCATGGCCGAGATGGAGCCTTTGGCCGTCAATGTCAGCGTGGCTTTACCTGCACCCGGCACCGCGCTGGTGCACGCTGACCCGGCCATGCTGAAAGTGGCGCTGAACAACCTACTGGCCAACGCCGTGAAATTCAGCCGGGCCCAGGCGGAAGCCCGGATCGAACTAGGTCATGCACGGGACGGCGACGGAGATGTGCTTTGGGTGAAGGACAATGGCGTGGGATTCGACGGCAACAAGAGCGACCAACTTTTCGGCGTGTTCAAGCGCCTTCACCCCGCAACCCAGTTCGAGGGCACGGGGATCGGGTTGGCCATGGTGGACCGGATCATGAAGAAGCACAACGGCAGTTGCTGGGCCGAAGGGGCTACCGGCCAGGGAGCTTCCGTGTACCTCCGCTTTCCCGCCTCGAAGCGGAACATGCGTTTAGCCGGTTGAGTGAAACCCGCGTGGCCAGCCTGCGTACAACTCCGCCATTGAACCACTTCGCATAACGGACATGAAGCCTCAAACCATCCTCGTCCTTGCTGCATTGATCGCTGCACCGGTCTTCACTCAAGCCCAATCCTTGGTGGAACGGCGGGACCAGGCCACCGGGTGGTACGTACCGGTGAAAATGCGCGTGACCACCAACGGGGCGAAGGCCAAGACCGTGAATGTGCAGGTCTACATGGAGAATGAGCTGATCCACGAGATCCCGGGCAGCCCGGGCAACTTCACCCTGAACTTGGACCTGGAGCATTCATATACCGTGGTGCTCGCCAAGGAGGGCTACCGGAGCAAATCGATGTTCATCAACACCCACGTGCCCGAGCAGCGCGTGGCATACCCGATGTATGAATGTTTCATGGACCTGGAGGCTGAGGATAAATTCACCCATTCCGACCCCTTCTACATGGATTTCCCCGGGGCCATCGTGCGCTGGGACGAGGCGGCCCAAGGGTTCACCCCTCAATTGGGCTACTTGGCCGACATCCAGTCCAAGATGGCCATGCTGCGTGTGCAGATGGACCCGCAATAACCTTCCCACCCGCCTGCCAAGCACCACTGAACCTTGGCAGGGGCTGCGGACCATGGGCTGCCCCGCCGGGCGGCCCATTTCTTTTCCGATCAGTGCTGGTCGTAGTCCACGATCACGCGCGGGGTCAGCGGGTGGCTCTGGCAGGTGAGCACATAGCCATCGGCCACTTCTTCGTCGGTGAGGGCATAGTTCATGTCCATCTTCACCTTGCCTTCCACGATCCGCGCCTTGCAGGTGCAGCACACGGCCCCTTTGCAGGCATAGGGCACGTCGAGCCCGGCCTCCTCGGCCGTATCCAGGATCGTGGCCCCCTTGGCCGGCACCTCGATCTCCGTTTCCCTTCCGTCGAGGATGATCTTCACCTTGGCCATGCCTTCCAACGTGGCCGGTTCCTGCGGCGCGGCAGTTTCGGGCGCCTTCTTGGCGTCTCCCACCACTGGCGTGGTGAAGAGTTCGATGTGGATCCGCTTCTTGTCCACGCCGAGCTTCTCCAACGATTCGCTCACGTTCACCATCATGGGCTCGGGCCCGCAGATGAAGTATTCCGTGCCGCCATCGTCCTGTACGAACCGCTGGGTGAGCGCGGTGGCCTTTTCCACGGTGATCAGGCCGTTGAAGAGCTTGTCCTCATCATGGCCGTAGGTCAGGATGTGGTGCACATGGAGGCGGTCGCCGTACTTGGCCCGGAACTCCTCGAGCTTGCTGCGGAAGATGATGCGGTTCCCGTCGGTGTTGCCGTAGAAAAGGGTCAATCGACTTAGCGGCTCCACCCGCAGCACCGTCCAGATGATGCTCAGGATCGGGGTGATGCCGCTTCCGCCGGCAAAACAGACGTAGTGCTTCCGGTTGGCCGGATCAAGCTGGGTGTGGAAGTTGCCCATGGGGGTCATCACCTCCATGGTCATGCCCGGTTGCATCCGGTCCACCAAAGCTGTGGAGGCCCGCCCGCCCTGCACCCGCTTCACGGCGATCCGCACTTCCGCCGGGTCCAGCGGGCTGCTGCAGATGCTGTAGCTGCGCCGCACCTCGTCGCCGTTCACCTGCACCTTCAGGGTGAGGTACTGCCCTTGGATGAACGCAAAATCCCCCCGCAGTTCGGGCGGAATGGTGAAGCTGATGGAGATGGCATCCTCCGTTTCGCGGTGCACATCGGAAACAACAAGCGAATGGAAGCGTGCCATGCGGGTAGGGACAAGGGACATAGAATAGCGGTTCGGGCTGCGCAAGCGCCGCCAAGGCCGCAAAAGTAGCCGACACCGGCCGCACTCCGTGCGGTTGCACTTCCATAGGCCGGTGCTACATTAGCCACCCGTATTCATTTCGAACAGACCATCATGCCGGAAAAAAAGCAAGAAGCCCTTTTCCAACAAGCCGTGGACGCCGAACAGAAGGTGGAGCCCCGGGACTGGATGCCCGAAGGGTACCGCAAGAACCTGATCCGCCAGATCAGCCAACATGCGCACAGCGAAGTGGTGGGCATGCTGCCCGAGGGGAACTGGATCACCCGGGCCCCCAGCCTGCACCGCAAAACCATCCTGCTGGCCAAAGTGCAGGACGAGGCCGGCCACGGCCTGTACCTGTACAGCGCGGCCGAAACCTTGGGCATTGGACGCGATGAGCTGATCGACCAACTGCTTTCGGGCAAGGCCAAATACAGCAGCATCTTCAACTACCCCACCCTCACCTGGGCCGATATCGGTGCCATCGGCTGGTTAGTGGACGGCGCGGCCATCATCAACCAAGTGATGCTCACCCGCACCAGCTACGGCCCCTATTCCCGGGCCATGGTGCGCATCTGCAAGGAGGAAAGCTTCCACAACCGCCAAGGCTATGACATCCTGATGACCCTGAGCAAGGGCACCCCGGAACAGAAGGCCATGGCACAAGATGCCCTGGACCGCTGGTGGTGGCCCAGCCTGATGATGTTCGGGCCCAGCGACAAGGACAGCCCGCACAGCGCGCAGAGCATGCAGTGGAAGATCAAGCGGCAGGGCAACGACGAGCTGCGCCAAGTGTTCATTGACCGCACCGTGCCGCAAGCCGAGTTCATCGGACTGAAGGTGCCCGACCCCAAGCTGAAATGGAACGAGCAAACACAGCACTACGACTGGGGCGAGATCAACTGGGAAGAGTTTAACCAAGTGATCAAGGGCAACGGCCCCTGCAACGCCGAGCGCATGGCCGCAAGGCGCAAGGCCCATGACGACGGTGCGTGGGTACGTGAGGCCGCGCTGGCCCATGCCGAAAAGAAGAACAAGCGGAACGCAGCTTAGTGCATAGTTCAAAGGGCGTAGAGCGTAGTTGTCAGTTGTCAGAAAAAGAAGAACAAGCACATTCGGAACCACCAGAAAACCATGAGCACCACCAACGAAAAAGATTGGCCCCTGTGGGAGATCTTCCTTCAAAGCAAGAAAGGATTGGACCATAAGCACGTGGGCAGCCTGCACGCCGCTGACGCCCGGATGGCCGTGGAAAACGCCCGGGACGTGTACACACGCCGCGGCGAAGGCAACAGCATTTGGGCCGTTCGGGCTTCGGACATCCACGCCAGCAGGCCCGAGGACCAGGGCGAATTCTTTGATCCCGCGGACGACAAGGTGTACCGCCACCCCACGTTCTACCCCATGCCCGAAGGAGTAAAGTACATCTGAGCATGAACCAGCAAGAAGCCCTGTTCCGTTTCGCCCTGCGCATGGGCGACAACGCTTTGGTGCTGGGGCACCGCATCAGCGAGTGGTGCGGGCATGCCCCGGCACTGGAGGAGGACATTGCGCAGACCAACATCGCGCTGGACCTGATCGGCCAGGCCCGCAACTACCTCACCTATGCGGGCGAGGTGGAAGGCAAAGGCCGCAAGGAAGATGACCTGGCCTATTTGCGTGACAGCCGCGAGTACATCAATGCGCTGATCACCGAGCAGCCCAAGGGCGACTTCGCCCACACCATCGTGCGCAGCTTCCTATGGGATGCCTTCCACCGGCCACTGCTGAACGCCTTGGCCAACAGCTCCGACGAGCGCCTGAAGGGCATCGCGGAAAAAGCCGTGAAAGAAGTGGCGTACCACCTGCGCCACAGCAGCGAGTGGCTGATCCGCTTCGGCGATGGCACGGAGGAAAGCCATCGGCGTGCCCAAACCGCCCTGGATGAGCTCTGGCGGTTTACGGGGGAATTGTTCGAGGCCGATGAGGCCGAACAAATCTTAGCCAAGGAAGGGGTGATCCCCCCGTTGGAAAGCCTAAAGGCGGAATGGAACGCCACGGTGGACCGGGTGCTGGCGGAAGCCACCCTGAAACGTCCGTCCGAGGGGTGGATGGCCAGCGGCGGCAAGAAGGGCGTCCACACGGAACACCTCAGCCTGATGCTCGCCGAAATGCAGACGCTGCAACGCAGCTACCCAGGGGTGGAGTGGTAAAAGCCCACACTCCCGCAGCGGTCTTCCGAAGGAGACCCTGCGACTTGGGGCACTGACCTCGAACACTGCAATCCATGCCCAGCGCAGCGGAAATAGAACAACTCCTCGAAGTGGTAAAAGACCCGGAGATACCGGTGATCAGCATCCGCGAGCTGGGCGTACTGCGCGAGGTCTCGGTGAACAACGGCGAAGTGGAAGTGACCATCACCCCCACGTACAGCGGTTGCCCCGCCATGGACTTCATGCGCCTCGAGGTGGAGCGCACCTTGAAACAAGCAGGTATCGGCAACTTCCAAGTGAAACAGGTGCTCTCCCCCGCATGGACCACGGACTGGATCAATGAGGAGGGAAGGAGAAAACTATTGGAGTTCGGCATCGCCCCTCCGCCCCATTCGGCAGACATCCGGACGTTGAAGGGCGAAGCCCCGCCCATCGCGTGCCCCCAATGCGGCAGCACCGATACCGCCTTGGTGAGCCACTTCGGCTCCACCGCATGCAAAGCCCTGTACAAGTGCAATGCCTGCAAGGAGCCGTTTGATCTGTTCAAGTGCCATTGAGCGGATTGCCCGATTGCACCTTGTTCACGGTCCCAATGGATTGCTTCGGCCCGAATGCGGCCTCGCAAGGCCATGTCGCAATAAACCCCGCTACGCCGTCACTGCGAGCCGGCCCTGCGGCGAAGCAGTCCATGACGAAGCAGTCCATGCACCAATGCTTTGCGCAGAGTGGAATGCCATGATGTACGGCAATGAAAGCTTGACCCGCCCTGCCGCGTACTTTCGCGGCGCATGGACATTTCCGTGGTCATCCCCCTGCTGAACGAGCGCGAATCGCTGCGCGAGCTGACGGCCAAGCTGCACGAGGTGCTCGGCGGCATGGGCAAGGCATACGAAGTGATGTTCATCGACGACGGCAGCCGCGACGGGTCCTGGGAAGAAATCCAACGCCTGCATGCGGCGGATGCCCGGGTGAAGGGGATCCGGCTGGGGCGCAACTATGGCAAGAGCCCTGCCCTGAACGAGGGTTTTATGGCGGCCCAAGGAAAGGTGGTGATCACCATGGACGCCGACCTGCAGGATGACCCTGAAGAGATTCCGGAGCTGTACCGCATGATCACCGCCGAGGGATACGACTTAGTGAGCGGCTGGAAGAAGAAGCGGCACGATCCCTTGAGCAAGACCCTCCCCACCAAGCTTTTCAACGCCACTACCCGCTGGGCCAGTGGTGTAAAACTGCACGACTTCAATTGCGGCTTGAAGGCATACAAGGGCGAAGTGGTGAAGGCCATCGAGGTGTACGGCGAGATGCACCGCTACATTCCTTTCATCGCCAAGAAGGAAGGCTTCCACAAGATCGGCGAGAAGGTGGTGAAGCACCACCCGCGCAAATACGGCAAAACCAAGTTCGGGCTGGACCGCTTCATCAACGGTTTCCTGGACCTTCTCACCATCACCTTCGTGTTCCGCTTCGGCAAGAAGCCCATGCACTTCTTTGGGGCCATGGGCACCTTGGTGTTCTTCCTCGGTTTCTTGGCCACGCTTTGGGTATTGGGCAGCAAGTTGTTCAGCCTGCTCACCCATGTGCGCGCACCGTTGGTGACGGACCAGCCGCTCTTCTACATCGCCCTCACCAGCATGATCATCGGGGCGCAGCTGTTCCTGGCCGGCTTCGTGGCGGAGCTGGTGGCACGCAATTCCGCAGAGCGCAACAATTACCGGGTGGACGAGCGGCTGGGGTTGTAGGGCATGGTGAATGGGAAGCGATCGTGGATGCCAATTCGTGAAGGAGTGAAGATGTGAAGGTGTAAAGAAGTGAAGATGTGAAGAAGTGAAGTGGTCGAGTAGCTGTGCCCATCTTCACTTCTTCTCCTCTTCACTACAGGTCGCATGTGAAGACCGTACCACTATCACGGAATCAGTTGTTTGTTCACTTGGTGGAAGCGGCGTGGGTGTGGGCGGAGACCTGATTTTCCTGCAATTGCGCATCTTTCCACCATGATCCCCCGCTGGTTGCACCGGACATTCCTTGCATTGCTGGCATGTTCGCTGGTGAAATATGTATGGCTGGCCGCCTACGCCCACCCCGTGGCCGATGATTTCTGCTACGCCGCAAAGTCACGCGGCATGGGCCTGTGGGCCTGGAGCATGGGTGAGTGGATGACCTGGAACGGCCGCTACGCCAGCAACCTGCTCATGGTCCACGGGCCGCTCACGTGGTGGAACGACCCGCTGATCGGCTACCGGTTGGTTCCCGTCCTGTTGTTGGCCCTCACCTTCCTCAGTGCCTGGTTCCTGTTGCGCCGCCTCACGCGGGAATTTCTTTCCTCCGCCGAGGCCTTGCTTGCTGCACTGGTCTTCCTGTTGCTTTACTTGAATTTGATGCCTGACCTGGGCGAAGGATTCTACTGGTATACCGGGGCGATCACCTACCAGCTGGGCAACATCCTGCTGCTTTTGCACCTCGGGCTACTGGTGCCTGGTGGCCGCAAGGGCCTGCACCGATATGCCGCGCTGGCCGTGAACCTGCTGCTGGCCGTGGCCATAACGGGCATGGATGAGATCCACATGCTGCTGATGGTGGGCCTGCACACCGTGCGCACCGTATGGCTGGCCCTCGGGCGCAAGCCCGTCATTCCAGGGCTGTTGCTGCTGCTGCTCACCATGGCGGGCGCCGCATTGATGTACGCCGCCCCCGGCAATGCCGTGCGCGGCGCCATGTTCGCCGGTACGCACCGGCTGGGGTATTCGCTGGGCATGAGCGCCCTGCAGTCTGTGCGCTTCATGGGCAGTTGGCTGCTCTCCCCTGCCCTGCTGGTCTTCGGCCTGCTGTACATCCAAGTGCACCGTCAATTGGCGGACCGGGTCCCAGGTTACCGGAAACTGCTCCGCCTACCGCCATGGATCGCGGCCCTGCTGCCTCTCGCCGTGGTGGCGGCCACCATCTTCCCGGCGTATTGGAACACCGGTCTGCTGGGCCAGCATCGGACCATCAACGTAGCGTGCATCTTGTTCATTCCCTTGGCTTTCTTGAACCTTGCGATCTGGCTGGAACGCGGTGCTTTCCGCAATATGGCAACATGGGCAGCACCTCCCCGTGCAAGTGCGTATGGCATGGCGCTGGCCATCGCCGCGCTGAACCTCACCGGCAACGGTTACGCCGTCCATGCGGACCTGCTGGGCGGGCGTGCAGCAGCCTACGACCGGGTGATGGCGAAACGGGAAGCCGAATTGCGCGTGGCGGCATCGGACCCGTCCGCCAAGGTGGTGTTCATCCACCAAAGCAATCCGCCCCGCACGTTGCCGAGCTATGAGGGTAAATACCGCCTGCGCGATTGGATGATGCACTGCCAAGCCCGCTATTTTGGGGCGGAAGAGGACCAGGTCGAGCTGGACGGCCATTAAGCCCCAGTGCCTTGCAGACTCTCAGCGAACTCCACCAAGCCTTGCGCAAACCGCGCCCAGGTAAGCTCTTCACGCAGCGCGGCAATGCCCCGGCGCAGCTCCATTGGGTCGATGCTGAACAGGGCTTCAATGCCGTTCTGAACGGCATACGCATCAACCCCGGGCACGAGCACACCGGTCTGGCCGGTACGCACCATCTCCCTCAATCCACCTACATCCGTGGCCACCACCGGCACGCCGAAGTGCAGGGCAATGGCCGTGACACCGCTTTGCGTCGCGCTTTTATACGGCAGCACCACGGCATCCGCAGCGCCAAAGAATTCCGGTACTTCCGCATCGGAAATGAAACGCGCGTGCACATGGATGTTCGCGCTCAGGGGGCTTCGCTCGATCCAGTCCGAGTAGCGGGAAAAATCACCGTACGGCTCGCCGGCGATCAACAAGTGGTAACGCGGATCCAGCCCGTTGAATGCATCGATCAACAGGTCCAGGCCCTTGTAGTCGCGGATCAGGCCGAAGAAGAGCAACACGCGGGCATCGGCGGGCAGGCCCAGCTTCCGGCGGGCCTCCACCATGTCCATCGGAGCACCGAAATGGTCGTACAACGGGTGCGGCATCAACTTCACCTTGGCCTGCGGATGCAGGGAAAGGATGTCTTGCCGCACCGCATCGGTCATGGCCACATACCCATCATTCTTCCGCAGGAACCAACGCGTCAGCGGCTGGTCGTAGAAATGTTGTTCATGCGGCAGGGCATTGTCCACGATGGTGACCACCTTCACGTCGCGTTTGCGCAGGTTGGCTGCCACCGCCCCCATGGCGGGCGCGAAGAAGGGCATCCAGTAGCGCAGCACGGCCACCTCGGGCTTTGCCGCAGCCATTCGCTTCGCCGTGCGCGCCCAGGTCAGCGGATTGATGCTGTCAAGAACCCGTACCGCCGCGATCTCGTCGGTTTGTCCTTCATCAAATTGCGTGGTGCCCGGGAAGAGGAAGTCCGGGTATTGGCGGGTGAAAGTGAAGGCCTGAACCTGATGCTCCTTCCGCAGCTCGTGCACCAAGGCGGTGCTGAACTGGGCGATGCCGCCCCGGTAAGGCGGAAAAGCAGAGAGAAAGGCAAAGCGCATGGGCCCGGCGAAGATCGCACGGGGCGGCCAACTTCCGGCGTATGGGGAAAGGCAACCCAACCCCGCAGACCCTGTGCGACCGCAAGTTCACCACTTGGAAAGGAAGCAGGGCTATCGCGTCTTATTCCCTGGTCAGGCATGGGATTTTGTGCGACACCCTCCGGGGTCGAACTCCATTTATCGTGTTATTGCTACGCTCTGTGACCCCGTTGGGGTCAGTTGAGAAAACACGACTGGTGACCCCGAAGTGGGTCACACAACGTAGAAACCACATCCTGCGCGGTGGTCGACCCCAAAGGGCGTCGCACAGTGCATACCTTTCTGTGCTGCTGGTAAGACGCGATAGCCCTGGGGAAAGGAAGGGCCTTTGATGAGCTTGGAGTTTACTTTGCCCTTCCCGCCTATCGCCGGGATGAAACACATGCAACTCCAGAACTACACCTGCGGCCAGTGGGTCGCCGGCACCGGCAAGCAGACCGAGCTCACCGATGCGGTCACTGGTGAAACCATCGCCACCACCAGCAGCGGCGGGCTGGACTTCGGCCGCATGCTTTCCTACGCACGGGAGGTCGGCGGTCCGCCTCCCGCTTGTGCGGAACGAAGACGCCTGCTTCAGATGACCTTCTCCGAGCGCGGTCATTGAGTTATATCGTGCGCCTCGCCCAGCCGTAAGGCTTGCGCTTGCCGTGGTACACAGCCGCGACAAAGATCACATCCTCATAGACCCGATAGATCACGCGATACGGAAACCGGGCCACCGACCCATAGCGGAAACCCGAACGCCGTTGTGCGAACCCGGTCGGACGTTCCATTATGAACCGGAAGCAGGCATCCACCTCAGCACGGAACTAGCGGCCATACCCGGAGCGCCGCGCTTCGATGTAGCGCTCGGCTTCGTCCAACTCCCGATAAGCCTCTTCGTGGATGATGAGCCGGAAGCTCATCGTTGTTCCTTGCGCCTGTTCTCCTCCAGCATGCACTGCACTTCCTCCCAGGAGTAGGTCTTGGCTTCGCCACGCATGTGTTGCTCGTAGCGTTCGCTAACAACGTTCAGTTGCTCGTCCGAAAGCTCGAAGCCATCCGTGTCATCGAGGACATGCTTCACCTCGTTCAACTTCGCAGCGTCGTTCACAGCGGCCAGTTTTTCCAGTAGTTCGAGCTTGAGCGCGCGGGTATCCATGGTTCTATCTGTAATCCAAAGATAGCCACCTCCACGGCTACCTTCGCCCCAATGCAACTTCAGAACTACATCGCAGGCCAGTGGGTCGCCGGAACGGGTAAACAGACCGAGCTCACCGACGCCATCACTGGTGAAACCATCGCCACCACCAGCAGCGGCGGGCTGGACTTCGGCCGCATGCTTTCCTACGCGCGGGAGGTTGGCGGTCCGCCGCTCCGGAAAATGACCTTCCCGGAACGGGGACGGATGCTGAAAGCCCTGGCGATGTACCTGATGGAGCGCAAGGAGGAATTCTACCAGGTGAGCTACCGCACCGGCGCCACCAAGGCCGACAGCTGGGTGGACATCGAGGGCGGCATCGGCAACGTGTTCGCCAACGCCAGCCTGCGCCGCTCCCTGGGCAACATGCCCTTCTACGTGGACGGCGACGCCATCAAGACCAGCAAGAACGGCAGCTTCATCGGCCACCACATCATGGTGCCCAAGGAGGGCGTGGCCGTCCACATCAACGCCTTCAACTTCCCCATCTGGGGCATGTTGGAAAAATGCGCCGTGAACTGGATGGCCGGCGTGCCCGCCGTGGTGAAGCCTGCCACCGTGACCAGCTACCTCACCGAAGCCATGACGAAGGCCATCCTGGAAAGCAAGATCCTGCCCGAGGGCGCCTTACAGCTGATCGTGGGCAGCGCGGGCGACCTGCTGGACCATGTGGAAAGCCAGGACGTGGTGACCTTCACCGGCAGCGCCAGCACGGGCCGCAAGCTGAAGGTGCATCCGCGCATCATCGCCGAGAGCGTGCCCTTCAACATGGAGGCCGACAGCCTGAACAGCATCGTGCTGGCGCCGGATGCCGTGCCCGGCACGCCGGAATTCGACCTGTTCGTGAAGGAAGTGGGCCGCGAGATGACGCTGAAGTGCGGCCAGCGTTGCACCGGCGTGCGCCGGATCATGGTGCCGGAAAATCTGGTGGAAGATGTGCAGCAGGCCATCAGCAAGCGCCTGGCGGGCACGGTGATCGGCGATCCGCGCGCGGAAGGCGTGCGCATGGGCTCGCTCGTGGGCTTGGCGCAGCGCGAGGAAGTGCGCGCCAACTTGAACGAGCTGCTGAAGGGCAGTGCGCTGGTGTACGGCGATCCGAAGAGCGTGGAAGTCACCGGCGCGGACGCGAAGAAGGGCGCCTTCATGAGCCCCATCCTGCTGCGCAACGACAAGCCTTGGAAGAATTTGCAGAGCCACGAGGTGGAAGCCTTCGGCCCCGTGAGCACGCTGATGCCGTACACCGACCTGGACGATGCCATCGCGCTGAGCAAGCTGGGCAAGGGCTCGCTGGTGGCCACCATCGCCACGAACGATGAACAGGCGGCACAGCAGTTCGTGTGGGGCGCGGCCAGCCACCACGGCCGCATGCTGGTGCTGAACCGCGACATGGCCAAGGAGAACACCGGCCACGGCAGTCCGCTGGCCACGCTGGTACACGGCGGTCCCGGCCGCGCGGGCGGCGGCGAGGAGATGGGCGGCAAGCGCGGCGTGATGCACTACCTGCAGCGCACCGCCATCCAGGGCAGCCCCAGCATGATCACCGCCCTCACGCAGCAGTACCAGCAAGGCGCGCGCTACCACCTCACGGAAAAGCACCCTTTCCGCCTGCACTACGAAGAGCTGCACATCGGCGACACACTGATCACCGAAAAGCATTTGGTGACCCTACAGAACATCGAGGACTTCGCCGAGCTGAGCGGCGACAAGTTCTATGCGCACATGGATGCCAACAGCCTCGATGGCACCGTCTTCACCGGCCGCGTGGCGCACGGCTACTTCATTTTAAGCCGCGCTGCTGGCCTGTTCGTTGACCCGCCGAAAGGCCCGGTGCTGTTGAACTACGGAATCGAGGAGTGCCGCTTCCTGAAGCCGGTGTATCCGGGATCAACGATCCAAGTGAAGTTCACCTGCCGGGAGAAGTTGGACCAGGAGAAGCGGCCGAAGACGGAAGATTCGCCAAAGGGTGCGGATGTGGCACGGGGAATCGTGAAGTGGCTGGTGGATGTCATTGATGAAACGGGTGAGACGGTTGCTTTGGCCACTATTCTGACGATGGTGAAAAAAATGGATCAGAACTAGGCTGGGCTTGCCCAAAGCACCCGCAGGCCCGCCGCACGGTGGACCAGGTGGACCGGGTGCTGCCTACCCTGTCCACCGTGTCCACCCGAGGGAATGTGCGGCGGGCGGCCTTATCTTGGCCACATGCCTGAAGGACCACCCAACAGCAAGGTCTTTGGAAAGAGCGGTGGCTTCGAAGAGCTCATTGGCTTCCAAGTGGGCGAACTGCTCTATGATTTTACTACGCGATTCACGAAGAAGTTCATCGAACCAGGTAGCCGCACCCGTGACCAAATGGACCAAGCCGCGCGAAGCGGCAGCCGCAATATTGCCGAGGGCAGTGTGTTCAGTGCCACATCCAAGAAGTTGGAAATGAACCTCACGAACGTGGCGAAGGCCAGTCAAGTAGAGCTGCGCAAAGATTACCAAGCATTCCTCCGGCAGAACAAACTGAAGGAATGGCCCAGCGATGATCCCATCCGCCAGGAACTGATCGACAAGCGATTCAAAGAGGTGGATGGGTTGATCCGATGGGTGAAGGAAGTGAATGACCGCCTGCCGGACCGCAGCATACCGGAGATCGCGGCCAACATCGGGAGCATCCTGTCCAATGTGACCAAGGCCATGCTGGACCGTCAGCTAAACCGCCTGGGCCACGACTTTGAGGAGCACGGTGGCTTCAGTGAGCGCTTGTACAAGATGCGCAAAGGCGGTGGGGCAAAATGAAGGTCCCCCCCCAGCGCTCAACTGTGCCGAGTGCCTTAATCCCTTTCGGCCTTGGGCCGTTTCACGCGTCCGCATTGAATTGATCCAAGCCACTGCCCGCATGGGCGCTGCTGCATGCGTAGTGCTCCGACAAAGAACTCATGCCTTCTTCCACGTTCTGACGGCCCGAGGCCGATGAGCTTGGGGCACTCGCTGCAAGCGAGCGCCGG